>Ga0114946_10000989_pt1 | contig 19614 bp, 14 predicted proteins | sample WalLakDeSediment_FD_88676 | JGI IMG/M metagenome (GOLD analysis project Ga0114946, IMG submission 88676) | Lake sediment microbial communities from Walker lake, Nevada to study Microbial Dark Matter (Phase II) - Walker Lake 11/02/13 Deep Sediment | ecosystem: Environmental > Aquatic >...
AGGAACTCGGGCCGGGGACTGGAGCCGCCGCGGCTGGGGCGGCATTGTGCTGGCGGGGCAGATAAATGCGGAAGATGGTGCCCTGGCCTGGTTCGCTGTAAAAATTGATCATACCCTGGTTCTGCTTGACAATTCCGTAAATCATGGCCAGGCCCAGGCCGGTGCCCGTATCGGCGCCCTTGGTGGTGAAAAAAGGTTCGAAGATATGGTCCTGGGTTTCCCGGTCCATGCCCATCCCGTTGTCGCTGACGCTCAGCTGGACGTAATCGCCGGGGACGCAGTCGGCGTGGACGGCGCAATAGTTCTTATCCAGGGTGACGTTGGCGGTCGCGATGCTGAGCCGGCCCTGGCCGATTATGGCATCCCGGGAGTTGACGCAGAGATTGGCCAGGATTTGATCAACCTGGCCGGCATCGATCATCACCGGCCACAAGTTCTCGGCCGGCAGCCACTTAAAATCGATATCGTCGCCGATCAAGCGCCGCAGCATCTTGAGCATCCCGGCCACGGTATCGTTGAGATTGACCACCTTGGGCGTGACCTTTTGCTTGCGGGCAAAGGCCAGCAGTTGGTTGGTGAGTTCGGCGGAGCGCTGGATCGCCTGGAGAATGCCCTGCAGTTCCTGGTATCCAGGCTTACCCGGCTTGATCTGGGTCAGGGCCAGTTCGGCATAACTCTTGACAACGTAGAGAATATTTTTGCAGTCGTGGGCCACCCCGCCGGCCAGGGTGCCAATGGCCTCCATCTTTTGAGCCTGGTTGAGCCGGGCCAGGAGCATTTTTTCGGTCTCCCGGCGGCGCTGCCGCTGCCGGACTTCCGCCAGTTCGCGCCGGATTGCCGGAGCCAGGCGGCTGAGCCGATCTTTCATTACATAGTCCCGGGCCCCGGCACGCATGATATCGATGGCGGCTTCCTCGGCGATAGCGGCGGAAACCAGGATGAAGGGCAGATCGGGGGCCTCTTGCCGGACCACTTGCAGGGCAGCCGGGCCAGGAAAACCCGGCAAGGCATAGTCGGAGACCACCAGATCCCAGGGCCCCCGGGCCAGAGCCAGGCGCAAGGCCTTCTCCGTTTGCACCCGCTTGGCGTGGACAAGGTAGCCTTCTTTGGCCAGGGCGTTCAAAATCAGCGCGGCGTCGCGGGCCGATTCTTCCACCAGCAGCAACCGAATTTCTTCTTCAATCATGCCTATCTGATTTCCATTGTTGATGGCCTCGAGGCCTGGGCGGCCGGTTATTTGCGGGGGGCGAGAAGCTTGCCGAACCGCCTTGACTGCGAGGGTAATCAGCAGGGGGCAAAAAAACGCTCCATTCCCAACGATTTATTAATCGCCGCTGAAAATTACCATCATTTCTTCGAGACTGTCATAATTTTCCGGCTGGGCCTCCACCAGCCCGGTGACCGCTTCTTTGATGCCCTTAAGGATCTCGAGCTTGCGGGGGTGGTGGTTGATCGCCAGCAGCAGTTCCCGCAGACGTTCCACCAGAGCCGGCGGCAGATCGGCCCGGGTCAGGAAGAGGTGGTCGGGAATCAGCGGACTGGTCGCCAGGGCCCTGAGGCCGCGTGGCCGGTAGGCGAAGAAAACTTCGTCCTTGACGCCGCCGGCGGCGAAGTAGCCCCCCAGCACGGCCAGGGCCACATCATGATGGGAATTAAGGAAATCGTGGCGGGCCAGATCGTCCAGGCTGACCCCGGCCTGGGCCAACATGGCTCGGGGTACGATATAGCTCATGGTGGAGTTGGGGTCGCCGAAAGCGAAACTTTGCCCCTTGAGATCGGTCAGGCTGGTGAACGGGGCCTCTTCCCGGACGATGATCATCCCCTGAAAAACCGGGTAGCCGTTTTCCTCCAGCATGGCCAGCAAGGGCTTATGGCCGTATTGGCGGCGCATGATTACGTAGCTGGCCGGCCCGATGAAGGCGAGATCGGCATGATCGCGGCCGATTAAATCGATATGGGTCTGGTAGCTCTGCTGAACCCGGATCTGCACCGGTCGCTCCAGTTCCTCGGCCAGATAGTCCGTCAGGGGGCTGAAACGACGAATCAGTTCGGTGGCCGGCAGATAAGGGTGGATCCACAGGTTCAAGGTCTCGTCATCGCTGGCGCCGGCGGGGGGAGCGGCAAGCAGGCAGATCGCGATCAGCCCGCAGAGCAGGGCCGGCCACCGGGCTGCCGGTTGTCGGGTGATTTTTTGCCGGTGTTGTTGCCAGGTCATGCCCTGCTCCTTGCTCTCCCCACCGTCCGGGCCGGGGGCTCAGGTGGTTGCGAGGCCCCTGGTTGCCTGGTTGCCTGTTGCTGCCGGAGCAACTCGCGTTAACGCTCATTACCTAAGCAAGCATGAGAGAATCGGCCGCTAAAGTCAACTTCCGTCTTTATGGCCAGGCACCGGCGCGGGTTAATCCCCGGCCAAGGTCAGGCTGGGGCCGGAAAAGCCCGTCGATCCCAGGCTCCTGGGGGGTTGCCGCCGGCTCCGGCGGCCCGGCAGGCCGCGGCGAAATCCTCCGGGTAATGGCCGCATATCCAGCGCTGCTGGGCTTCGCTGAAGGCTCCCATGGCGTAGGGCAACTTGGGGAGCAGGGCGTAGAGCAGCCGTTGGTCATGGTTGGGATCATCCAGGCGCTTGGCGTATTCGATGCTGGTGACCAGGGTAGCGCCCAGTTCGGCCAGGATGCGCTGGGCCCGGAGCAGGGCGCCGTCAAGAGCGGCCCGGCAGGCATGGTCGGCCTCCATGATATTGCCCACTTCCCCTTTGGCCATGATCTGCAGTTCCCATTGGGAGACCTGGGCCTTGGGAACAAAGAGGATGACCTGTTCATCCTCATGGATGATCAGATCGGCGGGAGCGTCGGGATTGCCGTCGATCCGGGTGTTCCGGCGCAGGGCGGTCAGGTAGGCGGCGAAGAGCCCCCGGCCGTGGCGGCGGCGGAATTCCTCCCCGCAATGGGCCACCTGGTCTCCACAGGCAAATGCCGGCGGGGGCGGCACCAGGGCGTATTGCTGGTGAACCTGTTGGTGGGAAGCGTGGAGGCGAAAGCCGCTGCCGGCCAAATCATAACCGAAGTTCCAGCCCCAGAGGGTGGCGGTAAAGGGCAGGCTGCCGGGGGCGGCTTGTTGGATGAGGGGCAAAATTTGGCGCCGCAAGTCTTCCAGTTCCGTCACCGTCAAACCGGTGCGTTGCCACCGGCAGGGCAACTGGAGCATCTCCGCCAGGCGGATATAGGTGCGCTGGTAATAGAGGTGGCGCAGGCCGGTCATATCGGCCTCGCTGAGATCGCTGATCCGGTAGCGGATCGCGTCGTCGGCCATGTTGGCGGCGTAATGGCCCCAGGGAATATAACTGTTGCGGCGCAGATACTCGAAGATATGGGTGGGCCCGCCTGGCGCGCCGTATTCGCCGACGATTTCGCTGCCTCCCTGGGCGCCGGGGCGGAGGACCATGATTTGGCGGTAAACCACCGGCAGATGGGGATTGTTGGCCACCGTTTCGTAAAGGTCATGATCATGGATCAGGGGCCGGGGCTGGCCGTCAATCCGGTGGTAACGCAGGCCGACGGGTTCCGCTCCGGGGGTGGCGCTGGCGCTGTGGTCGGGGCGGTTGGCATGGTTGGCTGCTTGATCGCCGCCCAGCCGGGCGTAGACAAACTCGCAACTCAGGGCGGCCAGGTAAACAAGCTCGGCGGGATCGTGGGAAGTGGCGGCCAGGGTCAACCGGAGGGTGCGGGGCAGCAGGGCCAGCAGCCTTCCCAGTTGTTCGAGTTCGCTTGTTGGCCGGCCCGGGCCGCTGGTCCCGCTGCCGGCGGCGGCAAATATCCCCTCAGCGCCGAGACCTGCCCGCAGGGAAACGGCCGGGGGCCGGGGCAGCCGGATCGAGCCTGGATCGGCGGCCTTGCCGGCGGCCCAGGACTGGCAGATAAAGGTCGTCCCGCGAAAGGGGAAAGGGTTGGGAATCTCGTAGACCGGGTCGGCCGGATCAACAACCAGGTCGGCGGCGGGGAAATTGCGCCGGTTGTCGATGGGCGGCGGAAGTTGCCCGCTAGAATCGGGCGCCGGATAACCCAGCGGCGCCAATCCGTCGTGCCGGCGCAAATTGCGGACCCGGTAGGAAGGTTGATGCTGGTAAACCCGAAAGCGGCCATCCGGCCCGATAAAATCACGCATGGAAAAACTCCCTCAGGTTGCCGGGGGGTGGTAAAGGTGATGCCCCAGGGGGCCATTGCCTTTACCCAGCTGCAAGGGCCGGCCGGCGGCAATCACCCGGTCCAGGAAGGCCACCGTTCGCTGCAGGGCTTCGGGGTAAGAGCCCGTTAGCTGGTGGTGGACGGCCAGGGCCGCCGCGAAGGTGCAGCCGGTACCGTGGAGGTTGTTGCTTTGCCGGCGCACATGCCGGATTTCGGTGAGATCCTGTTCCCCGAGACTGCCCGACGCCGAACCCGGTTCAGCTTCCAAGGGCGGCCTTTGCAGAAGAAAATCGCGGATCAGGGCACTGGCCGGCTGATGATGGGCGCCGGTGAGCGCCACCGCCCGCAGGCGTGGATAGCGCTGGAACAGTTCCCGGACCGCCGCGACAATGGCGGTGGGAGGCGCGTCGGCGACCGGGGCCAGGTCAGCCGTTTCCCGCCCAGCCAGGGCCGCCAGTTCGGGCAGGTTGGGGGTCAGGACGCTGACCGTGGCCAATAATTTTTCCTGCAGCACCGGGATTTCGCCCCCTGCGCCGCCGCGGCAGAGGGATTGGCCGGCTCCGGCCACCAGCACCGGGTCGTAAATGACTTCGCCGGCGAAATCGGCCAGGGCAGCGGCCACGGCCAAGGCGATTTCGGGCGTGCCGAGCATCCCGATTTTCACATGGCTCACCGGCAGGTCCTCCAGGACCGCCCGGATCTGGTCATGGACCAGTTGCGGCGCCAGAGGGGTAAAATATCGCACCCCCAGGGTATTCTGGACGGTGATGCAGGTGATAGCCGCGGCCCCGTATACCCCCAGGGCGGTAAAGGTCTTGAGGTCGGCCTGGAGGCCGGCCCCGCCCGAGGGATCCGACCCGGCGATGCTGAGAATGGCCCGGTCGGCAAGGGAACCGGCTCCGGATGCCACCGGGCTTGTTGCAGGAGTCATGGTCCGGCTATGCCTACTTGATGGCGGTAACGGTAATGGTATAAAAAAGTTCCTGGCCGGCCAGGGGATGGTTGAAGTCCACCTTGACCTCATCCCCCTCGATGGCGGTGATCATGGCCGGCAGGCGGTGGGTTTCGCCCTCGCGCTCCAGGTTCATGGCGATGACCATCCCCACCTGGAGTTCCCGTTCGCCGAAGCTGTTCCGTTTGACGGTCAGCACCAGTTCCTCGTGGCGGGGGCCGTAACCCTCTTCCGGGGGAATGCTGATGGTGCGGGTCTGGCCCACCTTCATCCCGATGAGGGCCCGTTCCAGCGAGGGCAGGACCATCTGCTCGCCGATCCGGAAAGACATCTGGGCCGAGTCGCTGGAGGACTCGAAAACCTCGCCGTTTTCCAACCGGCCTTCATAATGAACCGTTACCTGGTCGTTTTCCTTTACCTGTGGTGTCATCTGCAAACCTTTGGGGTGGGAATCGACCCCGGCGCCGTCGCCGGGTTCTCCTCCGTTTATCGGTTGATGGCGGCAACATGCTGGCCGCCGGTTCGGGGTCATTATGCCGAAAAAACGGGGAGGGCACAAGGTTTTGCTCGGATAAGGCCGCCAATGGAGCCTGGTAAGGCCGTCGGACAAAGATGCAGCCCTAGAGGTGCTTCGGGCCCTCAGACGCTTTACAGCTTGACAATACAGGGCGATAGCCCTATTCTTACGCTTTTGTTTGCGGCGGTTCAGCCCCGGGCTGGCAGATTGGCGTCGGGGTTGCCCGCTGATTTTGTCTCCTGCTGCCTGTTCCTGCCGAATTGGCGGTGCTTGCGACTCCATGGATTTGATTTGTGAAAAATACCGGAAAAGGATGGCCGAGGCGGATGCCCGCTGTCCCCAAGCCCGGGAGTACTGTAAATTTCGCTCGGCCTGTCTGATTCACTTTCTCGACCGGGAGCGGCGGAGAAAGTGCGCTCGGGAAGCCGAGGCGGCCGGGCAACGGCGGGAGAACACCGAGCCCGGGACCGGACCGGCCACGGACGGGCGGCAAGAGCGTAAATCGTGAACGAGGAATCAGCAAGGATGCTTAATTTCAGCAAGGGAGAAAAGGGGCTGCTGCCGGCCATCGTCCAGGATCAGCAAAGCGGTGAGGTTCTGATGCTGGCCTATATCAACGAGGAGTCCTGGCAGCGGACCCTGGAAACCGGCAAGGCCCACTACTGGAGCCGGTCGCGCAACCAGATCTGGCTCAAGGGCGAAAGCTCCGGCCATGTGCAGCTGATCAGGGAGGTCCGGGTCGACTGCGATGCCGATACCGTGCTTTTCAAGGTCGAACAGTTGGGCTCGGCGGCATGCCATACCGGTCATCGTACCTGTTTTTACCGGCGGCTGGCGGGCGACGGCAGCCGGCTGGAAACCACGGAAACCCCGGTTTTTGATCCCGCGGAGGTCTATAAGAAATGAAACAGTTGAAGCTGGGAATTCCCAAGGGCAGCCTGGAGAAGGCGACCATTGAACTTTTCGCCAAATCGGGCTGGCAGATCAAGCTCTCCTCCCGCAATTATTTCCCCGAAATCGATGATCCGGAGCTGGCCTGTTCCATCTGCCGGCCCCAGGAAATGTCGGTCTACATTGAAAAGGAAGTCCTGGACGCCGGGATCACCGGCAAGGACTGGACCCTGGAAAACCGCTCCGACGTGGTGGTGGTGGCCGATCTGATTTATTCCAAGGTCAGCCGCAAACCCACCCGCTGGGTGCTGGCGGTGCCCGGCGATTCGCCGATCAGGCGGCCCGAGGACCTGGAAGGCAAGAAGGTCGCCACCGAGCTGGTCAATTTTACCCGGGAATATTTTGCCGCCCGCAAGATCAACGTCGATATCGCCTTTTCGTGGGGAGCCACCGAGGCCAAGGTGGTTTCGGGCCTGGCCGACGCCATTGTCGAGGTCACCGAAACCGAAAGCACCATCCGGGCTCACGGCCTGCGGGTCATCGAGGAGCTGATGAGTTCCAATACCCAGTTCATCGCCAGCAAAAGCGCCTGGGCCGACCCCTGGAAACGGGAGAAGATCGAGAACATCGCCCTGTTGCTCAAGGGGGCGTTGAAGGCCGACAAGATCGTGGGCCTGAAGATGAACGTGCCCGCCCCGCGGCTGGAGGAGGTAATCTATATTTTGCCCAGCCTCAACGCCCCCACCGTATCGCCGCTTTACCAGAAGGAGTGGTTTTCGGTGGAAACGGTGATTTCCGAACACGAGGTCCGCGACCTGATCCCCCGCCTGCTCAAGAGCGGGGCCGAGGGGATCATCGAGTATTCCCTCAACAAGGTGATCTGAGCGCCACCGGGCAGAGGAGTGGCGGTCAGCGGGGCCGCCGCCCCATCTTACCCTTCGCCGGGGCTGCTCGGCCGGGAAATTCCAGCAGCAGGGAGCGGCAATGCAGCTTCAGAAAGTAATCTTCGTCGACAGCGTTTTCAGCCTGGCTAAACTGCCGGAGGGCGATCTGCCGGAAATCGCCTTTGCCGGCCGTTCCAACGTGGGCAAGTCGAGCCTGCTAAACTGCCTGCTCAAGCGCCGCAACCTGGTCAAGGTCAGTGCCCGGCCCGGCAAGACCCAGAGCCTCAACTTCTACCTGGTGGGGGAAGAACTGCACCTGGTGGACCTGCCCGGCTACGGCTACGCCAAGGTCGATAAAAAACTCCAGGCCAAGTGGCAGGAGTTGATCACCGCCTACCTGGAAACCAGGCCCAATCTGCGCTGCGTGGTGCTGATTATCGACCTGCGCCACGCCCTCAAGGACTTGGACCGGATGCTGGCAGGCTGGCTCCAGAGCCAGGCCATCCCCTGGCTGCCGGTCTATACCAAGATGGACAAGCTCTCCCGCAACGAACAGCACCGCCAGGCCCGGCTCCTTGATGCCGCCCTGGGCATAGCCCCCGCCGACCGCCTGCTCTTCTCGGCCAAAACCGGCGAAGGCCGCGAGCAGCTCCTGGACCGTCTGGACACCTTTCTCACCCCCCGCTGAACCTGTTTTTCCCCGGCGGAGGGGGAAGCGCGTCGCCCCAGGCTAGTTGTCCGACTTGAGGACGGCCAGAAAAGCGCTCTGGGGAATTTCAACGTTGCCCACCGTTTTCATCCGCTTCTTGCCGGCCTTCTGTTTTTCCAGAAGTTTGCGCTTGCGGGTGATGTCGCCGCCGTAGCACTTGGCCAGAACGTCCTTGCGCAGGGCCGAGACAGTACTTCGTGCTACGATATTGCCGCCGATGGCCGCCTGGATGGCGATCTTGAACATTTGGCGGGGAATTTCCTCCTTGAGCTTTTCGCAGGCGGAAAGACCCCGGGCCCGGGCATTGGCCCGGTGGACCAGTTGCGACAGGGCATCGACCTTTTCGCCGTTGACCAGGATATCGAGCTTGACCAGATCACCGGGCCGATAATCGATGAGGTCGTAGTCGAAGGAACCATAGCCCTGGGTCAGGGACTTCAATCTATCGTAAAAATCGTAAATTACTTCGCTCAACGGCAGCTCGCAGGCGTATTCGATCCGGCTCGGCATCGGATAATTGTAGCTGCTGTTAACCCCGCGCCGCTCCATGCAGAGATTCATCACCGCTCCCATGTAGCGCTCCGGCATCATGATGGTGGCCTTGATATAGGGCTCCTCGACCCGTTCGATGCTGCCCGGGTCCGGAAAATAGGCGGGATTGTCCACTTCGATCATTTTGCCGTCGGTTAGATGGACCTGATAGTTGACCGAAGGCACGGTGAGGATCAGGGAGAGATCGAACTCCCGCTCCAGTCGCTCCTGGACCACCTCAAGGTGCAGCAGGCCCAGGAAACCGCAGCGGAAGCCGAAGCCCAGGGCCGAGGAGGAATCTTTCTGGAAGGTGAGGGCGGCGTCGTTGAGGGTCAGTTTTTCCATGGCCGCGGCCAGGTCCTCGTAGTCGTCGGTGGAGACCGGATAGAGCGAGGAGAAGACCACCTGCTTGGCGGGCTGGAAGCCGGGCAGGGCCAGGGCGCAGGGATTTTCCTTGAGCGTGATGGTGTCGCCGGCCCGGGCGTCGCTGATGGTCTTGATCCCGGCCAGAATGTAACCCACTTCGCCGGCGCTCAGTTCTTTGCCGGCCTCCCGTTTAAGGTGAAAACGCCCGACTTCCTCCACCTTGTGACTGATCCCGTTGGAGAGGAAGGTGATCACGTCGCCGGCCTTGACCCGGCCTTCCACGATCCGGCAGGAGATAATGGTGCCGCGGAAGGAGTCATACTGGGCGTCGAAAATCAGGGCCTGCAGGGGTTTGGCCGGATCACCGCCGGGGGGAGGCAGGAACTTGACCACCGCCTCGAGGATTTCCGCGACCCCGGCGCCGGTCTTGGCCGAGCATTTCTGTATCCGCTCAGCCTCCAGGCCCAGATCATCTTCGATCTCCGCCGCCACCTTTTCCGGTTCGGCCGCCGGCAGATCGATCTTGTTGATCACCGGGATTACTTCCAGGTCGTTTTCCATGGCCAGATAGAGGTTGGCCAGGGTCTGGGCCTCGATCCCCTGGGCCGCGTCCACCAGCAGCAGGGCGCCTTCGCAGGCGACCAGGGCCCGGGACACCTCGTAGCTGAAATCAACATGGCCCGGGGTATCCACCAGGTTGAGAATATAGTCCTGGCCGTCGGCGGCCTTGTAAGGCAGGCAGATGGTCTGACTCTTGATGGTGATTCCCCGCTCGCGCTCGATATCCATGTTGTCCAGCAACTGGTCCTTGAACTCGCGGGCGCTGACGCCGCCGCAGAGTTGGATAAAACGGTCGGCCAGGGTTGATTTGCCGTGGTCTATATGGGCTATAATGCTGAAATTCCTGATGTTTTTCATGGATCTCCGGGTTTTGGCCTCGTTGGCTGGGGCAACTGCATGTCTGATGCGGCAAAAATTTTAATTTTTAACATGGATCCGGCTGGCGGCCAAGGTTATTTTCCGCCAGCTTCACTGCCCGCCGGTCAGGCTGCCGGCCAAGCGCTAAGAATATCCCTTTTGACCTTTTGCGATAATTCAATTATTGTCTGAACTATGAAAAACGAGGCGGAATTGCTTGAAATATCGGCTGATGCCGAGACCGAAAACGAGACCGAAAACCAGGCCGGGCAGGAGTTCCATCCCCTGGTCAGCCTGGATGATTCGTCCCACCTGCCGGTGGTCGGCAACGCCGCCCTGCACCGTTATCTCCAGGAGATCAGCCAGTACCGCCTGCTCAGCCGAGAGGAAGCCGATGAGTTGGCCCGGCGCTTCAAGGAGACCGGTGACCCGGAGGCGGCCTATCAGCTGGTCACCGCCAATTTGCGCCTGGTGGTCAAGGTGGCGATGGATTTCCAGAAATACTGGATGCAGAATTTTCTCGACCTGATTCAGGAAGGCAATATCGGCCTGGTTCAGGCGGTCAAGAAGTTCGACCCCTATCGCCAGGTCAAGTTTTCCTATTACGCCGCCTATTGGATCCGGGCTTATATTCTTAAATTTATCATGGATAACTGGCGCCTGGTCAAGATCGGCACCACCCAGGCCCAGCGCAAGCTCTTTTTCAGCCTCAACAAGGAGAAAAAGCTGCTGGAGTCCCAGGGTTTCAAGGCCGAACCCAAACTGCTGGCCCAGCGCCTCAATGTCAAGGAGAGTGAAGTCATTGAAATGAGCCAGCGCATGGACAACTGGGACATGTCGCTGGAAAGCCCGGTCCGCGAGGATTCCGGTGACGAACGCAAGGATTTCCTGCCGATGTTGGGCCCCAGTGTCGAGGAGAAGGTGGCCGCCCAGGAAGTCCGGGAATGGATGGCGGGCATCCTGGACAAGCTGCGCCGCACCCTCAACGACAAGGAACTGGCGATTTTGAGCGAGCGCTTGCTCAGCGATGATCCCCGCACCCTCCAGGACATTGCCGACCGCTTCGCGATCTCCCGGGAACGGGTCCGCCAGATCGAGGTAAACCTGCTCAAAAAGATGCGGGCCTACCTGGAAAACGAGGTCCCCGACATCAAGGAATTTCTTGATGAATTTTTTAATCCATGGCGCTGATCGGCGCCAAGATGCACGGCTGGGCACCGAGGGGCGATTTCTTTGCTGATGCCCTGGGGTTTTGGGTCGTAATTTGCTTGGGCAAAAATAAATTCGCAGGATGAAATATAAAAATGCCGGTTCCTTTATTGGATTTGAAACCACAACTCGCTCCCCTGCGGGAGGAAATTCTGGCCGCCGTCACCGAGGTCATAGACTCCACGGGTTATATTATGGGCCCCCGGGTAGAGAGCCTTGAAACGGCGGTGGCGGCCTATTGCCAGACGCCCGCGGCCATCGGGGTCAGCAGTGGCACCGACGCCCTGCTGGTTGCTCTGATGGGTCTGGATGTCGGGCCGGGTGACTTGGTGCTGACCAGTCCTTACAGCTTTTTTGCCACCATGGGCAGCATTCTCCGGCTGGGAGCCCGGCCGGTTTTTGTTGACATCGACTCCCAAAGTTACAACCTCGACCCCGATCGACTGGCAGAGTTTTTTGCCACCCGTCCGGCGGAGGCGGCCCGGGTCAAAGCCTGCCTACCCGTGCATCTTTATGGCCAGAGCGCCGACCTGGCCCGAATTCTGCCTTTGTGCGATAAACATGGGATCCCGGTGGTGGAGGATGCGGCCCAGGCCATCGGGGCCCTTTGTCCCCTGACTTCGGCCGCGGCCAAGGTCGCTGGGGTTGGAGCCGAAAGCGCTGCGGAGCAACCAGCCCCGGCCGGCAGGGAAATTTGGCGGCGGGCCGGCAGCATGGGCGCCGCCGGGTGTTTTTCCTTCTTTCCCAGCAAGAACCTGGGCGGGATCGGTGACGGCGGGATGGTGGTTTGCCGGGACCAGGAGCTGGCGGAAAAAATCCGGATTCTCCGGGTTCACGGCAGTGCTCCGAAGTATCATCATGGTTTGCTGGGCGGCAATTTCCGGCTTGACCCCATTCAAGCGGCGGTGCTGGAAATCAAGCTGCGACATCTTCCCGCCTGGCACGCTGCCCGCCGGCAAAACGCCGAACTTTACCGGCAGCTTTTCGCGGCTGCCGGCCTGGTGGCGGCAGGCAACGTCTCATTGCCCATGGCGGTTTATCAGCGTCAGGCGGAGGCGGCCGGGGTGGCGGATTTCCATATCTACAATCAGTTCGTTATCCGGGTCGAGCGCCGGGATGAGCTGCTCGGCCATCTGCAGCAGGCCGGCATCGGCTGCGAGGTGTATTATCCGGTCCCCCTGCATAAACAGCGCTGCGTGAGCGGTCTGGGCTACAACGAGGAGGTTTTTCCCGAGGCCGAGAGGGCCGCCCGGGAGACCCTGGCCTTGCCCATCTACCCGGAATTGACCGTGGCCATGCAGGAGGAGGTGGTTGCGGCGATCAGCGCTTTTTACCGCCGCTCGTAAGGGGTAGCCGATGACCAGTATGGACGGGCGAGCGCGCCTGGGGACAGGGTGCGCCCATAACGCAAGCGAGATTCCGTCCCGCGGCAATTGGTGCCCGGGACTGGTTTTTCTGCTGCCGGTGCTGCTGGGCCTGTTGTTCGCCGGGCCGGCGGCCGCGGAAGCGCTGGTGCCGGAGCGCGAGGTTGTCCAGCAGGATTCCGTCCTGCCGGCCTGGAAAACCCGTTGGGCCGAGGCCCGCGACCTGGTGCGCCGCCAACTGTACCGGGAAGCCGGGGCCCTCTACGAGGAGTTGCTGGCCGAGCAGGGCCATCTCGAGGAAGCACGCTGGGAGTTGGCCCGCCTTTGGCTCCAGCTCGGCGAGGCGGAGCGGGCCCTGCTGCACTTTGAACTGTTGAAGGAAGCCGAGCCAACCCGTCCGGAATATGGCCGGGGATTGGCGGCCGCCTTGCTGGCCGCGGGCCATTTTGGCCGGGCGGCCGAGTTATTTCACCTGCTTCTGGTGCAGGATCCCGATGAGCCCGAACTTTTGGCCGGCTTAAGCGAAGCCTTGCTGGCGAAGGAACAGGGAGCCGAAGCCCTGCCTTACCTGGAAAGGCTGGTTGGCCTGGACCCGGAGCAACCCACTTTCAGCGAAAAACTGGCTCGTCTATATCAGCAGCAGGGAATGCCCGGCAAGGCCCGTCCGTTGGTGCGGCGCCTGGCCGAGCCGGCCGCCGCGGCGGATCGAATCCTGGTCCTGGCCGCCGAAGTTCATGAATCGCTGGGTCTGAGCCGGCAGGCGGCGGGCTACTGGCGGCGGCTGCTGGAACGTGATCCCGCCCACCCCCGGGCCGCGGCCCGGCTGGAGTCCTACCAAATCGCCGAGGGCCAGGGGGAAGAAGCCCTGAGCTACCTGTTGCCCGCCCTGGCGGCGGCTCCCGAGGATACCTGGCTTTTACGGCGCCTGGCCGAGGTCTATCTCGGCCTGAACCGCATGGCCGAAGCCCTGCCCTACCTGGAGCGCTATCTTGAACTGCGGCCGGCCGACCGGGAAGTTCTAACCCTGGCCCTGGAAACCTACAACGCGCTGGATCAGCGGGCCGAAGCGCTATTGACCCTGGAGCGGATGCTGGCTCTGGATGGTGAGGCGGCGCCGGACAAACTGGTGCAGGCGGCGCTGCTCTATGAAGAACAGGGGCGGCACGCCAAGGCGCTGGAGCTCTATCCTCGAATCCTGTCCTACTATCCCGCTGATCCAGTCTTAAGCGCCCGCAAGCTGCGGCTGCTTTCAGTCATGCAGCGGGAAGCAGAGATCGGCGAGTTTTTGAGCCTGCCCGAACGGCGGGCCCAGGTTCCGGCCATTCTGGCCGCCTGGCACCAGCTGGAACCTGACAACCGGCAGGTGATGGTGGCCCTCTCCTTTGCCTATCTTGAAGAGGGAGAACTTGGCGCCAGTGAGCGCCTGCTGGACCGCCTGGCCAGGAAAGACGGCGATGATCCCGAAATGCTGCGAGCGCGGGCGGCTTTGCGGGCAGCTCAGAGCAGGCCTTACGCGGCCCTTAAGGATTACGAGCAGCTCCTCCGGCAGGATCCCCGGCAGCGTGAACCGCGGCGCCGGGGCCTTTTGCTGGCGGCCGAGCTTGGTTTACCGCTTGAGGTCCGGGAGCATTTGGCGCCGCTGGAGGCCGCGGCGGCCGGGGATCGCTCCCTGGCCTTGGAACTGGGGGCGGCCCGCCGGGATGCCCTGGATCTGGGCCCGGCGGCGGCAGGTTTTGCCGCCTTGCTGGCCCAGGCTGAAACCCCGGAGGAGCAAATCGTAGTTCTCCTGCAATATGCCGAGGTTTTTCGCCGGGCTGGATTGCCCTACGAAGCCGAGGAGCTGTTGCGGATCGCCCTGCTTCGCGACCAGAATCAGCCGGCAATTTATCACGCCCTTTTCAACCTGGCCCTGGAACAAGCCCTGCTTGCCGAGGCGGAAGTCTGGCTGGCGGGTTTTACCCGGGGTCTGCGCCTTTATCCTTCCCAGGAAGCGGTTAGCCCCGACCTGCCGCTCTCGGTGGTCCGGGGGCGAATATTGGCCGAGGAAATGCAGCTGCGGCTGTGGTCGGCCGACGGGGATCATCGCGGGGCATTGAGCCTGCTGCGCCGCCTGCTGCAGGAGGAGGAAGGCCGGGTTGACGATTTTCGGCTGCTGGCCGTCAAGGTTTTGCTGGCGGCCGATTCCCTGCGGTCGGCGGAAAACATGGTTCGGGATTTACTGGGGCGGCCCCATCCCGAGCCCGAAGCCCTGGTTCTGGCCGCGCTGATCAGTGAACGCCAGGGGCGGGAGCGGGAGGCGGCCGCCTTGCTCGAGGGAGCCTTGGTCTGGGCGGAGATCGACCCCGGTCGGCAGCTCAAGCTGGCCGCCGCGTTGAACAGCCATCAATTTCAGCCCAAAACGGCAGCTGAACTTGCCGGCCAGGCCCTGGCGGCAATGCCGGGTTCCGCCCGGGCCGCCCTGCTGCAGGCAGAGGCTCTGGCCGCCGATGGGCAAACCGGTCCGGCCCTGGCCCTGCTGGAACAGCTGCCTCCGGCCCTGGGGGAGTTGTTCAGCATTGAGCAGCGGCGAGTCGAGCTGCTGCTGCATTTGGGGCGGGTCGACGAAGTTGTTGAACTGACCGAAAAACTGGCTGCTGCATACCCTTGGAGCGCCTCCTCCCAGAGGCTGGCCAGGGTTCACGCCTTGTGGCTGCAGCGGCAATGGCGTCCCGCCATCGGCCAGCTCGAAGAAGGACTGATCCCACCGGTGCTGGAGCTTATGGTCGCCGGAGCGGAAGCCGAGGAGGTGGCGCTGCCGCCCGATGACCCTCCCGGCATCTGGGGCCGGGTCACCGGGGCCGTCAATCCACTGGTGGAACTGGTCGACGAAGTTATGAGTCCGGCCTATGCCGCCGGGTTGCAGCCCGACGAAGCGCGGTTGCGCCGGATTTCGGCCCCCCTTTATGCCACTTACCGTTGGCAGCAGCGCTTCACTTTTGAGTTGCGGGCCCGCGGGGCCGTGGAACGCCGGGAATTTTTCGCCGCCGCCCGGGAGTTCGAACGCCTCGCCCAGCAATATCCCGATGAAGGGCCGATTCTTTATGACCTGGCCGGCCTTTACAGCCGTCTGGAAAGACTGGAAGCGGAAGCCGCCATCTATCGCCGCCTCCAGGCCGACAATCTACGCTATCCCGGCCTGGAGGAAGCCAGGCTGCGCAATGATCTCAAGCGGCGCCCGCGTTCCACCCTCCATTACGGTTACCGCCGCGAAGAGGGGCGGGATGGATACATGGCCATGGCCCAGGAGTGGCTGGCAGCCTCCCAGCGACTGGCGCCCTATGTCGGCCATGAATTCGATTTATCCGTCAGTCGCCGTCATTACCGGGATACCGACGGTCCCGGCTCGCTGAGGGCTCGACAAGTCGAGCTCCTTTACCGTCGCGACGCCTTCGCCGGAGTCGATCTGCTTCTGGGTCTGGGTGGATTCCTGGCCGGGGGCGAGGCCGATGAGGGCCGTGATACCCTGCTGGGGCGGGCTGAAATCGCCGGTGATTTCGGAGATCGTTTCTGGGGCCGGGTCGCCTACCGGCGCGAGATGGTCGAGGATACCCTGGCCGCGGTTAACCGGGGGATCCGAGTCGAATCCCTGGCCGCCGAGGCGGCCCTGGATCTGCTGCCCCGCCTCGAGGCCGGTTCTGGATACAATTTTCACTACTATTCTGACGGCAACCAGACCCATGGCTACGATCTCTGGCTGGTCTACACCGTATTGACCGACCCGACCCTGCTGACGGTCAGCTACACCTACGACTTCCGGGATTCGCAAGCCGGTCCGCAAAAAGGGGGAGAGATACTGGCGGACGGCTTCAGCGCCGATGATCATCCTTACTGGGCCCCTTTAAATCACTGGCGCAAGACCTTTGCCGTGGCCTTTCGCCATCAGTTGAGCGACGACCCTTTTCTGCGTGACGCCCCCCGGTATTACAGCCTGCGTTACGCCACCAGCTACGATTCGGACGGCTATGGCCACCAGACCCTGGCCGGCGGTTTTTTCCTTGAGTGGACCCCCAAGCTTATTTTGCAGGCCGGGATCGAACTGGTGTCCGGCTCCGACTATCGGCGCCGGGAAATCAGCACAGCTCTTACCTACCGCTGGTAGACCGGCCAATTGGGCCAAGGCCGTTTAGATGGCGCCCCCCGGCGCAGTTGGGGTCCGGGACCATGCCTATTGCAATCCGGTCGCGGCTATGGTAAACGCTAAACAAAGCGGCCGGGGCGCTCTCTATAAGGGCCCCGACCGTTTTTATATTTGTCGGCTCCGCCGACGGGCTCCTGGCGGAGCCGGTTGTGGGGGTCGGCATTTCATTTTAATTAGAAGTTTGCGCCGTTTCGTCCGGCTTCGGGCCGTCCATCGAAACGGCGTGATTTTTTTATATGGGATCCAGTAGGTTTACTGCTAAATGCCGGTGTAGCCGCAGGGTCGTTGCGGGAATCGGAGTGCTGATCCTGTTGATACCATTGATTTTTTTGGCTTGGAGGAAAAAGGCTCATGGTTGCACGAATTCCCATGACCAGGAATGGTTACGAAAAATTAAGGCTGGAGTTGAATCAGTTGCAGCGCCACGAGCGGCCGGTGGTGATCAAAGCCATTGAAACTGCGCGGGAACACGGCGACTTGAAGGAAAACGCCGAGTATCACGCGGCCAAAGAGCGCCAGGGCCATATTGAAGGCCGGATCATGGAACTCAAGGACAAACTGAGCCGGGCCGAGGTCATTGACTGCAGTTCCCTGGAGTGCGATCGGGTGGTCTTTGGGGTGGTGGTCAAGTTGGTTGACCTTGATACCGACGATGAGGTTAGCTATCAATTGCTGGGACCGGAGGAAGCCAGTGTCGAAGCCGGCAGCATCTCGGTTCTTTCCCCCCTTGGCCGGGCTATGATCGGCAAGTCGGTGGGCGACGAAGTTATCGTGAAAACCCCCGGCGGAGTGCGCCAATTTGAACTGCTGGATATCACTCCGCCCCCGGAGGGTTGACCGGGCTGGCGCACAATGGTCCGACCTTTTAACGCCGGCAGGTCCTGGGCCATGGCCGGACCGGACCCGCCGGCCCCTGTTGCAGCGCCCGGCTGAACGGTTAGCGGCGGTCCGGGGCGGTTTTTTCAGTTCTGGGTGGCGGGGGCGATGATGCCCTTGAGAAAAAATCCGGTGATCTGTTCGGCGGTTTCTTCGATGGAATAGGAGTGATCCGGGGAGAGTACCCAGAGCCGGGAGGTTTCATCCAGGGCCCCGAAAAAAGCCTGTTCGAACACTTTCGGCAATATTCCCGGCCGGAAAATTGCCATCTCCTGGCCTTTCCTGACGATTCCCGAAATAATATCCAGATATTCGCTGAACTTGGTGTTGCGGTATTCCCGCATGAACTTGTTGCTCTGCCGGAGTTCGGTATGCAGGACCTCGGCCAGTTCCCGGCGGTCATCCATCATTTTGAGATGATTGAGGGCGAAGATGCCCAGCATCCGCCGGGGGTCATCGCCGGCCTCGGATTCCAGCAGCTGTTTGACTTCCAGGATTATCTTGCCGATCTCTTCCTCGAAGAGAGAGATCAGAATATCGTATTTATTGTTGAAGTAGAGGTAGATAGTGCCGTCGGCCACCTGGGCTTCCTTGGCGATATCGGCGATCCGGGCATGGAAAAAACCCTTGCGGGAAAAAACCCTGATGGCGGCTTCAATAATTTTCGAGTGCTTGTCGGCAGTGCGGATCATATCTCGGACTCAATTCCGGTTGGCGGGCGCTGCGGGTTGCCTTAGAGAAGGTTTGCAAAAGGTGGGTGAGTATTCATTCATTTTTTTCTCCCGTCAATTTATTCAACGCGGTAACCGACTGTCAAGGATTATGTTCGCTAAGCAGCTTCGGCCCGCCTTGACAAATGGCCACCGAAAACGGTACTTTCCCGAAAAGTGATTCACCTCAGCTTCCGGTCGCGGCCGGGAAGGAAGCATAATGAAAATCCTGATTATCGGTTCGGGCGGCCGGGAGCATGCCCTGGCCTGGAGTTTTGCCCGTTCCCCCAAGGTGAGCAAGCTTTACTGCGCCCCCGGCAATGCCGGAATTGCCGCCCTGGCCACCCCGGTGCCAATTGACCCCAATGACCGCCCCGCCCTGGCCGCCTTCGCCCGGGGGGAAGGAATTGATCTGACCGTGGTGGGGCCCGAGGCCCCATTGAGCCGGGGCATTGTAGATCATTTCAGCGCCGAGGGGCTGAGGATTTTCGGCCCGAACCGGGGGGCGGCGGCGCTTGAGGGCAGCAAGGTCTTCATGAAGGACCTGCTCCGCAAACACCGGATTCCTTCGGCCGCTTACGCGTCCTTCAGTCAGCGGGAGAAGGCCGTCGCCCATCTTGCCGGCTGTAGTTTCCCGGTGGTGGTCAAGGCCGACGGTCTCGCCGCCGGTAAGGGGGTGATCATTGCCGCCGAACGGGCCGAGGCGGTAGCTGCCCTGGATCTGATCATGGCCGATCGGGCCTTCGGCGAGGCCGGCAGCCAGGTGGTCATCGAAGAATTTTTGACCGGGGAGGAGGCTTCCTTCATCGCTTTCACCGACGGCAAAACCGTGCTGCCTCTTCCCAGTTCCCAGGACCACAAGGCGGTTTACGAAGGCGACCGGGGCCCCAATACCGGCGGCATGGGGGCCTATTCCCCCGCCCCGGTGCTGACCCCGGAACTGGAAGCCCAGGTCATGGCAAAGATCATGTATCCCACCGTGGCGGCGATGGCGGCGGAGGGGCGGCCCTTCCAGGGGATGCTCTATGCCGGGCTGATGATTGAAAACGGGGCGGCCAAGGTGCTGGAGTTCAACTGTCGTTTCGGGGATCCCGAGGCCCAGCCCCTGTTGATGCGCTTGCGCAGCGATCTGGTCGAGGTCATCGAGGCGGCGATCGATCAGCGGCTGGACCGGATCAACCTCGAGATCGATCCCCGGCCCGCGGTCTGCGTGGTCATGGCCTCCGGGGGATATCCCGGATCCTATGCCACCGGCCAGGAGATCAAAGGGTTGCGGGAGGCGGCGCTGGTTCCCGGAGTTGAGATATTTCATGCCGGGACCCGGTGGGAAAA
>Ga0114946_10000990_pt1 | contig 19611 bp, 23 predicted proteins | sample WalLakDeSediment_FD_88676 | JGI IMG/M metagenome (GOLD analysis project Ga0114946, IMG submission 88676) | Lake sediment microbial communities from Walker lake, Nevada to study Microbial Dark Matter (Phase II) - Walker Lake 11/02/13 Deep Sediment | ecosystem: Environmental > Aquatic >...
ACAATATTAGCAAGTGGGTATGAAAATACTCAACATTTTTTAACTAGCGCATTTCATCCTGATTCATTGATTAGTACAACAATGACTGCAGGAATAGCTACAGGAATAGCTGTATTAATAGAAACATTTTTAGGAATACATTTTGTAGTTATATTAGTAATTTTAGGACTTTTTAGTTTAGAGTTATTTACAGGAATAAAAGCTTCGTATAAAGATGGTTATGGTTGGTCTACTAAAAAGTTCGGTAAAGGATTTTTAAAATTAGCAATCTATACATTAATGGTTGGATTTACTAATTTACTTGCTATTTATGGACCTGTAGAAACTTATTGGGGTTATGATTTTAATCATTATAAATGGTTGCATTATCTTTTTAGTAATTTTGTCATAATTAATTATATTTTAAGTAACTTGGAAAACTTTATAAGACTTGGCTGGAAAGATCAATTTGGATTAATTGAAAAAATTGCTAAGTATTTTAATTTACATGTATTAACAATTAAAAAAGATGAAGATGAAAATTAAATTAACAAAAGAACAAGTGTTAGGAATTGTAAGACATACAATGACATTTGTAGGGGGTATTATAATGGCCAAAGGTTTAATAGATGAAGAGATTGTAACAGAAATTACTGGTGCGGTTTTAACTCTTGTTGGTAGTATTTGGTCAGTAGTAGGAAAAAATAAATAAACAAACTATGATAAAAATACTAGATGTAATTAAGTTCTTTATAAAGATTTTTGGTAAGCACGATTTAACCACTCCAGTAGATGGTTCGCCTACACATCCATCATTACCAAAAAATGTACTTGTAGAAGAGCCAGTAGTTATTATGGAAGATCCATTAGCTACAACAGACCTTCAAGAACTTCCAGAATTTCAAGAGGTGGTTGTAAAGGTTATACCTTCTAATGATGAAGCTTATAAATCAGAAGAACACTTCTTACCTAAAGGTGAATACTTTGAAGGTCCTACTAAAAAAGAATGGGTATTTTGGCATCACACAGCAGGTTGGAATAATCCTTATAAAACTATAGACCATTGGGGTAAAGATAGTAGAGGTGTCGTTGCTACAGAGTATGTACTTGGAGGACAGAAAATCACTGACAATAATGCTGAGTTTGATGGAGTACTTGTAAAAGCTTTTCCTAAAGGTGGTTGGGGTTGGCACTTGGGTACAGGTCGCGGTAAGCTACACTCTAATTCTGTAGGTATAGAACTTAATAACTTTGGTTATTTAACTAAAGGAGGTTTTCATAAAACAGTAGATGGTAAAAGAACTTGGATTAGAAAACAACCTAATAAGTTTTATACTTATGTTGGTACAGAAGCTCATTCTAATCAAGTAATAGAATTAGAACAAAAATTTAGAGGACATAAGTATTGGCATAATTATTCTGACGCTCAAATAGAAGCTTTAAAAAAATGGTCTAAATACATAGCATTAAGAGATAGTATAGATATTTCTAAAGGACTTCCAGAACTTATTAAAAAAATGGGAGCGTTTGAGGCATTTGATTTTTGTGATGTAAAATATGTTACAGCTAATCCTGGACTATGGTGCCACACTAATGTACAAAAAGGTAAAACTGATTTATACCCTCATCCTAAATTAATAGAATTATTGCTAAGCTTTTAATTGTGAAATCTCGAACTCTAAATATAATTCTTACTGTAGGGTTATTAGCATTACTAGCTCTCAATATAAGAACTTGTAATAGCAGCCGTCAGTTTAGCAACTCTGTGGGGGATATTATTAATTATGAAGATTCAGCAAAGGTCTATAAATCTAAACTAGGAAAAGCTGTTTACTATAATCAAAGTTTAGAAGTTACAGAAAAAGAATTAAGAATGGCTAAAGATTCTTTAATTAAAGAGTTGAAAGATCTAAGAATTAAAAAACCTAAAACCATAACTAAAATTGTTACAGAAATTGTTTTTAAAGATGTACTTGTATATTATACAGATACTCTACCGTGCGACACATTTAACATACCTTTTACTCATGTAGATGATTGGATTACTATAAATGGATATAGCCACAATAAAGGACTAGACTTTAAAAACATCAGTATTACTAATGATCTGTTAATTGTAACTGGAGAAAAGAAGAATGGTTTATTTAAACGTAATGAACAAGTAGTAACAGTTACTTCTAAGAATCCTTATTTAGAAGTAAAAAATATTACTAATTATGCTATTAAACCTAAAGTTCCTTTTTATGATAAATGGTGGTTTAAAGCTGCATTATTTGGAGGAGGTGTAATTGTAGGAACTAGGTTGTAAAAAAAATAATATGGCAAAAGATGCGTGTTACAAAAAAGTAAAAGCAAGTTATAAAGTTTTTCCATCAGCCAGAGCTTCTCAAGCTATAGCTAAGTGTAGAAAATCTAAGGGAAGCGTAAGTAAGTCAGAAAAAGGAGCTAGCTTAAAAAGATGGGAAAAGGAAAAGTGGAGTGATACTAAAACTGGTAAAGCTTGCGGTGCTGGAGGGAAGAATGAATATTGCCGGCCATCAAAAAGAGTGTCGTCAAAAACACCTGTAACAAAGTCAGAAATGAGCAAGTCTCAGCTTGACAAAAAAAAGAGAGAGAAATTAAAAGTTGGTATGGGCAGTAGAGTTTCTAACGTTAGTAAAAAGAAAAAGTAATGGCAACATCAAGTAAGAAAACAAAAAAGTCAGAATGCGGTGATAAGGTTAAAAAATCTTTTCAAGCAGGTATGAATGTAGGACGTAATATGAAAAAGCCTAAACCTAAAAAGAAAAAGTAATGGCGCAAAGTAAATTAAAAAGTAATAATAAGATTCCTAAAGGATATCATAAGATGCCAGATGGAACTATTATGAAAGACTCTGATCATAAAATGAAAAAAGGAGGGTCTACGCCAGCTTGGACTAGAAAGGAAGGTAAATCTAAATCTGGTGGATTAAATGCTAAAGGAGTTGCTTCCTATAGAGCAGCTAATCCTGGGAGCAAGTTAAAAACTGCTGTTACAAAAAAACCGTCTAAGCTTAATCCTGAAAGTAAAGATGCTAAAAGAAGGAAAAGTTTTTGCGCTAGAATGTCTGGGGTAAAAGGACCTATGAAAGATGAAAAAGGCAGGCCTACAAGAAAAGCGCTTGCATTAAAAAAATGGAACTGTTAAAAAAATAAAATAAATAAAATAAATAAAATGAAAACAATGAAAAAAGTAAGCGTTGCTAAAGGTTCAGTAAAATCTAAACCTAAAGCTAAAATGGGTATGGTAACTAAAAAAACACCTGTGGCAAAAAAAGGTATTATTAAAAAAGCTGAAATGGGGATGGTTACAGAAAGCTCAGGTAAACCACCAAAAAGAAAAGGATTTAAAAAAGGTGCTGTTCCTATTTTTAAAATGAAGCCGCTTCCTAAAGGCTCAGGATGTACATCGAAAGGTTGCAATTAATAATTTTATTGCTAGGCTTTTTAGTCTAGCGATATTTTAATTTAAAAAATGGCAAGAAATAAATTAGCAGGAACAACTAAAGGTAAATCTGAATCAGCAAAGTATTTTCAAAACAACTCTGAAGCAGCTGCTAAAAAAAATGCTTATAATAAGAAGTACCATAAATCTGCAACAAGAAAAGCTTATAGATCGCTACTGAATAAAATAAATCATAAGAAAGGAACTTATGGTAACGGTGATGGTAAAGATGAAAGCCATAGCAAATCTGGAAAAACATCTCAAGAAGATCAGTCAAAAAATAGAGCTAGAAATGGCAAAAAAAGTTCTTCTAAAAAATAATAAACAATAAATATTTTTTATTTATTGTTTATTATATTATCTTTATAGTAAATTATAAATAATTTATTATGAGCACAGAAGCCAACAAAAAACTTTCTCCAGAAGAAATAACTCAGTTAAGAGAGGATAATATAAAGTCCTTAGAGAAACAAATTTTATATTTAAAAGTGTTGCATGAACACGATAAACTTAAATCTGAAATTGCTGAATATAGATTACGGGAGCTTATTGCTAAAGTAAAGCTAGGAGAATTAACAAGTCCTAAAAACAAAGAATCTGAATAATGAAAGCTTTAGTCATTGATAAAAAAGTATCGATGAGCTTATTTGATATTATTAGATTTCAAATTAATTTTTATTGTTTTTCTAACAACATAAGAATTAGTCCGGCTCAGCTTGATACATTAGCGCATTTAGGTTTGTGGGATGAAATCAATATATCTGATTTTTGCGAACAAATAGTAACAAAAGAAATATTTGGAAATCCTCAAACAGTTAGAAATTTTATAATTAAATCTATAAAGGATGATTTAATCATAAGAAAAGGTTTAGGAAATAAAATTATTAAACTTTCAGATTCTATAGAATTATTAAACAAAGGAACTGTTTTGATTAATTTAAAATTATATCATGTGGAAGAAAGCTAAAGAACTTACGCCAAAGCTATCAACAAAATTAAACTTATCCGAAGAACTTGTAAATGATATAATTGATTTTTACTATTCTGAGTTAAGAAAAAAAATAGAAAGTTTAGATGTAGATAGAATTAGAGTTCCGGGATTAGGTGTTTTTTATGTTAGTCAAAATAAGTTAAAAACTTCTATAGATACGATTAGTTATTTAATGCAGAGTAATAAAGAAAAAGATTTTAAAACAATTAGTCGGTATAATTTAAATAAAACTGTTTTAGATAAACAGATTAAACTTTTAGAATTAATTAAAAATAATAACAATGAGCAAATCTTTAAAAAAAATTTGGAAAAATAAAGAAGCTATTTTAGAAGGAATCAAAAACAATATTTTTAAAAAAGAAAATATTGAAACTATAGCTAAAGAGCGCAATAAGATATGCAAAGTTTGTGAGTTTCTTGACACAACTGGTGAACATTGTGCAGTTCCTTTAACAGCTCCTTGTTGTGGAATATGCGGTTGTAGTTTAAAATTTAAATTAAGAAGTCTTTCTTCTGAATGCCCCGAAGGAAGATGGGATGCTGTTTTAACAGATGCTGAAGCTGATAAATTAGATTTACTAAACCCAGATACCGATGATTAAATTTGAAGATGTTGGCCACAAGTATAGTAATTTAGATAAAGAAAGCACAACGGAATGGGTTAGTGTAACAAAATTAATTCATCAATTCGTTGAGCCATTTGATTCAAAAGCTGTTGCTGAAAAATGCGCTACCGGTAAAAATCCTAAATACAAAGGAAAAACTACTGAAGAGATTCTTGAGATGTGGGCCGCTGAAAACAAAAGAGCTATTCAGTTAGGTAGTTGGTATCACGATCAAAGAGAGAAAGATGTATTATCTTGTAATACAATAACAAGAGATGGCATCGAACTTCCAATTATTAGTCCTATAATTGAAAACGGTATTAAATTAGCTCCTGAACAAACTATTACATCTGGAGTATATCCTGAACATTTAATTTATTTAAAATCTATTGGTGTTTGTGGTCAAGCGGATAGAGTTGAAGTAGTTGGTAATAGAATTGATATCTATGACTATAAAACTAACAAAGAAATAAAAACAGAAGGTTTTAAATATTGGGACGGTACTAAAAAAATGATGTTAGGGCCATTAAGGCATTTAGAAGATTGTGAGTTTAATACTTACGCGTTACAATTAAGTGTTTATATGTTTATGATGCTAAAGCACAATTACAATTTAGAATTAGGTAATTTAGAAATACATCATATTGAATTTGAAATAGAAAATCAAAATGATAATGGTTATCCTGTTTATGCTTTAGATGCTGCTGGTGAACCAATAATTAGTAAGGTAAATGTAATAAAACTACCTTATTTAAAAAAAGAAGTTATTGCTATGTTTAAGTGGTTAAATATTAATAGAAAACAATTATTGTATAATGAACATTAAATTATTTGAAATAGAAGGTCGCGTTTTAAAACCTACAGAGCATTGTTACATGATTAGCTGGCTTAAAAAAATAATAGAAACATATCCAGACGATTACACAAAAGTATTTGGTTACATATATTATATTTCTTATTTAGGTCCTGATAATCCTTATTTTAATATTGCTGAAGAAGATCGTGAAGAAAAAATACTGCGAGACTTACAGCCAACATTTGATATTGAATCTCCTGAAATACTTTATGCTGTAGATAGATGTAAAGAGTTATATTCAACTCCCACAATGAAATCATACAATGCGATCAAGGCTATGCTAGAAAGACTAAATACTTATTTAGAAACTACAGAAATTACAGATGGTAGAGATGGTAACGTAGGTTCTATGCTTAGAATAGCTAAAGAATTTAAACATGTAAGAGAATCTTTTAAAGGAGTCTATGAAGATGTTCAAGAAGAAAATAAAATAAAAACTAGAGGTAGTTCTAAATTACCGTACGATTTACAATAACAACTAATCAATGATACAATTAGATTCAAAAAATATAGGAGAAGTTTATCAAAACATACCAACTTGGAATAATGGAAATTGGGAATTCACTTCTTTTGAATCAAGAGAAGCTTTTGCGAATAAATTGGAATCTGAATTATTTAAAGAACCTGGTGAGTATGAATTAGATGATATTGTAAATGAATTTAAAAGTCAGGCTCTTAAATTTGAAAAAGACGGTTACTATTGTGATTATCTTGAAGGAACTATAGACTTTGAAGATTATTGGAATTGGGAAAAATTAAAAAGTAAAAAAGGAGTTTTTTATATTAGAGGAGATAAGGAATGGTACTTACCTAGAGATTATTACTTTTGGATTAATTTTTTAGAAATTGTTGATAAAGTAAAAAAGAAACGTAGGTTTAATGATATTTGGGACACTCAAATATGGATGTCTTTATACGAATGTATTGCTGAATTAAAACACATGCAAGCAGTTGTCCTAAAGAAACGACAGTTTGGATCTTCGTTATATCACGTTGCTAAACTAATAAATATTCTATGGTTTGAAGACTCTCCTGTATTAAAGATGGGAGCTTCTTTAGAAGCATACCTTACCGGAGTAAACGGATCCTGGAAGTTTGCTCAAATGTACAGAACGTTTTTAAATAAAAACACAGCCTGGACTAGAGAAATGAATCCAGGTATTGTTGGCGAATGGATTCAAAAACAAGAAGTTAATGAAAATGGAAGAAAGTATGACGTAGGTTTGATGGGAACATTACAATCTATGTCCTTTCAGCAATCTGATACAGCAGGTGTAGGGGGTTTAACTACTATGTTTTTTTATGAAGAAGCTGGTATTGCCCCCCGCATGGATAAAACCTTTGAGTTTCTTTTACCTGCTATGGAAGCCGGTGATATTACAACTGGATTTTTTGCTGCAGCTGGTACCGTAGGAGATTTAGATCAGTGTAAGCCACTTAAAAATTATATGTATAAAGCAAAAGCTAATAACTTTTATACAATAAAAAATAAATGGGTAAACTTTAAAGGTACGATTCAAGAAACAGGAATGTTTATTCCTGAACATTATTCAATGCCTCCGTTTATTGATCAGTATGGAAACAGTTTAGTTGCTGAAGCTAAAGAAAGATTAGAAGAGCTTTATAAAGAATGGGAAAGAGATTTAGAACCAAATATTGCTCAAATTAGAAAGTCGCAAAGACCTATAAACATGGAAGTAGCTTTCGCTGCTAGAAGTGAGTCAAGGTTTCCATTACATTTAGTTGAAAATCAAAAATTAAATATACAAGATGGATTGCATCCTTACGAGCTAGTTGAACTTAACGAAACTGCTGATAATAAAATAGAAGCTAAATTAACTAAAAAACCTCCAATATTAGAATTTCCTGTAGATAAGAAAAAAGAAGACAAAACAGGAAGTATTCAAGTATGGGAAAGACCTGATGATGATAATCCTAAATGGGGTACATATTATGGATCTGTCGATCCTGTCTCAGAAGGAAAAACCACTTCTTCTGAATCTTTATGTTCTATTTTTATTTATAAAAATCCTATACAAATAACTAAAGTTAAGAATGGAAGAACTGAAACATATGTTGAAGGTGATAAAATTGTATGCTCGTGGGCCGGAAGATTTGATGATATTAATGATACACATAAGCGATTAGAATTAATTATTAGATGGTATAACGCCTGGACTTTAGTAGAAGCAAACGTTTCTTTATTTATTCTATACATGATTCAAAATAGGCTTCAAAAATATCTAGTCCCTAAAGCGGAGATGGTATTTCTAAAGGAACTTGGTTATAATAAATCAACACATCAAGAATTTGGATGGAAAAACACAGGAACTATATTTGCTAAAAACCTATTAACATACTTAATTGAGTTTCTTAAAGAAAAAATATATGAAGAAACTAATGAAAATGGTGATGTAACTAGTGTGACTTTTGGAATAACCAGACTGCCTGATTATATGGCTTTAGAAGAAATGTCTCAGTATGAACATGGACTCAACGTAGATAGATTAATATCGTTAGCAGCGCTTATATCTTTTGTAAAATTACAAAACGCAAACAAAGGGTTTATGAAGAAAGTTGAAACAGAAGATGTTAATTACTTGGAAAACTCAAATAAAATTTATAAATTTAATAGGAGTACGCCTTTTAAAAATATAGGTAGTAACAAAAGCGCATTTAGCTCAAACAAGAATAGAAACCCTTTTAGAAGAATAAACTAATTATGCAAATTAAAAACGCATTACAAATTAAAAAAGGTGAAGGTAAAATCGACAAGAGAGGTTTTAATTCCTTTACCCAACCTATTCAATTTTTAACAAAATATGAAAAAGATCAAGATTGGGCTATGCACAATTTAGATTGGTTAGAATGGCAAGGTGTTAAGCAACTTAGTTACAATGCTAAAAGGCTTATGAAAAACTATAAGCTTGCTAAAGGCACAATCGATAAAGGAGATTATATTCCAGAAAGCAATGTTAATGATATGACAGAATTAGTTGATATATTATCAACAGATAGTATTCAATCTTATAATACTGATTCTGCTATGGAAATTAAGTTTTACCCAATTATTCCAAATGTAATTAATGTATTAACTGCCGAATTTGCAAAAAGAAATAGTAGGGTTGACTATAGAGCTGTTGATGAGTATACCTATAATGATGTTCTAAACTCCAAAATGGAAGATATAGAAAAAGTCTTATTAGAAGATGCTCAATCGAAACTTGTTGCTAAAATGGTAGAAATGGGCATGGATCCAAATTCCGAAGAAGCTCAGCAAAGTTTAAATCCAGATGCTTTAAAAAAACTACCAGAAATAGAAAGTTTTTATTCTAAAAGTTATAGGACTTTGGCTGAGCAGTGGGCTGCTAAACAACATGAAATAGATGTTAGTAGATTTAGAATGGACGAGCTTGAAGAAATTGCTTTCCGTGATATGCTTATTACAGATAGGGAATTTTGGCATTTTAAAATGATGGAAGATGACTATGATATAGAGTTATGGAACCCGGTTCTTACTTTTTATCATAAGTCACCAGATGTTAGATATATATCTCAAGGTAGCTGGGTTGGTAAAATAGATATGCTCACAATATCAGATGTTATTGACTTTTACGGGCCAAACTTAAATGAAGAACAATTGTATTCTTTAGAGACATTACACCCGGTTAGAGCAGGTAGGTATTTATTAAACGGTATGCAAAACGATGGTTCTTATTATAATCCAGAAGTATCGCATGAAAAGAATTTAGATCCATCTCTACAGATGAAAAAATGGTTGTCCTATAATGAAAATGCTTACAATCCAGATGATATTGTTTCTTGGATAATTGGACAAAGTGAACATACCGGTATATTACATGATCACCAAATGCTACGAGTAACAACCGCTTATTGGAAGTCTCAACGTAAAGTTGGATACTTAACAAGTATTAACGAGGGAGGTCAGGTAATTGTAGAAATAGTTGACGAATCTTATGTAGTTGCAAATGAACCAATATATCAAACAAAATATTCAAATGAAAAAACTGCTGAAACGTTAGTATTTGGAGATCATATAGAATGGATTTGGATAAACCAAGTTTATGGAGGCGTGAAGATTGGACCAAACAGAATGATGTTTCAAGACACTAGATTTACTGATGAATTTGCCCCTATATATATTGGCATTAATTCTAATAAGATAGGCCCTCTTAAGTTTCAATTTAAAGGAGAAGAATCATTATACGGTTGTAAATTGCCTGTAGAAGGAAAAGTATTTACAGAAAGAAATACAAAGTCAACAGCTTTAGTTGATTTAATGAAGCCTGCTCAGATTGGATTTAACTTAGTTAATAATCAAATTGCCGATATTCTTATAGATGAAATAGGTACAGTTATAGCATTAGATCAAAACGCTCTTCCAAAACACTCTTTAGGAGAAGACTGGGGTAAAGGTAATTATGCAAAAGCGTATGTAGCAATGAAAGATTTCAGTATACTACCTTTTGATACATCTATATCAAATACAGAAAATGCATTAAATATGCAGCATTTTCAAACTTTGAATTTAGAACAAAGTAATAGATTAATGAGTAGAATCCAACTTGCCAATTTCTTTAAACAACAAGCTTTAGAGGTTATTGGTATTACACCTCAACGTTTGGGTCAACAGATTGGACAGACAGATAGCGCTAGAGCAGTTGAGCAAGCTGTTGCAGGTTCTTATGCACAAACAGAAATATACTTCATACAACACTCAGATTACTTAATGCCTAGAGTTCATCAAATGCGTACTGATTTAGCTCAGCATTATCATAGCAAAAAAGCATCTTTTAGGTTGCAGTCTTTAGTTTCTCCAGATGAAAGACAATTTTTTGAAATAAATGGAACAGATTTATTATTAAGAGATATTAATGTTTTTTGCGAAACCAACGCTAATCACAGAGCTGTAATGGAAAAAATACAAAGTCTTGCTATTAACAATAATACAACAGGGGCTTCTATATATGAATTAGGTCAATTAATAAATCCAATGTCTCTAGGAGCTTTAAATAATAAGCTGAAAGAACTAGATGATAAAGCTCAACAAAGAGCTCAAATGCAAGCTCAACAAGAACAAGAGCTCAAAGACAAAGAAATTGAGGCTAAAAAGTTTGAGCAAAAAATGGAACAAGACTTTAAAGCTAGAGAAGCTGAAAAAGAAAGAAGAAAAGATTTACTCGTTGCAGAAATTAGAGCATCTGGATTCGGAGCAATGCAAGATATGAATGAAAACAAACAATCCGACTTTATGGATGCTATGGAAGAATTAAAATCTAGTGAAGAATATCAAGCTACAATGAATGTTCAAAGGGCTGCGGATGCTAATAAAACTCAAATTGCTAATAAAAAATTAGATATTGAAAGAGAAAAATTAGATGTTATGCGAAATGATTCTAATATAAAATTAAAAGTAGCAAGAGAAAATCAAACAGCTTCCGAAATAAAAGCTAAAAAAAATAAAAATTAAAAAGTTTTGTATAAAAATGTTTTTAGTTATATACTCCCAACTTTTTAACACATAAAATAAATTAGTTTAAATAAATTATGTTTAAACTAAAATAATTTGCGTACATTAATAATAAGTCAAATACATAAAAACCAACAATGATGAGTGATAAAGAAAAAACAGTGTCTTCTTTAAAAGAAGTAGAGTATTCAGATTTAGATGAATTGTTAGGAACAAAAGCTGCTACAGTAATTGCTCCAGATGAAGACTCAAAAAAATCTGTAATGTCAAGTTCTAGAGTAGACACATCGTTCCTTGACAATCCAGTTGATTCTGGAAATGATGATGAAGATGGCGAGTATAAACAAACTAGGCCTAAAGCTGATGATTTAAGTGACATACTTGGTGATCCTAAAGAAGAAGAGTTTGATGATAATTCATATGATGGAAAAGATCCTATTTCCAAAAGCGGTAGAAAACCTGCATTGGTTGAAACAATTCAAAAACTTGTAGAAAAAGGCTTAATCGATTTATTTGATGATTCTCCTAATGTAGAAGATTACACTATAGATGATATAGAAGAGTTGATTGAACAAAATATTATACAGAAGATAAATCAAACAGCTCAGTCTGCTCCGGTAGAAGTATTTAAAAAATTAGATCCTAAGTTACAAGATGTTATATCATATGCTTTAAGTGGCGGAACTGATATTACATCTGTTCTTAAAAACGTAGCACGTTCTCAAGAAATAACAGAATTATCTCTTGATAAAACAGAAGATCAGGAAAGAATAGTTCGAGAATGGTTAAGAGAAACTAATTTTGGAACAGATGATGAAATTGAAGATGAAATATCTGATTATATCGATAGATCTGATTTACAAAAAAAAGCATCTCAGTTTAAACCAAAGCTAGATAAAAAGCAAGCCGAGATAATGAAAGGTAAGCTTATTGAACAAGAAGAAAAAAGAAAGAAGGTTGAGTCTGTAAAAAAGAAATATGCTGAAAATATATTTAATGCTTTAAATCAAGAATCTTTAAATGGTTTAAGATTAGACAATAAAATACAAACAGCATTGTACTACGGTATTGTTGACACAACTAAATACCAAGATAGGGAAGGTAATCCAACAAACGAGTTGGGATACTTACTTGAAAAGTATCAAGTTGGTGACACAACAAATCAATCTTTGATTTTAGAAGCTTTGTGGTTGCTTAAAGATCCAAACGGTTATAGAAATTCTGTTAAATCTATTGGAGAAAAAGAAGCAATTTCAAAAACAGTACGAAGTTTAAAAACAGCAGAAGGAGAACGTAAAATTTCTTCATCATCACAGGGAGAGTCTAGAGGTATCCCTGCATCTCGAAAAGATATCCCAGCAAGGAGAGGTTCGAGAAATATATTCTCTAGAGATTAATTAGTAACTAATAAATACAAATAAAAATGACACCAAGTTTAAACAATGGACTATTTTTGAGAGACAACTTATACGTTGCATCTTCTCATGTGGACAGCTACCATTTGATGAATTTGATGAAAGATGCAAAACCTGATGATTTAGGTCCAATTGATATGTGGGCTCAAATGCAAAAAGTTGAAATGCCTCTTTATCAAATGTCATCATTTAATGGTAAAAACGTAATTGATGTAGAACATCCAAATGGAGAGTTTACATGGAGAACTCCAGTATCTGAGGAATTGCCTTACATTACTGATGATATTGAACCAGGTAATGAGCAAAAAGGTATCGATGGTACTACTTTTAGAATCAAGTTAAACAAGCGTGTATTTGGTCACGGTGATATTATCACTTATGATAAATACAATGGTCTTGAACTTTACATTACAGCAGACGATATCTTAGATTTAGGTGATGGTGTAATATACACAGTTCAACTTGTAAATAATGATTCAGCTGCATTTTTGGATTCAGCTTATTTAGAGTGTAACACTGAATACTTCCGAGTTACTTCAGCTAGAGGTGAATATGGTGAACGTTTCTCTGACATGACTACATCAGCATCATCTCGTGAATTCTACAACTATGTAGGTAATGCTGAGGCTCACGTACATTACTCAGTTTCTTCTAGAGCTAAGTTAATGGAAAAAGGTGGTATGACAATTGACGGTAAGGTTCCTGTAACTGAAATCTGGCGTTCTTTTGACAAAAGTATCGATCCTTCAATTAACACACTTGATGGAATGATTGAGGCTAAAGGTTCATCTTATGTAAAAACAGCTGTAGAAAATGGAGATCTTGTTAAGACTTTCATGACTAAATTAGAAGCAGCTCACCTTTCTAAAATTGCATACGATATTGAAACTTACCTTATGTGGGGTAAAGGAGGTAGAATTAAGCAAGATGGCCCAGATGATTTACGTCTTTCTGTCGGTCTATGGAAACAGCTTGATAACGCTTTCAAGAAAGTTTATAATAAAGTAGATTTCCGTTTAGATATGTTTAGATCTGAAATTCTTAACTTCTTTAGAGGTAAAGTAGAATTTGAAGGACCTGACTCAAAACGTGAATTGATTGTACAAACTGGTATTGCTGGTATGAAAATGATTAGTGATTCAGTTCTTAGAGAAGCTGTAGCGTCAGGATTCAGTATTCGTGGAGATCAAGGTGGTATTGGTGCTATCTCTGGTGAAGCAATGGACTTGAATTTTGGATTTGCTTTTACATCTTACCACATTCCATTTTTAGCGAATGTTAAGTTTGTATTGAATCCAGCGTTTGATAACGTTCACCAAAATAAAGTTGAGAATCCAATTATTGATGGATACCCACTTTCTTCTTATTCATACATTATTTTTGATGTAACTGAGAACGGAAGTGATAACATTAAATTGCTTCGCAAGAAATGGGATTCTGAATTAAAATGGTGGTATCAAAATGGTACTATGGATTACATGGGAAGAACTCAAGGGTTCCAATCATCAGGTCAATTCAATGGATACCGTGTTTATATGACACAAGCAATGCCTGCTATTTGGGTTGAAGATCCAACAAAGGTATTAAAGATTGTTATGCGTAACCCGATTACAGGTTTCAGCTTGTAATTAGTAAAATATAAATCCCCTCGGTATTGTACCGGGGGGTTTTTAAATAAAGTCAAATACATAAAAACCAACAAAATGATTGAAGAAATTAAAGAAAAATTGCAAAAGTCAGGAAGGATTACTATTAAGCCTTATCTAGACAGATCTATTTCTAACATGGGTTTAGAAGATTACGAAATGGTTGTTTTTCCAGGAACTTATCAAAGAGAGGGAATTGCCTGCGTAGAACAAAATGGTAGAATTAGATATCTCAATGGACTAGATGAGTCTGCTCCTGAAGTTAAGGGAATTACGAATCCAGAAGTTAAAGCTGCTAAAATAAAAGAAATAAGAAGTATTGTTGCGATGTTAGAGTTTGAAAAACATTACAATGTTATTGATATTGATGATGTAGAATTTTGGAATAAAGTTCAAACTTATAAGCCAAACAACACTGAGTTCTGGAGCACTATAACAATAGAGTGCGAAAACAAAACAATAATACTCGATCCTGTAAGTAAAACAGAAGATCTTCTTAAAGTATTAGCTATTGAAGCTGGAGGATTTCCATTAGTAGCAAAAAGTAAAGAAGATTGTATATCTGGATTGCATAAAAGAAAATGGTATTTAGATCGTCATATTGAAACTACTAGTAAAAAAGCTACAGTTTCTAAAATTAAAAATAAAGCGCTTTCGCTTCTTGATGAAATTTCAGATGAAATGCCAAGAAAGTTATTTTATATTACTAAGCTAATTAGTACAAATAGTATGCAGTATAAGAATCATACTCTAGCTGATACAATTTATGACTATTTAGATGAATATATAAATGGTTATCATCATGAATCAAATATTAAGACTGCTTCTCAAACCTTTATAGATTTTTGCTCTAAAGATATGCAGGAATTGAAAGTTCGTTCTATAATTAAAGATTCAACTTTCTATAAATTTATTATATTAAAAGGAGACGGGCTTCTTTATTCAAATCCTGAAAACGTAATGTTAGGTAGGAACTCATCGGAGGTTTATGAATATTTGACAAATCCTCTCAACGAAGATATATTAGTAAAACTACAAGATCGAACAGAAGACACTTGGTCATCTTAAATTATATAAACTATGAACAATTTAACAATAAAGCTAAAAGTAAAACAAAGGCTGAATAAATTAGCTAGCGATGACTATGATAATGTTCAAGACTGGCAAATTGTTGAAGCGTTCAATAAAGGTTCTGTAGATTGGTCAAGAAGGCAGCTCCATGGTTCAAATTCAAAACAAACTGGTGATGAACAAACTAAAAGAAGGATTGATGATTTACAAATCCTTTTAAGAGAGTTTGATCTAAATATGGTTAAAAAAGATTTGTACTATGGATCTGCTAATTTTCCTTTAAATTATTTTGAATATAAAAGAGTTTCTTTTAAAGGAAAAACTAAGTGTTGCGAAAGTAATAAATTTGTAGTATATTTAGTAGAAGAGGCCAATATAGATTTGTATTTAAAAGATCCTAATTTAAAACCTAGTTTTGATTGGGGTGAGACATTTATCACAATGGCTAATAATGAAATAAAAATATACACTAACAATGAGTTTGAGGTAATTGACGCTAAGCTTCAATATTACAAACAACCAACTAGAATAGAATTTCAAGGTATAACCAATCCATATACAGGGTTGGTTTCTACTGTTGATGTTGAATCTGAATTTAAAGATGATATCGTTGAACTTCTTATAGACGAGTGTGTTAAAATCTTATCAGGCGATATTGAATATATAACTTCAGTTCAAATTGCAGAGAAGTCAGTAGAAAGTAATAATTAAAATGTTTGTATAATTTAAAACTAAAGAAAAATGCCAAATCCAAGAAAAAGAGCTGATAGAATTACAGCTAGACAAGAAGTTAATGCAGCAAGAATTGCAAATAGAGCTGCTAAAAATCGAGCTAGGGTCGATTTAGAAAAAGCTAAAGGAGAAAGAGATCGGGAAAAACAATTAGCTAGAGAAGAACAAAAGAACATTAGAGCTGTAAATAAAGACACACGCTCTAGAATGGAAGGTTATGAATCTACTAAAGATAAAAAATCTACTAACAGAAGAGAAGTTAGCGAAGCAATTAAAACAGGTAGATCGCGAAGAGTAGATAAGGGTCCTAAAAATCTATCGACATCAACTAGTACATCAACTACTACTAATACCGATAATAGTACAAAAAATAAAACAACTAGTACTTCTTCAGGTTCTCAAGCTAATCCAACAACTCGAAGTACAAATCAAGCTGGCTCAGGATCTAGCTCAGGATCTAGCGCAAGAGGTGGTAATGCTGATCAATCTAGTGGAAATAATAGAAATAACGAACAGAGCACTAGAAACAGCAATAACAATAATAGAGGTTGGAGAAGTCTCTTTAGGATAAAAGCAGGCGGTACTCTTGGTTATGAACCCAAAGCTAAAATGGGTATGGCTAAAAAACCTTCGATGATAATGCAAAACAAAGACTTGATGGAATACAAAAAAGGTAATATGAAGCAGTATAAAACTGGAGGTATGGCTAATCCAAATAAAGGAAGCAAAGCTAAAATGCCGCCTAATTGTTAATGCTAATTATTAAAAATTAAAAAAATAAAGTAGTAGTTGTTTTATAACTATTTATTTATTATATTATATGTGTAATGTTTATTAATTAAAAAAAAGAAAAATGAGTTATTTTAATCATGCTTTCAAAAAAGTATTCCCTGGTACAATAAAATCGGGTACTTATGCTGGAGTTGTTACATCAGATGGTCTTGTGACTGATGCTGGTGTTCCTACATCTGCTTTACGAGGAATTGCAGACGCAGGTCCTGGTGGACTTCCTTATGGGTTCTTTAACAAGAACACTTACTTATCTGTAAACTTAGCTTCTACTGAAGTTACTACAGGGCAACCGCTTATCTTAGCAGGTGCATCAGTTAAAGTAAATGACAAACAAGGACCATTTCACGGAGGTTATTCTGAGTCTAACAAGTCTAAGTATATCAATCCAAAGTTTATTCACAACTTTTATAAAATGTGTGATGCAGTTCCTGAACAGTCAATTGTGCACGTTGGTGTTACAAACTTTCAACCAGGCACTTCTTTATCTATTTTATCAGCTGGTGTAAACTGTGCTGCTAATGGAGTTTATACTAACGTTCCTACTACAGGAGGTGCTGGTACAGGATTTACAGTAGATATTGAAATTCTAGGTGGGGTTGTTGTTTCAGTAGTTGAAAATCAAGTAGGTTCTGGATATGTTGCTACGAATGTTCTTACATTAGATACTACATCTGATCCAGCTTTAGCTTGTGATACTGATCCTACATTCACTATTGAATCTTACGGAGTTCAAACATGTGAGTTTGAATTTCTTTGTGGAGAAACTTACAACCTATTTATTAATCTTAATGGTTCTCCAGTTTTACGTGTATTAAATCACGACGCTTATAGATCGTTAGCAGCTTATACAGGATGTTGTCCTGATGATGCTATTGCTCCAACAGCGGTAGATTCTACATTAGTATTTATTGACTGGGCTACTCAGATTATTGAGTCTCCATATTTAAAAGATTTTATTCGTCCTATAGTATTTACAGAAACAGGAATTCCTTATTTTGCTACAGCAGCTGAAGCTGTTGCTGCTGGATGGCCTGCATCTCAAGTGTGGACTAACTATGTATCAACAGGACATATTGCTGGTGCTTTAGGTGGTATGCGTTTAACCGGGGCATACGTTGATACAATATTCCAAACATGTTCATTCCAAGTTTCTGATTTCTTTAATAAAGAAATTGTACAAATGGATATTTCATTAACTGATGAAGACGGAAATCCTTGTACATTTAAAGGACTTTGTGTTGAAACAGAATGTTGTGGTTTTGGTGGACAAGGTTTTGGAGATACCTACCTTAAAGAACTTATTTTAGCAGAATCTTATTTGCAAAATACATTCTCTACTGATCCACGTATTCGTGAAATTACTCAAGGTAATGATTTGAGAGATGCTTTAGATAGAAGTCTTTTCTATACTAAGTATGTATTGCAACACTCAGTGCCTCGTTACAACAATCCAACAGCTGTATTTGATAACGATCAGTATGATTTAGTTATCTACGTACCGTCTGGAATAATTGCTGGTGATTTAGAACTTTTTGTAGCAACTTGGATGGATAATGCGGGAAACCCTCTTGGTTCCGAGTTGTTAGCCGAAATTGCATTAAATGGTGAAATTAGTAATTCTTTCTGTCACACACCTTGTGCAGTTGCTGCGTTACCATTACCATAATATTAGGTATTGATATTCTATAAAGGGGATGGGGTTTTATCCTATCCCTTTTTTTTAATTTAAAATATTATGAAACATAAATTAAGTTTACATATTCCTGATACTACAAGCGATTGGGGACTGACAATTCAAGATACTAGTGTGTATTCAGATTTAATTCTTGTATCATGTGCTACATTGCAGATATTACCTCCGGGATTTGTTAGCGCTGCTACTTTCAATGATACAACAATACCTGCAATTAATTCTGGTTTTTCTAGAACTTTTACAGCTTGTGATTTAGGTTTACAAACAACTGGTTGTGGCAGTAATTATAATTGTTTGCCTGACGGTATTTATGTAATTAAATATAGTGTTTCCCCTAATGAGATTGTTTATGTAGAATATAATCATTTAAGAATAACAAAGGCTTTAGAAAAGTATTACAAGAAGTTATGTGAATTAGAATTAGCACCATGCGATCCACCTAAAGAAAAAGCAGATAAGTTACATGAGTTATTAAAAATAAAAGGGTATCTTGATGCTGCTAAGGCAATGGTAGAATTATGTCATGAAGCTAAAAAAGGAATGGATTTATTTAATTTCGCTGTAAAACTTTTAGATAAGTTAAATTGTAAAACATGTTAAAAACCAACCAATATGTCAGTAAGAAAATGTTTAAATTGTGGAAGAAAGTTAAGCTGCGGATGTGAAAAAAGAACAGCTAAAGATGGAAAATCATGCTGCAAAGCATGTGTAACAACATATGAAACTAATTTAAAAAAATAAAAGATGTCAATAGATTGCGGATGTATTAGGTTGTGTATGTTCAGAGGTAGAGAGGACTTTCAATGTATCGAATTAACAACTCCGACTGGTATTTTTAATAGCAAACCTTTTTGGCAATTTAGTTTATTTGGAGA
>Ga0114946_10000991_pt1 | contig 19608 bp, 16 predicted proteins | sample WalLakDeSediment_FD_88676 | JGI IMG/M metagenome (GOLD analysis project Ga0114946, IMG submission 88676) | Lake sediment microbial communities from Walker lake, Nevada to study Microbial Dark Matter (Phase II) - Walker Lake 11/02/13 Deep Sediment | ecosystem: Environmental > Aquatic >...
AAGGTCGACACCCCCTTCGATCAACCCCACCGCCTGTTCTTTGAAAACGTCGACCAGGTCATCAAATTGGATATCCGACATCTGGGGGTCTTCAACAGAGATCAATTTTCCACTGGGACCCATCGAACCGGCAACAAAGCGCGGTTTCTCGGGTGTGGTAAATTCATCCGCCAACCGGCGTGCCAGCTCGGCAGCCGTGCGGTTGATCTCAATTGCCTGCGCTCCCAAGCCAAATTCCGCTAATGTGAGGCGGTTGGCACGAAAGGAGTCAGTCTCAATCACATCCGCACCTGCTTCTAAAAAGGCGCGGTGCACAGTTTCAACGGCCTTGGGATAGGTGATCACCAGGTAATCATTACAGCCGGCGGTATCCTCACCGCCAAAGTGTTCTGGGGTCAGATTTTGGCGGTCAAGGTTGGTGCCCATCGCGCCGTCAAACAATAACACGCGCTGGTCTAAAGCATCTAAAAAACGCCGATTGGTGAATGATTTATGATCTGCTGTCATGCCGCGTCCTTCCGCTTCAAGGGTGAAGCCCAATACGATTAAATAAGTCACCTCTCATCCACTGAGAGGTGTTGATACTTTCTCGAAGGGTGCTTCGCTATCAGTAACGTCACCTCATCTTCCAGAACTCCCCAATTGGGGTCTGCCGGAATTGGCACCTGCGAGAATGATCGTGGTTGCCGAGGTATCAACGGGCCGGTCCCTCCACCTCTCTGGATGAGTATAATAATTAGACAAATATTATTACATTTAGTTGCGAGTGTCAATGTAATCGCGCAGTGTGCTCCGAGAACAGAAGAATTACCCACTACCTAAAGAATAGATGTATAACCTTCAGTCATCAAAAAAGTTGAAATATCATAATAAAACCGGTATAATTTTTAGTGAAAATGATCCATATTTAGGGACCATAACAATCTAATTACCACGGAGGATTATAAATGAACAAAATTCTTAAAGAAAAACTCAATAAGTACCTGGCCGACACCGCTGTAATGTATATCAAACTCCATAATTTACACTGGAATGTCTATGGGATGCAATTCAAAGGTGTCCACGAATATCTTGAAGTACTTTATGATGCGACCACAGAGAAAATGGACGAGATCGCTGAGCTTCTTCGAATGCATGGTGAATACCCCGCCGCTTCCTTAAAGGACTATCTGGCGCTCAGCAGCGTAAAAGAGCTGCCTTCTGAAGCCATTGCCATCAAAGAGGCACTTTCAATCGTTCTGGAAGATATAAAGATGATGGATAAAGAAGCTAAGGATATTCGGACAACGGCTGATAAGGAAGATGCATTTGACATCGTTGCAATGATGGAAGACTATTGTGCAGAGTATCAGAAAACGATCTGGTTTATCAGCTCAATGCTTACCAAATAACACAAAAACATCTTTACTGAAGATGTAATTCATGGGGCTGTCTGAAGAGGCAGCCTCTTTTTCGTTAAAAGGAAAATTGATTGATTTTTTAACGAAGCTTAGCAGGTAAATCTTACACCCGCAGGGGCACAACCAACCAGACCCCACTCAGCATGTTAACGTTGATGTCCCAATTAAATGCGGCGGGATCAAAACCGGATCACGCCCTACGTGGTCTGATCACTGTCGTCGATGGCTTAATTCTATTGCGGCGGGATCAAAACCGGATCCCGCCCTACATGGTCTGATCACTGTGGTCGGTGGCTTAATTCGATTGCGGCGGGATCAAAACCGGATCCCGCCCTACAAAACACCAATTACCCAATACCTAATTAACAAACAACCATTCACTACTCACCATTCACTATCTTTTCCCCATTGCCACCAGCACCCCCCTGGCCGTGGCAAAACCAGGATTTTCCGGCATGATGAAAGTTCGCTGGTAAAACGCCCCCACCAAGGCGATCTCCTTCTGCACGGACACCAAATCCATCGTATGTCCAATCAGGATGATCTCCGCCAACCCAGCGGCATCCGCCGCGTTGATCGCGATCACCGCGATCACCTGCGCCACCAACCGCACCAGACCGGCGGCCAGGTCTTCCCGTTTAAAATCCGCCCCATCAATCAGCTTCCCCAAGTTAACCGCGTTGGCATTCGCCGGCAGGCGCCCAACCTCCCCCCCCACAGCTTCTGTCAGCATAATGTCGACGGCGGCAGTATCCCCGGCCAATGCCAACCGATCGATCTCGGGCACATCCACCGTGCCGAGAATTAGCCTCGATAGTCCCATTAATGTCCCCCCGCCAACAGCCGAGCCAGTCACATGGGAAACCTCGTCACCCCGGGCAGCCACCATAGCCGTCCCTGTGCCGGCGCTGACCACCAACCCGGCTTCACGCTGGGCGGCCACCAAACCACCCCATCCAAGTGCACACATCTCATCCACTTTGTGCAAGCGATACCCATCCAAAATATCAGGGAGATCGCGGTAATGACCACCGGTCACGCCAATTAGGGAGTCAGGCTTCAGTACATCCCCCACAACAGCCAAGGCTTGACGCACCTGGTCAACCGCCAATTCATGCTGGTTCTCTAGCTTGTGCATCTCCATCCTGGCTGGTCCTTCTGATGAAAAGCGTTCTTCAAGAACCAGGTCAATGTTCGACATCCCGATATCCACCGCGATACGCCTTGTTTTCATACTCTGCTCCTGAAAATGATCATTCTCGCTAGATTTTACCGCAATCCACCTGTGCTGTGTGCCCTCGATAAAGCTTATCATTAATTGAACTGCCCATCATCCATGTTATGCGTTACAATACTTAATATCACTCGAAGCATGCTTCGCAACTCAAAGCGTGATTCACAACTCAAAGCGTGCTTCGCCAGGAGAAGATCATGAAACGACCGCAACCCACCTTTCTGCGCACTTTTTTACCCTTATCCGCAGTGATTACCGTTATTGGATGGGGGGGCCTATTTATCGTGATTCAGAGTACTTTGCCCACATTGGGACCGCGCTGGCTGTTCTTCTTCCTGGGTGTTCTAGCCCTAACCGGGCCGTGCATCCCCATCATCTACTACCTCAATAAGCGTTTTCCCAGTGATCCGGAGGTGGATGGCATGGTGATCGTACGCCAGGCGCTGTGGGTGGGCGTATTCGGCAGCACCGTGGCCTGGCTGCAGCTTGGTCGAGTTCTGACCCCTGCCCTGGCGTTGATTTTGGCAGGGGTGTTTGCCCTGATCGAATTTCTCTTGCGCTTATTTGAACGCAGCCGTTGGAATCCTAAAACGGATGCATGATTTAGATTTATTAACATGAGTGACAAACATGTCTGACCTGAGCCTGCTACCTTCAATCGATCAACTCCTCAAAAAGCCAAAAATGGCGAAAATCCTTCCATCCTACGGACGCCCGTTAAGCCTTGAGGCAGCCCGGGCTGTCCTGGACGACATCCGCAGCGGCTATATCAATGATCAGGTACCGATCCCTGACCAGCAGGAAATCATCCTCCGGGTGCGATTGCAGTTGGAAGCATGGCTGGAACCAACCCTGGCACCGGTCATCAACGCCACCGGGGTGATTCTGCACACCAACCTTGGTCGGGCACCCCTCAGCCAGGCAACCCGCAGGGCAATCACTGAGGCTGCCGAAGGGTACACCAACCTTGAATATAACTTGGAAACCGGAAAACGCGGCAAGCGCTCGGTGCATGCCAGCCGTTTATTGGCTCACCTGACAGGTGTCGAGGCTGGTTTTGTAGTTAACAACAACGCGGGGGCCGTATTATTAATCCTCTCAGCCCTGGCAAGCGGGAAAAGAGTCATCGTCTCGCGCACCCAACTGGTGGAAATCGGCGGCGGATTCCGCATACCGGATGTGATGCGTCAATCCGGTGCTGAGCTGGTAGAAATCGGGACGACCAACCGCCTGCATTTATATGATTATGAAGAAGTTTTAGAACAGGAAGATATCGCTTTGATCTTGGTCGCCCATCATTCTAACTTCAAGTTGATCGGCTTCCACAGCGAGCCAACCCTGGCGGAAATCGTCGCTATCGCCCACCAGCACGGTGTCCCTGTCATGCACGATCTTGGCTCAGGAGCAATGCTGGATACCGCCGACTATGACCTTGCCCACGAACCCATGGTGCAGGAATCCGTCAAAGCGGGGTGTGACCTGGTGTGCTTTTCAGCCGATAAACTCCTCGGCGGCCCTCAGGGTGGAATCATCATTGGTAAAAAGGATCTCATCAAACGCATCCGGGTGCATCCCCTGGCCCGTGCCCTCCGGTCGGACAAACTAACCCTGGCCGGCATCACCGCCACCCTGACCCACTACCTCAAGGATGAAGCACTGCGCGAGATACCAGTCTGGAGGATGATCGCCAAACCCCTTGACGAGATCAAAACCACAGCTGAACATTGGCGTCAATTCCTGGGGGCAGGTGAAGTTATCAGCGGCTTTTCAACGGTGGGTGGGGGCAGTTTGCCAACAGAAGAAATGCCCACCTACCTTTTAGCACTGAACCGCAATACCCTGGCGGGCACAGGGAATCCAGACGTGTTCCTGAAAACCCTGCGTGATTCGCACCCCCCTGTAATCGCCAGAATTGAGGATGACCGAGTCTTACTGGACCCTCGTACGATCTTCCCGGAGCAGGAAGCCGCTTTCCTGCGCAACCTAGCTGAAGCCCTGGCAGGTTCAGCCGGTTGATGTCCATTCAAAACAGCTCGTCATATCAACAATAGAAGAAAACAAAATTATGAAATCTGATCTCAACAAATACCTCAAAGAAAAACAAGTTGATGCCCTGTGGGTCACCGGCCCGGCGCAGCACAACCCACCCATGGTCTACCTGACCGGGGGTGGGCACATGACCCAGGCAGATGTGATCTTGCCCACCGGGAAGGAAGCCATCCTGTGTCATGCTGCCATGGAACGGGACGAAGCTGCTAAAACCGGTCTAAAAACGATAAACTACAGCAAATTCCCCCTCAAAGAACGGTTGAAATTAGCTGAAGGTGACCGGCTGACAGCCCACGCACTGCTCTATAAAAACATCTTCGAGGAAATTGGTTTAACGGAAGGTACAGTGATCCTCTACGGTAGAACGGATGCCGGAAAAGCGCTGTCAATGGTCCAAAAGCTCCAGGAGATGCTGCCCGGCCTCTCTTTCCAGGGTGACCCGGATGATGCCATCCTGCTCCAGGCCATGGCGACCAAGGAATCTGATGAAATCGAACGCATCCGTGCCATGGGGCTGGTGGTAACCGAGGTCGTCGCCCGGGTGGCGGATTTCCTCACCAGCCACCTGGTTCAAAATGAAACCCTCATAAAGGAAGATGGCAGTCCCCTGTTAATTGGTGATGTCAAAGGCAAGATCAACTTGTGGCTGGCTGAACTCGGCGCGGAGAACCCCGAGGACACCATCTTCGCCATCGGACGCGATGCCGGGGTCCCACACAGCGGCGGAAATCCCTCCGATCCCCTCACGCTAGGACGGACAATCGTCTTCGACATCTTCCCCTGCGAAAAAGGCGGCGGATATTTTTACGACTTCACCCGTACCTGGTGCCTGGGTCACGCCCCCGATGACGCCCAAAAGCTGTATGAGCAGGTCAAATCGGTCTATCAACAAGTGGTTTCAGAACTCAAAACCGGTCTCAATGCAGCCCACTTTCAGGACCGCACCTGTGACCTGTTCGAATCCCTTGGCCACGCCACAATTCGCCAGGATCAATCCATAGAAGCGGGGTATGTCCACTCTTTGGGGCATGGGGTCGGCTTAAATATTCATGAAAAACCCTGGTTCAGCCAGAAAGATGATGCCTCCAACACCCTTGTGCCGGGTTCTGTTTTCACGGTGGAACCCGGCCTGTACTACCCTGATCAAGGTTTGGGGGTTCGCTTAGAAGATACTTATTATGTCACACCGGAAGGCACATTTGAGAAATTCGTGGACTATCCCATGGCGCTGTGCCTGCCCATGGGTGGAAAGCTGAGGTAAACCGACATGTCCCTCCCATCTGCACGTATACTTGGTATCGAAACCTCTTGTGATGAGACCGCAGCCGCCGTGGTCAGCGATGGTCGTGTAATCCATTCAAATGTGGTCGCCAGCCAGGTGGACTTGCACGCCCAATACGGCGGGGTCTTCCCGGAGCTCGCCTCCCGTGAGCATGTTAAGGCTGTATATCCCATCATCGAGCGTGCGCTGCACCTGGCACATTTCAATATCGAAGATATCGATGCCATTGCGGTCACCCAGGGTCCTGGCTTGGCCGGTTCACTCGTGGTTGGCGTCAACATGGCCAAAGGGCTTGCACTGGCCTCCGCAAAACCGTTGATCGGTGTCAATCACATGGAAGGCCATATCTACTCAGCTTGGCTTTATCCTGCCAATACCTCCCCCCACCAGCCGCCTCGCTTCCCATTGCTGGCATTACTGGTGTCGGGCGGCCACAGCGAACTGGTCCTGATGAGCGATCATCTAACCTACCAGCGCTTGGGCGGCACTTTGGACGATGCAGCCGGGGAAGCCTTTGACAAAATTGCCCGCCTCCTCGAGCTGCCCTATCCCGGCGGCCCATCGATCCAAAAAGCAAGCGCCGGGGGTAAAGAGACGGCATTCTCTTTCCCCAAGGCCATGTTGGAGGGCACCTGGGATTTCTCCTTCAGCGGCGTCAAAACATCCGTCCTCAGGACGGTAGAAGCCCTGCAGGCTGAAGGACGAATGCTGCCCGTGGAAGACCTGGCCGCCAGCTTTCAGGCGGCTGTGGCTGATGTCCTGGTTGAAAAAACCCTCCTGGCTGCAGAAGAGCACCAGGTTCGTGACATAATTGTAGCAGGTGGTGTCTCCGCCAATAAACGCCTGCGCGAGAAGATCCTCGCTGAAAGCACTCGTCCGGTGCACATCCCCCCACTTTCGCTGTGTACGGACAACGCCGCGATGATCGCAGGCGCAGGTTATTATCACTTTATCCAGGAGGATTTCAGCCCCTTTGACTTTGATGTTAAACCCAACTGGCCGCTGTCCTAATCCCATTGATGTAACCAATCCGGATTGTAGATCATCGAATGAATAAACAAAATCACCAAGCAGACATTGATCTGAATGCCCTCAAGCACAAAGATAAAGGCGAGTTTGCCAAATTGGTGGATGCCCATTCTAACAAAATATACCGTCTGGCACTTAAAATGCTTGGAAACGTCCAGGATGCGGAAGATATACTCCAGGAGACCTTTATTAAAGCTTATAACAACATAGATGGCTTTGAAGGCCGCTCAAAAATTACCACATGGCTTTATCGCATCGCTGTCAACGAATCCTTGATGCTCTTGCGAAAACGCAAAGGGGTTCTGATCGACATTGACGCAGCTATTGAAACAGACGATGGTGAGGTTATGCCAAAGCAAATTGTGGATTGGTGTTGTCTGCCTGAAAAAGAACTCATGAGCAGTGAGTCCCGCGAGATCATCAACCAGGCCATCGACACCCTCTCCGATACAAACCGGGCAGCCTTCCTCCTGAGGGACGTGGAAGGCCTGTCCACCCGGGAGGCAGCAGAAGTGCTGGACATTAGCGAATCAGCCCTCAAAGTACGCTTGCTGCGGGCACGCATGGCACTGCGGGAGGAATTGACCGCATATTTTTCATACAAAATGCCGAGTAAAACCACATGATGCACCATAAGCATACCCATTGCCAGGAAATCTTAGAACACCTAAACGACTATATCGATGGTAATTTAGGTTCAGCTTTGTGTGAACACCTCGAAAGTCATCTGGAAACCTGCACAAATTGCCAGGTTGTTCACAGCACCTTGAAGAAAACCATTGAATTATGCCAAAACGATGCGAAACTGACGACATTGCCGCCGGATGCGCGCCGTCGTTTATTCGCCAGTTTAGGCTTGGAAGACGATGTTAACCAAGACAGAGAATAACCCCTTGACCAAAGATTCGCGTCAACAGCAGGACGAAGCCATTTGTCAGCACAAGACAGTGCCAACCCAGCTGCGAGGCGGGGTGCTCTGCCCACGCTGCACAGCCGCCAGACTGGATTATAATGGTCTGCTGCAGCTGATGTGTCCACGATGCGGTGTGTTGGAAACTGGCACTTTTACCTGATAACACGATCACTGCCTCCGTTGGAGGTTAGAAAGGAATAAATGAGATGATGAGTAAAGTCGTATGGAAAGGTGGGATGGCTTTCACGGGGACATCTGATTCCGGCTACCTGATTCCCCTGGATGCCAAGAAAAGAGCTGGCGGGCATGAGATGGGTTTCCAGCCATTACAATTATTTGCAATCGGGTTGGTGGGCTGCACCGCCATGGATGTGATCTCGATCCTAAAAAAGAAACGCCAGGAAGTCACCGAATTCGAGGTCTCTGCACAGATTGAAAGGGCTGAGGATCATCCCAAAATCTTCACAAAAATTGTGGTCGAATATAAACTCACTGGAAAAAATTTGGACCGTGCAGCTGTCGAACGCGCTGTGGAACTCTCTGAGACACGCTACTGCCCTGCCCAGGCGATGCTGGAAAAGGCAGCCGAGATCTCCCATAAAATCATCCTCCATCAAGCCGACGAATCGGATTGACCTTTCATTAAGGTCAACTTTTTATCAAATTTTAGGTCAGCCTTCTGTCACCTGGTTTCTTTGTGATCGGGTATCAGGGTTTCTATCTCTCTAATAGCAGCAATCCTGGAGGCAACCAGGCCGACGCCGGAAATCAAAATACCGCTCATTACAATTAATAAGGCCATTCCCCCACCGGGCCCAGATCCAAATATGGAACTTAAAAAAACCGTGAGCCAGTCCCTTGGCATTGAGAGGGCAGGCTCAAATAAGCGATCGGCCAGGGGTCCAGCGACAGCCATCGAAATTGGGGCTGTGACTTGGGCAATGAATCGCCGAACCGAAAAGACCCTACCCTGAACCTCAGGAGCAACCTTAGCCTGCCAGATCGCCTGGCTCGAACCATTAAGGAGCGGACTGATCAACATCAACATGAAGTGCCCCGCCAACCAGTAGGGCAATGTACGACCGAAACCCATCAAACCAAATCCAAGCAAGCCGTTTACAATCCAACCAAAGATAACCCCATTGATTTTCTTTTTTGGTCCACCCCAGGCAGTCAGGACCAGGCCGCCCACAAGACCTCCAATTGCACCTGCGGATTGTACGGAACCGAGGATGGTGGCATTCCCCCGGGTGCTGGCCAACACCATGGGGGTCAATAAGGTATAGCCCACTGAAAAGAACAAATTGGTCATAAAGAAGCCCAATTGAAGATATAACAAACTAGGTCGCTCGAACAGGTAACGAAATCCATAGATCAGCTCGCGCGAAAACGCACCTTTAGATTTGTCAAGTTGTTTCTCTTTAGGTTCTGGAATCAAGACTATTAATAGGAATACTAACGCGATCATCAAAGTTGCCAGGTCAATGGCAATGATCCCTGATAATCCGATGATCGGCAGCAAAAACCCAGCCATGATCGGTGCAATGATCCCCACCCCGGAACCCGCCATCGAGATCATCCCGCTGGTGCGCGCATAATGCTTTTTGGGCACCATCAGGCTGATCGCAGCGGAGTAAGCCAGCCATTGAAAAGAACCAAATATCCCCCCCACTGCACCGGTCAGGTACAGGTGCCAAATTTCAAGGTTTCCTGTAACCAATAAGACGAGGATGACAATCGTCATCAAGCCTGCCCCAATGTCGCTCAACGCCATCACCAGCTTACGGTTCCAGCGATCTACCAGCACGCCGGCGATCGGTGAAAAGACGATAAAAGGCGCAAAAGAAAAGAACGCCACCATGGCTAACGGTGTCGCCTGTCCTGTCTTCTCCCAAGCCCAGACGCCCATCGAAAAATGTGTCATCTGGGATCCGACCATCGAAAATAATTGCCCGATCCATACCAGCACGAAACCCCGCAGACCAGAAGGTTTATGCGACATCAGTCCCGCCTGTACCTTGCATAAAGGCATATGCTGTGAATTTTCGATGGTCTAGCAACAACATCTCCTGTTGTTATAATCTGACATATTTTCTTTATAACATAAAATCAAGATTCCTATGTAGCGAGTTAGCATACTACCTCGCTACGGGCCAAAATGATGGATTTAACGAAGCTCGATGTACTGACAACACTATCTCCGATTGTCATAATCGCCTAAATAGTCGATATTTCGTAACAGTTCAAGCAATCCGTTGCAGAAGCTTTTGGGGGTGGTTTGGCGGCGAAGTCGCCAAACCACCCCTCCCTATCTCTCCGCATGTTGAGCAGTTAAGATACTTCAAATAGTTAATATTCTTCCGTGAGTGCGTTGAATACAACACCCTACATCCATTCCCTGATTTTGAATATTCTTTAGCAATCGTACACATTCTCCAATAACATTCAACCTCGTTAAAATTTTACGTCGTGTTTTCCCAGTTCACCCCTAAAGCGGGTAAAATCAGGGACTGAATGAGGTTAAAAACCTGATGATCAATGAGACAAATCGTAAAACAATAATTTTGCTTCTGTGGGTTGTGATATTTCTTGGTGCCTGTGCACCGACTGCTGAGGTCGAGATCACACCATCTGCAACTGCAACGCCGGAAGCAACGGTTGCACCGACAGAGTCACCGACCGCCACACCGGTCCCGACGCCTACACCCACGCCGCTGCCCCTTGATGGTCAGCAAACGCAGTATTTTATCGACGCCACAATCAATTATTACAATCGCTTTATCTCCGCCACCAGCCGGACGATCTACACCAATAAGACCCAAATGCCTATCAATGAGATGGTCTTCATCATTTACCCCACAATTTTCCAAAATGCGATCTTCATCCGCTCGGTCGCGCTTGGGGATGGCACACCCGTAACAGATTACCGTTGGGAGAGCCACCGTATGGTCATCCCCCTCGAAGCGCCCTTGCTGCCTGGCCAGCAAATCGAATTTGTTCATGATTTCGAGCTCTACATGCCAGATCGAACCGGGGTATTTGGGCAGACAAGCCGTCAACTCCTCCTTTCCTACTGGTATCCAACAATTCCACCGTATGACGAGGAACAGGGATGGTTGGCATATAATTTGTCTATCGTCAACAGTTGGTTTGTCGGCGAACACCAGGTCTTCGAATCAGCGGACTTCCATGTCAATATCACCTTCACGGATCGACAGGAAAATATGGTGATTGCTGCAGGCACACAACCTGTTCTCGAAGGTGACACCTACCAGTTTTTCCTACCCCTGTCCCGGGTATTTGTCCTGGCCATTAGCGATTCATACGAGATCATCGAACGAGAAGTCGATGGTGTTTTCATTAGAGGGTATTCATTGCCCGAGGTGGAGGAATCCAATGAAGTCGCTGTGGATATCGCTGAAAAAGCCTTGCGGCTCTATGCGGAGCTGTTTGGACCATATGAGCGGGATGTCCTCAGCGTGGTGCAGGCGGATATGGACATCAATATGGAATTTGATGGCCTGATCTTGATCCAAAGCAGTTTTTACTGGCTGTATCGTGACCCCCCCAGGTCTGACCTGCACATCATCATCCCCCATGAAATCTCCCATCAATGGTTCTTCAGCCTGGTGGGGAACAATCAGGCCCTCGAACCCTGGTTAGATGAAGCCATCGCCACGTATTCAGAATCACTCTTTTATGAGAGATATTTTCCAGAGGATCTGGAGTGGTGGTGGGATCAAAGGGTTCTTGCACACTTACCTACTGGCACAATCGATACCTCGATCTATGTTACGGGAGGTGTTCCTGAATACTTTAATCGTGTTTACCGGCGTGGGGCGTTATTTTATCGCGACTTGCGTGAGACGATCGGTGACGATGCCTTTTTTAGTTTTTTAAAGGACTTTACCCAAGCGCACCGGTACCAAATCGCCACTGGGGATGACTTTTGGACCACCCTGAAAACACACACGGACGCAGATTTGAACCCTATCTTTGAAAGTTATTTCTCAACACCGCCAGATTTCCCTTGATCCCATTTGCCACCGCATAATTTCCTGTCAATGAATGCCCAATATTTATAATAGGAACAAAAGCAAAAAAAGAGCTTATTTGAAGCCACCACACCCTCCAAAGTGTGCTTGACAATCTTTTTTTTTATGCTATGATGCCTTAAGAGTGAAACCATGAACAATCCACAAGAAACGCCTGAAAATGGCGAAAAACAATATAGTAAAGATGATGAGCTTGTAACACCCACGGGTGATAAAAAAGTTGATCCGGCCAAAACCGAAAAATCAAATTTACGGCTTTTCCAAAACCCAACCCTACCCAAGATTGCCATGTATGCCATCACGATTATCGTTTTGGGGTTGATCCTTTGGGGTGTTGGCTCATTAATCGTCCACGCCACCATCCCGGTGCCTGAACCGACACCGGTGCCCACAGCGACACGCGTCGCCCTACCCGAAGGGGTGCCAACACCGGTCTATCTTGCTGGCGCCCAATCCAGCGGATTGATGCGCGCCCATGAACTGCACACCACCCCGGTTGCACAAGTCGAAACCCGCTATGATGTCGTCAAATACACGGTGGAAGCAGGCGATTCAATTTTCGGGATTGCCGATAAATTCGGTTTAAAACCAGAAACCGTACTCTGGTCAAACCGCTACATTATAGGGGATACGCCGGATGGGTTAAGAGTTGGCGTCGAGGTGAATATCCTGCCCATTGACGGCGTTTACCACCGCTGGTCAGAGGGGGAAGGGTTGAACGGTGTGGCCTCGTTTTACGGTGTCAACCCGGACGAAATTGTTAATTATCCCGGTAATAACCTAGACCCGGATGTCGTTGGGGATTATTCAAACCCCAACATCGCACCTGGCACCATGCTGGTTGTCCCCGGCGGCAGGCGTCCAACCATTGCCTGGATCGTCCCCCGGGACAGCCCTGCCTCTGCGAGTTCCCATCTTGGGCCCGGCGCATGCGGCGGGATCCTCTATGGCATTGTCGGCACCGGCACCTTCACCTGGCCGACCACTGAAAAGTGGCTGTCGGGCTACGACTATAACCCGCCAGTTCATAATGGTCTTGATTTTGCAGGACGGTCCGGGTTCTCCATTTTTGCATCTGATTCCGGCGTGATCGTCTATTCCGGCTGGTCAGATCGCGGTTACGGCAACTTAATCGTCGTTGATCATGGACGCGGCTGGCAAACCTTCTATGCCCATTTGCTGGATGGCTCTATGCTCCCTTGCGGCTCAAACGTCCAAAAAGGTCAGCTGATTGCCGCCATGGGCAGCACCGGCATGTCCACCGGTCCCCACCTGCACTTCGAAATCCGCCTGAATGGTTACCCCGTCAACCCCTGGCAATTCTTGCAATAGGCCCTGCCCACAATCAAAAATTACTCCCTGGATTTTCCTCCGCACATCAACACAGCGGATAAGCATAAAATCCAGGGATTTCTTTTTAAAGTATTTTGCTGATGCAATTTACTCAAACGGGTTAATAGGAAAAGTGAATACAGGAAATCCAGCATATCCTTCTTTTTTAGCTGCTCAAGCAGTTTGGATTAAGATGAATACTTTTTTGTGGACTTAAGACTCCTGGGGTGATTTTCCGACGAAAACCTGATAACAACCCCACCCTTCTAATCCACCTCAGCCGGGATAAAGCTGCGCCCATCCGGGTTTTCACTCGCAAAAACCATCACATCGTCCCTCACCAACCACCCTTTATAAGGATACTCGCCGCGGATTGGCCGCCAACCAGACATTACAAATGGCACCACCCCATCCGCCTCCATCCACTCCCCGTTGTACTTGCGGGCAATGTGGATATGTGTACCCGTTGACCGTCCGCCCTCACAGGAGGGGAAACCCAGTGGGTCACCGGCTTTCACTTGGGTTCCCACCGGAACCCGTCCGTCCTGGGCAATATGGAAGTAAAAAATTGCCCAACCAGTACGTTCATCACCATCACCCGCCAGGTCCAGCACTAAGGTGCCAACCCCATCACGGACCACCACACCATCAGCAACCGCGGTGGTGGGCACATTGGATGGGACACAGCCGCTCATCTCAGATGGCGGGGCAAAATCCAGGGCTGACCAGGGTGCCAGGTTGCCCCAACCCGTATGCGGTCCACCAGTGTAGGCCCAGACTGTATCCGGTTCAAATGGCAGCAGCAATTCGGGTTGCGCCAGGGACCCAGGGATATGCGGTTCAATCAACCAGGGGTCGCCAAATAATTCCTCAAAAGTACGGCTGAACCCATCCGGACCGATAGCATGGTGAAACTCTGAGACGGACATCGTCTGGGAGAAAAAGTACTGCAATGCCACCGTCGCCGCATTTTGCCAGGGATCAGGTCGTACCAGAGAACCATCTGCAAGCTCAAATTCGAGCAGGTCGCCGCTGCGCCATCGGTAATAGCCATCATTCAGCCAATCAGACGCCGTCGATAGTTGGTAAAACACACCGATCCATCGATTGGTATCAATCTTCAATACATTTCTTTCATCTACCGGGGAGATAGAGGGCTCAGTTATTGCACCACTTTTGTATTCCAGCAAAGCTAACAATACTTTGGGGCTGATTGAATAATGAATACCAATATAATCCACAATATCCGCACCTGTCCGCGTACCCCCGAAAGCCCAGGATCTGAAATCTTTTAACCAACCCTGAGATTGATCAACAAAAACTGCGGTCTCAAACCCAGCAGCATCGGGCCCATTCGCAAAGGCGGCATCCGGGATCATCTGGACTGGGGTTCCCCACAAGGGACGATAATAGATCGGGATCTGCATTGGCATGCCGGGCGGCATGGTTGTTGCATCTTCTGGGATGATCGGGTTGGCCTTACGGATTTCCTCAACGGTGGTATTGAAACGTGCGGCTAACGCGGGCAGGGTATCACCCGTCTGGGCTGTGTAATCCACCAACTCACCCGGTCCATAGGCAGGTCGGGTTGGAAATGGTGTCACATCTAAAATCACCTCTGGTTCTGGATCATCAACCGGGGTTGGCAGGATCATTTTCGGCTGCGTGGCCGGTGAACAAGCCGCCAGGGTGAATATGAGCATCATAAAGATGTAGAATGTCTTACGGTTAATCATAATAAGGGGATTTTTATCCAAACAATAATGATATTTATTCGTCCGCAGCCAGGAATGTACAAGGGCGCATCAAGCTAATAGCATACTCCCTAGGCACATATTTGTCCAGTATCCAATCTCAGACACCGCCACTGCAAATAAGGAAGCCACCGAAATTTAGCTGATCGATTACTCTTCCCGCCTGATATGGGTCAGGTAATGGGCCGCGGTGCTAGCATAAACAATATCTGAATCCCGGATCAGCCAGCCTTTATAGGGTACGCTGGCAGCCCGAGCCGTCCATCCACTGAGCACAAATGGTAAAGGACCATCTGCTGCGACCCATTCGCCATTGAAACGACGGGCAATATGAACATGAGTCCCGGTTGAGCGTCCTCCCTCGCAGGAGGGATGCCCGATCCGGTCACCCACCTCAAGCCAAGTGCCGACCGGCACACGATTCCTGGTGGCAATGTGCAAGTACAGCAACGTCCACCCGGTTTGCTCGTAGCCGTCACCGTCCATATCGATCACCACCACACCGTGCTCTGAACGGACCACCAATCCCGGCACCGAAGCAACCACCCAGGCGGGCGAATCATGGCAGCCTGTTTCGGCACTGGGTGGTGCAAAATCAAGCGCTGCCCACACATCTGCTGCACTCCAGGCAGCATGAGGACCGCCGGTGAAAGCCCAGGTGACATTGGGCTCAAAAGGTAGGATCATGTCAGGCTGAACGATATCAGCCGGGATCAATGGCTCGACCGCCTGTGCCCGTATCCAGGGGTTCCCAAACATGTCCTCATAAAAGGTGAAGAAATCCTCCTCGGCATACAACAAGTTGGCCCAATCTTCATAATCATACAGATAGGTAAATGCATTCATCAAACCAGCAGAACCGGCATTCAGCTGCGGTGCCAATCGCAGCATACGACCATCATTGAAATTGACCACCAAGCGGCGTCCTTCTTTCCAGCCATAATAACCATCCATCACCCGGCTGGCAAACCAGGCTAATTGTTGAAATAAATCTTGCCTGGCTTCGTTATGATATCCCATGGGGTAATCAATTTGTTTCTGATTATCAGGCGTGCCGTAAACCCAACCAGATTGATACTCTAAAGCAGCCAACAAGAGCCTTGGGTTAACCGAGAACTCGCGCGAAACCCTGGCGATCACATCCGCACCGGAGGTGATGCCAGTCGTCCCTAAATACTGAGAGTGGGTTGAGAGGTAACCACCAGCGGATTCGACGAATGCATGGATATCAAAATCAATCGTCGAGGGTGAAAAGGTCACCTCGCTATCGGGAAGAAGTTTAGTCCTGGCGCTGGTCTCCTCCAGCCGATTTGGGATGATTAACAGCTGCCCAGGTGGCAGAAATCCTTTGCGATCTATGTCTGACGGCGAAATGATCTCATCGACATTGACACCAAACCGTAAGCTGACCCCCTGCAAGCTGTCCCCAGCCGAAGTGTAATAAAGAATGTTTGGGTCATCGCTTGGTGGAATGATTTGTCCTTGGGTTGGTAACACCAATGTTGGGCGCGCTTCAGGGGGTGAGGTCGGGGTCGGGTTATCGGCCGGGGGTTGTTCTTCGAGTGCAACAACTGGCTCCGTAGGAGCACCTGTCGCAGATGGGGTTGGAAGGGCTGATGTTGGCCCGAACACACCACTAATGGCAAGACTGGCATCGGGCGCTAATACCGGGTAGGCCAGGCTGCCGCCAATCAGCCCTGCCAGGATCAATGCCCCTGCCAGCAGGCTGATCAGGCGCTTGATCCGACGCCGGTAATAGCGTTTCCTAGCGCTGGATTGCATTGAACGGCGTGCGCCCATTCCAAGCCTCCAAAACCGTTTCGCCCTTGGTCAGGTAACCATTGTATTCCACACCATACCCGGAAGCTTCCCACCCATCCATTACGAAGGGTAAATCGCCATCCGCTGCGATCCATTCACCATTAAAGCGCCGGGCAATATGCAGGTGTGTACCGGTTGAGAACCCCCCTTCGCAAGATGGATGCCCGACACGATCTCCGGTTTCCAGGTAGGTACCCACCTCAACACGATTGTTGGTTTCAATATGCATATAAAGGATGGACCATCCAGTCTGCCAAACGCCATCGCCCTTTAAATCCTGGATCACCGCGCCATGGTCAGAATAAACAATTTTTCCCGGGGCTGACGCAACAACCCATGCATCACTGGGAACACACCCCCGTGGTTCACCCGGTGGAGCGAAATCTAATCCTGCCCAGGCAGAGCCTGAATCCCAGCCCCCATGGGGACCGCCCGTGTAGGACCACACCGCACCCAGTTCAAAGGGCAGTTGAAGTTCAGGCTGCACCAGGTCTTCCGGGATCATCGGTTCATAAGCAAAGTCAAAGGGGTAACCAAAAAAGCGGTAATAAGTAGCAAAGATTCCCGCTTCACTTACAGCCCAGTCCCAATCAGATCGGGTAGTCAGGTAACGTATCAGGTTCAACACACCCGCTGTCCCGGGGTTGATGGTGGGGTTAACTTCAATCAGGCTGGAATCCGAAAGCATCCATACATGAATCACCTGCAGTTTCCACAAATAATAGCCCTCGTTGAGCAGGTTGGCTGCCCACCCCAGTTGCTTATAGAGACCAGCCCGCCTGGTATCATAATAACGCATAGGAAAATCAAGCGTCTCTTCCGGTGGGTTTTCTTCGGTTACCCACTGGCTTTGGAATTCCAGGACTGCCAATAAAAGGCGCGGGTTGACTGAGTAGAGTAATGCCACCCGTTCGACGATGGCCACACCATCCAAGAGGACTCCTTCAACCTCTTCTTCGTAAGAAGCCAGGTAACCGCCATACCTTTCCACAAAGGCGGCCACATCAAACCCTGCATTGCCAGGACTATTAATTAGCTCTGAGTCTGGTATAATTTTGAAAAATGTTGCAGCATCATCAAAACTAGGTGGGGGAATGATTAACACCTGCCCAACATCAATCAGGTCTGGGTTGGTGATATTGTTTTCATTAACAATTTGCGCGATGGTAACCTGGTGTTCCTGAGCGATCCGCCGCAAAGTATCCCCCTGCTTCACCACGTAAGTCACTGTTTCGCTTCTCGGTGTGGGCAATGTAATCGGCGCGTTAGGCGTTGGAGTGATGTAGCGCGTTTCGATAAGTTCTGCGATGCTTTCGGCTTGTTCCGCCGGGGGGATCGGATTGATTTCCCCGGACGATACATCCTGGTAGCCTTCATTATCCTGCCAGGAGGCTTGCCAGGTTTTTGCCCCTGGGCCGGGTTGATAACACCCGCTCAGGAAGAGTGCGGCAAGCAGAACGATAATGGGAAGGTGCTTAATCCGCATGATACTGATCCCTACCTGAAGGGTGACAATCCAAGCACATAATATTCATAATATCAGACTCACACATGAGGGAAGCGCACTTCGATCTCGATTTTCATTTCTTCATCCTGACGAACAATGTGATTTCTAAAATGCCTGCTTTGCATTGCATGAAAACCCGTTTCAACTTCTTCTCTTATTAATAAGGAACAATCAACCAAAGTTTTTTTGTTTAAAGACTCTTCTGTTGCAACCATCAACCGCATGGACAGTTGTACCGATGAATACACAATTGGTACAACAACCGTGCCAGTTAAGCACTTTTCATCTTGTCCTGATTATACCGAAAAATTTAGCAACAAATTGCTCATTAAAACCTGAAATTTTCGTGTAAAATAGTAATAGTACTGGTCCTGAAACAATGGTATTAAAAGGAGAGTAATTCATGAAGAAACATATTTGGCCTTTACTCCTGATCTTCTTCTTGTTTGGCGGCCTGGTCGTGATCTTGTTTGGCGGGGTGATCCTGCCGCCAGCGCCCCGTCCCCAATCTGTGCAAGCCATCAGCGAAAGCTGGACCACTTCTGGTCACGCGGACAGTTCATCCGTTTCCTTTACATTTTGGGATGAACGGGATCCGCCAATCATTCCCGCAAACTGTGCAAAATGCCACAGCGCTCATGGTTACCTGGATTATCTCGGCGAAGATGGCAGCGAAGCCTATGTCGTCGACGAAGCCGCGCCGATTGGATCGGTGGTGAGCTGCATTGTGTGCCATAACCCAACCGCCCACGAAAAAGACATGACCTTATTCCCCTCCGGAGCTGAAATTGGCGGGCAGGGCATGTCATCGACTTGTGCAGAATGCCACCAGGGTAGAACCTCCAACCTGGATGTGTCTAACGCCATTATGAACTTACCCGAAGATGAAATTAATGAAGATCTCGGTTTTATTAACGTTCACTACAAGGTCGGTGGTGCAACCCGCTTTGGCAGCGATGCTCAAGCTGCCTATCAATATCCCGGCAAAGTCTATGATGGCGTCTTCCCCCATGTCCCAAATTACTATCAGTGTACCGATTGCCACGATGCGCATACCCTCCAGGTTACACCCAGTGATTGTGCAGCATGCCACTCTGCAGTCACTGACTTAAGCAATCTGCGCGATATCCGTGACTCCGCGACACCTGACTACGATGGGGACGGCAATACGACCGAAGGCGTCCATTACGAGATCACCACGCTGCATGACCTGCTGCATGAAACCATCCGGG
>Ga0114946_10000992_pt1 | contig 19584 bp, 10 predicted proteins | sample WalLakDeSediment_FD_88676 | JGI IMG/M metagenome (GOLD analysis project Ga0114946, IMG submission 88676) | Lake sediment microbial communities from Walker lake, Nevada to study Microbial Dark Matter (Phase II) - Walker Lake 11/02/13 Deep Sediment | ecosystem: Environmental > Aquatic >...
CAACCCATCTGGCCATTCCAAGATTCAAGAATATAATGTGCAGTGGCATCTTCAGGCACCGGTTGTGCAATCAACCAGTTGACAACCTGGGCTAACAGTATGCCAATAACTATGGTAAGCTGATTTATTGATACAAGTCGGCCACGGATAGGGGTCGGTGATATTTCTGATATATAAATGGGCGAAACGGACGAAGCGAGTCCAATTCCCAGCCCACCCCATATCCTAAAAAACACAAACCAGGCCAGGGATTGTGATGCACCAGTGCCAATTGCCGATGTGGTAAACAGAACCGCAGCAATTAACAAAGATATTTTTCTGCCATAACGATCACTGATAACACCGGAAATCATTGCACCAAACATGCACCCCAGAAGCGCACTGCTCATCACCCAGCCTTGCATCTCAGGAATGTTTCCAATAGCGAAGAATTTTTCATAAAATGGTTTTGCACCGCCGATAACGACCCAGTCGTAACCAAACAACAATCCACCAAGTGCTCCTATGAATACAACTCTAAGAACATATGTAAGTTTATAGTCCATTTTTTTTAAGGCCATTATGCGATGCTGTATAATTTTAAAAAAGAACCTTTAATACAAATGAGCCCGGATGTTTTCAGCTGCACCTAAGTGAGAGGCATCCATATCGGTTACCGCTTTAAACAACAGTTTTGCCTTCGCATGCATTCCTTTGCCCTGATATCCAAGGGCCATCATATAGTTGCAATGAATTTTATTTTTCCTGTCAAGATCTTCTTCCCAGATTTGCATATCCGGAAGGGATACTGCGAAATAGTCAACCCTGATGTTATCAAATATATGTTTTTCTCCATAATCGATAAGCTTATTAAACCGGCTTAAAGCTTCTTTGTTTCTGCCCAGCTTATGCAATGAAAGCCCCTGATAATAAATGGTGTCAGGTTGCTGATCATTATAAAACCATGCCACTGATGGTTCACTTAGTCCAGTGCATCCCATCTGCCATGCTTCAGAGGCCTTTTCTGATTCATTCATCCCCTCATATATGCAACCCAGCCAATAATTTATCCTGTTCTCCTGATAACCATATAGTTTTCCTTCACCCAAATTTTCCGGGAAGGTTTTTGCCATAGCCAAAAGACGCCCGGCTTCTGAAAACTCCCGGTTTTTTATTGCCATATGAGCCATTCCCACGAGGCTGGTAACATATGCGCCGGAAACTTTCCCCTCGCCACCCTCCCAGGGATGAAATTTCCGTGACATGATGAGTTCATAGGCTTTTTGATAATCCCCTTGCAGATTGAGAAGTTCAATCTTCTCAAGGTAAAGGTCATCCCGCTGATCAACAAGCTCATGGTATTTTTCAGTTAATGCGAGCCTGAAGTCTGCCGGTTTGTTTGTTTTTTTATATAGTTGCAGAAGTTCCATGAAAACACGTGCATCGGAAGGATCAAGGGAAAAAGCCTTCTCCATGAATGCTAATGCCTTTCCCTGCTGTTGAAATTTGTTGTAATACAGCAGGCTCATGTTACGAAAAACAGTAGGAAAGGTGCCGTCAATATCTGCTGATCTATGGAAGCAATCCAACGCTTCCTGGTACTGTCGGGCATTATACCAAAAATTTCCAAGATAATAGGGAGCCTTTGCCCCAAGGGGATTTACCCCCATGGCAAATGTCAATGCCGGAACAGACTCAATTTGATTGGGGAAACAATACGCAGCAGAGCTCCGTTCTGCCTGTATCAATGATTCAGTCGCCTGATCCTGTTTTCCGGAAAAGCCAAGAATCCAGGCTCTGTAATACCAGGCCATTGGATATACCGAGTCTTGTTCAGATATGCCAATGTCCAACAGAGCGATCGATTCATCAAATTGACCCGCCCAGAAATAGTCAAGTGCGACCTCTATGTAGTTATGTATGTTTTTTCTGATCAACTCTTGAAGTTGTGTCAAGGCTTCCTGATTTCCAAGCAGATAATTCTCGTACAATAAACCAAAATTAAAAGGATCTATTGTCAGTGATTCTGTAGCGAATTGAAGTGCCTTGCATGGTTGATTTAACTTTCTCAGAACCAAAACCTTCATGTGTCTGGCTTTGTGGTTGTTCCAGTTCCTTTCAAGGCAACGGGTAATGTTTTCCTTGGCCAGATCCCAGTGGCCGCGGGCAGCATCGATCTGTGAAATCTGGAAATAACCGGGATCCATCCATGCCGAATTCCAGACAGACTTGAAAAATTGATTGTATGCCAGATCGTTTTCTCCCTGCAGCCTTTGAGCCACACCCAGGTTATATAACGGTTCCCCGTCGTAGGGATTGGGGTTTCGCAATGCAAGTGTCTGAACAGCTTTTTTAAAAAAGGTTTCGGCCTCAGAAAATTTTCCTCTTCGAAGCAACCACATCCCCATGGCATTGTTCGATCGGATGTCTCCCGGATTACGCCGGATAGCTTCCTTGTAATAGTCGGTCGGATCATAGGTTGCGTGTCTGTATTGTTCCAGATGCAGCCCGTTGAGGTAAAGCTCTTCATTGGATAAAATATCCGCCGGATCTTTAGCTGCCACAGCTGCTCCTGGAATCGGTTCCAGGGCCCCCTCCCTGGGCGACCATTCAATCAGCAGCTCGTCGCTTGAGTCATTCACCAAAAGACGATATGCATTTTCAGGCAGCCCAAAAACAGGAACAGTTTCTTTTATATAAGATGACTGGGGGCTGAAATCGAACCTGTCATCAAGGATAACTGCCGAATCTGCCAATACCAGGATATGTGCATTGGGGAAATAACCCGTAGTGCAAATTCTCACACAAACTGTATTCTCATGAACCTCCAGGCTGATAATGATATCTTTGTTGGCATTTCTAACCATACCGACATCCCTGTAAGGCATAAAATATTGGCTGAAATGCTTTTCTTCATATGGCATCAGCCATGCAAAATCGGGCTGGTTGTCGGTATATACCCCACACATCAGTTCAATATAGGGACCGTTACTTTCAGTAAGGTTTCGACCCCATGCATCACCGAAATTTCCGTTGCCCCACGTCCATTGCTTTTTCCCAGGCGAAATATGATGGTTTGCTATATGGAGGAGACCTCCCTGTGATTCGTGGTCATACCCGCCAACAAAATCATATTCAGACCTAATCGCCATATATGAGGTCGGAACCGGGATGTTTTTGTACCTGGATATGTCCACTCCTTGCGAATAATCAACTTTATAGTATGTGCCTGTGGCAACAGGAAATTTGGAAACATCACGTTTACCGTGATCGAACACCGCATTGACATCAGGCGGGAAAACCGACTGATAGGCATCGTTGACAGAAACGGCAGGATTCGCCCACCAAAGAAATGTTTGGGGCTGAGATGTCCTGTTGTAGAGCCTGACATTTACTTCCAGATAAGCTTTTTCAGGATATAGGGTAAATCCAACCAAGCCCCTGGTTCGGAACATTCGCTCAATTTCACTGCAGAATATGGTTTTGCTACCATCCCTGTTTTCATGAATCTGAAAATCAAGAGGCTCATAGGTAGTCGGACGGTGATGCTGCGGCCAGTTGAACTCAATTCCCCCCGAAATCCACGGCCCGCTCAAACCCACCAATGCCGGTTTAATAATCTCATTGTAATATACGAAATGGCGACCTCTTGTTTTGTCGTAGGCCATTTGCACCCGACCACCTAATTCGGGCAAAATCATTATTTTCAAAAAATCATTCTCAAGGAAACATGCGGTCCATTCCTGGTCTGTCTTATTGTCATATATCTTTTCAATTATTGGATAGGGGTAAACAACCCCGCTGCTTCCCTGGTAAACACGTTTTTCAAAAAACATTGGATTCTTTTCTGAAACCCCAACCTGATATGTTGGTATTACCACTTTTTCCGACCAGGCAGTAACAGCCATACGCTTGTAATTTAAGTCTATTGAAAATGAATTGAATAATCTCAGTCACCCTCTGATTGCTACCTGCTAAGGCAACATAATTGCTCTGTATTCTGGAATCACTTGAAAACCTCGCACCTCAAGAAAACTGTCATTGGTAAACTCCGGAATGGTTTTCAGATCGCCAAGGAACTCGTAATCAGCATATATGGGCTGAAATACAAACACAATTTCAGCGTCTTTCAATTGATAAGCAAATGATTTCAAGCCGATCTCCCATGGACTTCCATGGTAAAAATGATCTGTTATCATCTCACCATTGACGAAGGCCATTCCGGTATCACCAACATAATCTATTTCGAGAATAATATCGTTCAATTCCGGATATATTCTGTCAATTGTAACCGCAAATTTTTGGGCAGAATGTTTTGTGACATTGATTTCAGGTGTTACTTTTTTAAAACCAATGCGAAAGGAAGACATCTCCCTGATTGGACTTTCAATTGTTTGAAAATCAGCAAACGCTATCGAAGGATTCTCATTAGTTTTCGGATATATAGTCACTTCTGATGACTCTTCCCGGCTGATCACATGAATAAGTCCATTTGATTCAAATAGGATTGATTGCGAAACAAACAATCTTTCTCCAATTTTATCGAATTTAATGCCATTTCATACGGCAAAACAATGCAGGTTTCTCCATTAGCCGAAAAAGAGATTACATCAGTTCCTTTACCTTCAATTCTTATTCCATTATTGCTTTCTACCAGAATGGCGTTTTCAACACCTGCAATTTTTGTATCAGGTGGGAAAAGCAGTTGTGGTTGAATTCCTTCGATGGCGCTGAATACATAGCGCAAGGTACCTTCATGAGACAGAATTGTAAGTGGCTGAACAGTAGCCGACTGAATCTTAACCTGACCCAGATTCAGATTAAACGGAAATATTACACTGGTTTCTGCAGGGATGTTCATCGTGCCTGCAGCAGGGAAATAGACACTTTCGTTCTTCCCAATAACCTCAACGCGCACATCTTCTATGTCTGTCATTTCCATATGATCCTGAAAGTTCACAATGAAAACGAACCCGGATTCTCCAAATGACCTTACTGCATAACGCAACGTTTGCATATTGCCGGGCGTAATGGAAGCGTTGGTCTCTGGCAGTACCGTTTTCATCGGTGCAAGCTTCTGACCGAAACTCTCGAGAAACATATGAAGCATTCTAAGACTTTTATAATGGTAACGGGTTTGTCCATACTGACCGATTGGAGCCTGAAAATCATAATTGATGCGAGGAATCCCATTCACTTCTTCATTGTAATATTTGCCATCAAAAACAGGTGTCGATCCACCGTGATACATGTAGTATCCGATTCCGTTGGAACCACTCCCGATAATCCGCACCATTAGTGGTTTGACACTCTTTGGATCAACGATAGGCCTCCGGCTGTATTTTACCTGGATGCCTGGTCCGACTTCAGCAGGGATTGACGGGTATAATTCAGATTCATAGCTAACCGGAGAATAGTCAGGATCTGCATGAAGGTCTTTGAACAAGTAAAATGGCGAGGGGGAAGGTGGTGCCCAGAATGGATATGCGTATGCGGCAGTTACAGGGATGCTGCCTTTTTCTACAATAGCTGCATTGCCCCATCCAGTGGCTGTATATAAAGGCACATCAAGTCCATGTCTTTGGGCGATCTCTTTTAGTTTTGCCATGTGCGCCTTACCATAATCAGCCCATGGATTTATCCCATCGGAAATTGTAATCTGCTCATGAACTACCGACGATTGCGCATCGGCAACAGTATACTGCTTTCTGCTTCCAGGATACATAAACTCCCATGGCGCTGCAGAATGCTGGTATTCATTTTCAAGTTGTACACCAATGACCGGGCCCCCATATCTGAATAATTTTCCCTTTATTTGTTTCGCAATTTCAGCATATAGCTTGTCAACATAGTACAAATATTCCAGGTCGTTGCTTCTGATCTCAAATGCCCTTCCATACATCCAATCCGGTATTCCGCCATTTCGCATTTCTCCATGACAAAAAGGACCCAGCCGGACAATGGCACGCAAGTTGTTTTTCTCGACCAACTCCAAAAATCTTTTCAGATTCAGGTTGCCACTCCAGTCAAATGCCCCTTCAGTTCGCTCATGAATATTCCAGAAAACATAGGTTGCAATGGTATTGATGCCACCTGCTTTCATTTTTTGAATCGACTCTTCCCAGTACATGGAAGGATATCTTGAATAATGAAACTCCCCAATGACCGGGAAAAACGGTTCGTTATTCAATTCAATATAATAGCTGTTCACAGAAATCATATCGCCGGCAGGATTTTTGCCGCCAAGGTTGAGATGACCCCGGAGAGGTTCCTTTTCGGGAACATCAATATTAATAGTATAGGTTGTTTGTGCAATCACACAACCAAGGTGAAGCATCAAATAAAGCAAGATTAGCTGGGTTCTTTTCATAATTGCTTAGTTTGTGGTTTTTACCCCGACAAATGATATTTCAACACCATAATTATCTTTGCGTTGGGAGGAAGGAAGCCTGATGGAAATTTGCAAATGCTCAATATTGTTGAAATTTATCTTGTCGCCATTTCCGCCACGACCTGCTGGAGGAAGCAGCCAATAATTCCAGTTTCCGGGAAATCCCTGTGGCAACATTACACCCTTGCCCGGTTTCATGCTTTCCATGTTCAATTCAACATATTCCCAATTGTCGGAAAATGTAATTTTGCTTGTCCATGCCGTTCCATCCGATTCAACGAGCGTTAACCAAGCTTCATCGCCGCCATTGATTCCCCGCCCTCTCAAGAGGATTTTTGCCGGATGCTGTGGCTTCTTCATGTTGGCAATACGGTCTCCAATATACAAAGATGCTGTGTAATCGTCAAGGGTGTAATCCATTTCTCTTGGCAACCAAATGCGGAACACACCATTTTGATCGTTTTGCATGGGCATTACACGAAAAATCCCATGCCTGATTGCATCTCCGATCCTGGTAAAGCTCAAATCCCTGAAGTCATGGGCCGGAATAAATAAAGGAAATGCATGATCAATGCTTACTATTTCAAGAGGCCAAAACTCTGTGGAATAAAAATCCCAGTCGGAAGGACATTTTTTTATTCCTGACGGATACGTGGTTTTTTCCTTATTCTGATATACCGTGATGCAATAATCATAATATCCCGCTGAGAAATTATTTGCTGGAATATGTACTTCATACATTCCGGATAAACCCTTGGTCATATTGAACTGCCTGAACCTGGAACCACCCCTCCGGACAAACACCTTTACACTGTCGACGCTTTGGTTATCGACGACCAGTGCAGAAAGATCAATGGTTTGTCCTTCCTGAAACCTTTGGTGTTGTTCATGACGCAATTCCAGTGGAAATATTTCTGGCGCAGGAACGACATATTCATTGTATGCAAGAGAATATATTTTCTCTGGCAATGAATAAGTATCCTCAAGCAACCTGTTTATCAGGGTATAGACCCCGGGATAAATTATAAATTCACCCATTGAAGCCCTGGTGGAATAGTTATTCCCCTCATTTGCAGGAATAGCTGAAAAATCATGGCCAATGTCCGGCAGGTTGATCCTCATGAGATGCTTGTTGAACATTAGCCGTGAAACAATTTTTTCTGGACTGATTTGAGCAAAAGGATCTTTTACAAAAAAAGCATCCGGATACACCTCAAGACGCCAAACCCCATCTGCAACCTTGTCCAGGAAGTAAAGCCCGTCGCCCTCATAGTCAACAAGATTCGAAGATTTAAACCCAACAATTCTTGTAAGCTTGCCTGGGGCCGGAACTGTAGATGAGGTATGGCCGGAATGCATGAATACTTCCTCAGTAATATACTCGGCAAGTTTGTTTTCGTAAGAAATGCTAAAATGGCCAAAGTTTATATTTGAAGGATATTCGCCATATGTCTGGTACAAGGGCAGCTTTCGCATGGCCTCGGCAGCGATGATGGCACCGGCAGCTTTTTGCGGTGTATATACGAGGTTCAGGAAATGTGTCTGCCATCCCAGATTGGCTTTTGCAGACACCAGCATATCATAAGCAAACATGGCGGTAAATTGAGCCCCGACACCACGAAAGGTCCGCACCATAGCAGGGTACATTTCTGCACAAAGCAAATCAGGGGCATCAAACTCATAAACAATGCGCGGCATGTTGTCCAAAGCAGTTATGTGCATAGGGTTGTAATGATCTACTGTCCGAAGGAAATTTCCTTTCAGTGTGCGCCCGGATACAAGTCCGCTGGGATACCATGCAAAACTTGCCCCCTGGATATCCGACCTCCTGATAGCTTCTGCAATGCCAAAGTCCTGACTTACATTATGAAAGATTATTTTTTCACAACCAGTAGCCCTGACCGCATTTGCCAGCGAATTCAGATATCGCAGGGAGCCTTCCATATCATGGCTGTGGTGCCATGGCTCATTAATCATTTCAATAAAAAGGATATTTGGCTCGTCTTTTACGGGATTACCCGTGTAGGGATTCACGTGATTAAGCAGTTGCTGGATATAGTTTACCTGTGCGCTTATTGCTGCCGGGTTTGTTCCCAGTTCAGATTTTTTGAAATGGGCAGAAAAACCTGAGGCTGGAACATCCATGGCATCTGGCCACTGAGAGCTATAGGTAACTATCGGGGACAACAACATATATAAACCTCTTCTGCCAGCCTCATAGACAAGGTAATCCATCAGGTCAAGATGATCATTGCTGACCAGGTTTCCGAGGCTGTCAGAGTTTTGGTAATCACCCCAGAAACAAATTCTTAATCCATCCCAGCCCATACGGACAAAATGGGCCATGTCTTTTTCAATTTCTGCTTTCAGATCGTTAGTGAAATACCTAGCTGCCCGGTAGTCACAAGCCGATGGCAGGCAATAATTGGCGCCAAACAATGATACCTCATTGTGTGATTCTGCCCACCTGATTACACCCGAATCATCAAGATATACCAGCAACTCAGATGCATTGAGTACGCGTGAATTAATGAGCGAGGACAGTAGTATGCTTGTAAATAATACAGCAATAATACGTCTGTGCATCATAAATAATTTGGCAAGCAACAGTCTCGTCAATGGTCCTATTGCTTGATGAATTTGGAACTGGTTACACCCATATTGGTGACGACCTGAAGAAAATACACGCCCGGCTTTAATCCGGAAATGTCAATTTGATTGTTTTTTAACCCCTCTCCCACATGAAGCATTATCGAACCCCTGATATCATATATGGCAATATTTGCAACTGATTCATCCCTGTTAATGTTAAAATATATCTCATTATTTGCAGGATTTGGGAAGACGTTGTGTGTTTTATTTGGCAAAACAACCTCACCAAGACTTGTAATTACATTTCCGGTAATTTGAATACTGTCATAAGTAGCAGTGGCCAATGCAGAATTATTCGGTGAAATGGCAAGACCAACAAAAACAACAGATTGCATTGCTGGATATTCAAGCGTATCCACGTGGACCCAGGTAGCATTGTCAACTGATTCAAAAGTAAAAAAAGTCTCCCCTTCTCTTTTTACTTTTAAATACCAAGGAATAGCACCTGCACCCGGATAGGTGCCGCCCTTCCAGGTGGGTGTGATGTCCGAAGCCTTTCGTGCCGTTGTCGCAAAACCACCCCAGTGTTCCCAGGCCATCATGATCGATGGAGCATCGGTTTCAAGGCTATTCCTGACATTAATTCCTGATTTTGCACTCCCCCCCAATGTACCCTCAAATGTCAGAATCCTTGCCTGGAACTCAAAATCACCCTCGATCATAACATAAACAAAGTGGGCATCATCTACGGTCCAAAAGTTTAAACCTGAACCAATTATGGTAAAAACACCTGTTTCTTCATCATAAGAAGCAGACCCAGCGCTTTCATGTTCTCCAATATCAACGCTTGCCCAGTTGGCCGGCAACTCCTGCGCCATTGTTGCAAGTGAAATACCAAAGAGAAACATGCAAATCATTAAAAAGTAAATGTTTGTTTTCATTTGATTATGATTTTAGTTATTAAATTATTTTAAAAAGGGAATCAATATGTTGGTTTTAAAATTACTGAAGAGTGTTTAACCTTCAACCCATTATTAATAACGCACACATAATAACCTGATGACCAGCTCTCTATTGGTATAATTATATCATTATCCACTGCCCCGGAAGCAACTTTGGTCATGCTGAATCCAAGCATATTAAATATCTCCACCTCAAATTCGCCATATTTGTGACCGAGTCTTCTGATACGTATCTCGCTTCTGGCAGGGTTTGGAAAAATCAGAAATTGACTTTCCGTTTTGTCCCTGAATTGGTTATTAAGTATTAATACTTCGCAACTTCCCCAGCGAACAGCAATGATCGTGTCTGAGGAAGAAATGGCAAATCCCCTGTCTGAATTCCACCATACGGCACATTCAGGGGGAACAGTTTCCCTGTACGTTTTATAGTCATCCCATACTGGTGTTGTTAAAAAGTAATACGCTCCTTTCGCACCTGGTTTCATATGCGTAAACCAGGAATAAATACCTCCACCCATATTTGTCATGGCAACGATCCGCCATGGATGACCTGTTTGATCACCTGTTAAAAAAACACCCCTGGACACATCTTGTCCGGTCATGTCAACCACGAATGTTACTTTGACTGAATCCGGTTCTGCTGCCATACATTCGCCCCACAAAAAGCTGTATTGAACATCTACCCCATCGATTTTGTATTTCCTGTATTCGTTGTCATATAAACTGCATTCAGGAGGCAAAAACTCTTTGCTGTCAAAAGATGGTCCATTCAGGAATATGAACCCACCTTCCGAATCGGCTGTCAGGTAAGTATAATAACTAAAAATGCCATTGCCCTCATTTGTCATTTTAATGGGTTCCCATTGCGCAGCTGAGAATGTACCCGCAATAAACACACCGTCAGGGTAATCCTCTGCCGTCATGTCTACCTTAAATGTTATTTTTTTTGTATCCAAATCATCATAATATGGGGCCTGCATCCACATTCCCCCTCCATTGTCCATAAAATTTGTGTGAACTGGATCGAAAAATGCCACATGGTCATGGGAAGATCCGGTACCCCAGGGCGTTTTACATGGTGTGGACACCCATGCTGGTTCCCAAAAAATTACCCCGTTGCCACCACCCCGCATTACAGCACGGGTATAGTCAATCATATACTCAAGCTGCTTCTCAGGAATAACCGGAAGATATGAAGGATCAGGAATGTTAATAATATTTACAAGCTGGTCGTGGTTTTTTGTTGACCATAGATATCCTGTTTCCACAACCATAAGATCGTATGCGGAAAATGATTGCTTTAAAAGCCTTATCGTAGATTCCAGTTCACTGATGCTTCCCTGATGCCAGGCATAATAATAGGAAATCCCCATGATATCAAAATCACTGACCCCATTGTTAATCAGGTTTTGAAAGTGCCATTTCTGATCAGATAGTTTCCCTGAGAAATGAACGGCAATTTTCGGACTTACATGGTTATCCTTGCTATAATCCCTGATTGCTTTAATGGCTGAATTCATCAAAGCAGCATGGCGCGACCAACTGTTACTCACATTGGTTTTGATATCATATCCATTGTCAACCGGAATGTGTTTCAGTATGCCAGGATTGTTTTCATTTCCGACTTTTAGAAATTCTGGCAAAAGATCTTCCTTGTGCAATTCGGTTAATAGGTTATGTGTATATTGATAGACACTGTCTTTCAGCGCATTCAAATCATAGGCCACATCAATCCAGGCCCTGGGTATCAGTTGCCTCCCAGGATCAGCCCAAAAATCCGAGTAATGGATATCCAGCATTACCTGCATGCCTTCAGCTTTTGATCTTTGAATGGTTTTCTTCACATCCGCAAGATCGTTGTAAAAGGGTTTTACCCCTGCAGGCTGTAAAAGAGGAGCCTGCCACCATGACGGATCCTTCCATAAGCGTACCCTGACGAGATCGGTGCCTCTCTCCGCAAAAATTTTATAAACGTCCTTGGGTAAGAAACCCTCTTTGAATATGGCGCCACAGTCTTCCATTTGGTTCACATACGACAAATCGTTCCCAAAGAAAAACTGCTGGCCTTTGGCCGGGAAAAACAAATAGAATAAAAGTAGCGAGATAGCAGCTTCTTTCCTCATGCTATTTAAGATCAATAATATCTAAACCATTAGTAGCCATCTGTTTGTACTAATTTTCCGTCGCTCACATCAATGGCATACTGTGGCACCGGAAACAGATGCGATGGACCCGGGATTTTTCCGGCATCAATCAGCGCCTGTGGCCATTTGCCAAATCTGACCAGATCCAGGCGCCTTATTCCTTCGAACAGCATTTCCCAGCCCCGCTCTCTGAGAATGGCATCGTTAAAAACATCTTTATTCAGGATATCTTCAGGGCCAAGATCACTGAGCCCGGCTCTTTTTCGCACGCTGTTTATATACTCTATGGCCTCTTGTGTTGGACCATTGTAATGGTTATTCAATGCTTCTGCCATCATGAGAAGAACATCTGCGTGACGGAGTATGACAATGTCGTTCCCCTGATACTGAGGCCCGTCTTCATCGGGATATTTTCTAAGAACCGCACCGGGCATATTGGTTCTGTTGAATTCTCTCCCGAAAGCTGTTGTGTAAGATGTAATAATGATTTCTCTTCTTGAATCCTGCGGATCATACGTGTCGTAATAATCCCATCTCACAGAAAAAACCCCTACACCCGGCCCCCAGCCTGTGTTGGTGGCAATTCCGGGCATATTATTCGGATAACAGTAGTAACTCCATGCGTTAAAGTTTCCTAAATAGTTTTGTCCGGTGGATCCTTCATCGCATGATACAGCCCATATTGTTTCATTATTTCTTTCTGTAGCAGAACGAAACAAGCTAGCATAATTGCCTACCAGGCTATAACCCATGTCAAGCAGGGTGGTTCCTGCAGTTATCGCATCCGCCCAATTCTTTTGCTGCAAATGATGTCTCATAAGAATTCCAAGCGCAAGGCCCTTATTGAACCTTCCGTATTCAGCCGGTTTCGCGGGAAGGTGCTCCGCTGCATACATGAGATCTGCCGTTATTATATCAACAAAAAATGACACCGGTGGCCTTGTCTGATCGGCTTCAGCACTGGTCCCAATCAAGTTGGGGTCAATAATTACCGGAACAGGGCCATACATATGGAGAAGAAAAAACATGGTCCAGCCACGAGACATTCTGACCTCCGCCATAAGTCTTTTCTTGGTTTCTTCCCGCAAAGTCTCAGCCTTGTCAATATCATCAAGAATTTTTGTCATCTGAGTAATAAAACGCACCTTCTCATAATGACTCGATTTCCATTGCGTCCTCAAAAAGGAAAAATCTGCCTTGCTGAATCCCTCAAAAAATCCTCCCCAGTTGGTGAATACCCTGAATTGGTCACCGCTGAGGTCGTTCATTACCAGATGTCCATATTCAGGACTGAAGAACATGTTTTGGTAAGAAACACCCGGATAGCCCCATTTTGAACCGAATGGTCTATAGCAGTCCATTGCATACAATTCAAAATCCTTTTCAGTTTTCGGAAAATTAACCGGAGAAAGGACCCCTGTGATCTGGGGGTCGAAATCGGTTTCACAGCCCATGATTATGAGCGTTACCATTACCAAGAAAAATTGAATGCTCTTTTTCATATCAGTATGTTTTTAACGACTAAAAATTAGCCTTAATTCCAAGTGAATAGGTTCTTGACATTGGATATGGAGCCGGACCTCCCTTTATAGCGGCTGCCTGAATCTCCGGATCAACACCGGGGAAACTGGTTATGGTAAATGCATTTTGAATATCAAGCATTACCCTGATCTGCCTGAAATAGACAGGTAATCTTGCTGTATCAAAATTATAGCCCAGAGTGATATTCCTGCATCGAATAAAGTCTCTTTTGGCCAAACGGGTATCTATCCCGGCATTTAACCCCTGTACGGTGCTTTCATTGTATGCTGCACCAGGTCGTGTGCCATTTGTATTCGATGTAGTCCATGCATCCTTTATTCGGGTTGTGCCGCCTTGGTTACTTGCCAGAAAACCCAGCGGGTCACCCCATAAACTCGTATAATCATAACCCCAGGCACCAAGTTGCCCGTATAAGAAAACACTTAAATCAAATGCCTTGTATCTGAAAGTATTTCCAACACCAACAATGGCATTTGGAATACTGGGGAATTTAATTATGTCTTCGTTTGTAAGCAGGCCATCATTGTTTTGATCTACAAATAAAGGTGAACCAGGCCTGCGGGCACCCACGGGTTGGTGATCGGGAATGGATTGATCTACCCCAATTATGCCATCTGTTTGATAAACATATATAGTACCTATGGGATCTTTAATATCTCCACCGTGGGGTACCGGATCATTGGGAAATCTTTCTATCCACCGGTTAGTGAAATGGGTATAATTCAACTGGGTTGTCCAACTAATATTATGTTTCATGACAGGGTATGCGGCGATATTGATTTCGTATCCTGTCCTTCTTTGGTGTCCCCCGTTTTTTGGTACTGTTGGCAGAAATGAAAGTTGGTCAGTTGTTGCACGGAGATTCATGCGTGTCCGGTCTTCCCTGAAGGCATCAACAGACCCGGTAATACTGTAATTGAATAATTCAAAGTCTAGGCCAAAATTCAGCGTTTTGTTGATGGGCCATTGAAAATCCGGATTGTCAAGCTGAGTCAGATAATACGGAATATATATGTTGGCCCCGTTATTAAATGATATGGCAGTCAATCCGGGACTAAATATCCCATAAGCAAGTTCACCTGGTCTTTCCCCTGTAAGTCCGTACCCCACCCTTGGTTTTAATAGATTAATGCTTTCAATGCCTTCCAGAAACCGCTCATTTGACACCTTCCAGGCAAATGAGACAGAGGGAAAGTTTTGGTATTTATTTTCGGGGAAAAACCTGTCAGCACCATCCCGGCGCAATGTTACAGATACTATATATCGATCTAAAAAATCAAAATTACTTCTGGCAAAAAATGAACGAAACTCAGCCCCCCCGCGGTAAGAACCTACGGTCTTTGGGCCTGTAGCCTGTCCTATTCCATCAATATTTATGGCATCCGGCACATCAGAGGATTCGGCATTAAGACCTGACCAATCTTCCGGATACCTCCCAACCCCAGTCACTGCATTTATCTTTAAGAACGTCCCTATTTCCTCCGTAAAAGAAAGCGTTGCCTCCATGGTCTGATTTTGCCTTCTGTTTTCAGCTATTGAAACACGCGACTGATAAAGCTGAAACCAGAAAACATTCGAGGGAATAAAGAAATTCCGCAGGGCTTGTTCATTATTGTTGCCATAAGACAACTTGGCTGTTAATTTTTGGGGAATGATTTGAATATCAAGAGAGAGGTTTGCAAAAATACTTTGGAAACTTGTTTTATCCATTATATCCAAAAGAGATACCGGATTGCCGGTAAGGCTAAACAATGAGTATTCGCCGGTTTCATCATAAACCGGTACAATCGAAGGATATGCAATGGCTGCCTGCAGTGCATTAAAACCTTGTGAACCAGACCCCCCAGCTTGCCATCCAGCCTGTGGATTGGAGTATATGTTGCGGCTAAGGTTAAATAAAGTGTTAAATGTCAAATATTTACTAATGTCCATGCTTAAATTCACCCTGCCAGTATATCTTTGCATATCAGACTCTTTTATAGTACCTAACTGATTGAAATAACTGCCAGAAAAGAAATACCTGATATTCTCACTTCCACCACTTATTGTAAGTGAATGGTTGTCAATACTTCCACTCCTCAATACCTGATCAAGCCAGTTGGTGCCTGTCCCAATATTTCTGATTTGGTCCTCTGTATAGGGAACTACATAAGCGGAAAGATTTGCAGGCCTGGTGCCAAATGGAACCATATCCCTGTCTGAAAGATATTTGTCAAGATGAAGCTCATTGAAATACCTCATGTAATCCGGTGCGCCTAATGGTTCGAGGTATTCAAGGTTCTGGACTATAGATCGGTTTACATCGTAATTGACAGACATCCTTCCAGGCTTTCCTTTTTTTGTTGTTACCAGTATAACACCATTGCCGGCACTTACTCCGTATATTGAAGCACTGGCATCTTTCAGGATTTCAATCGATTCGATGTCGCCAGGATTCAAAGAGGAAAGAATTCCACGATTAACCCCCTGTAGTTCAACACTTCCGCTCCCGGGCTCCAATGGATTGTTTGGATAAATGATGCCATCGACCACAATCAGAGGTGAGCCTTTCCCTCGAACTGAAATACTTATGTTCCCGCCAGGCTGCGCACTGTTAAGGGTGGTTCTGACACCAGCAGCCCTTCCAAACAGCAATTCGGTGATGTTGTTGTTGGCTAATGACGGAATCCTGGATGGATCCACCCTGGCCACAGCCGTGGAAAGATCTCTCCGGTTTACAGTTCCATATCCAATCACAACCACTTCATCCAACGATCTAACATCAATAACAAGTTCAACATTAACTGTTGAAGAACGATCCACCTGAACACTCTGGGTTTTGTAACCAAGGAATGAAAATTCCAAAATGCTTCCGGATTCAGGGACGTCAATGGAATAATACCCGTCAATATCGGTGGTAACGCCGATTGAAGTGCCTTGAATGCTGACATTCACTCCAGGCAAAGACACTTTTGTTCCTGCTTCTATAACCCTGCCACTGACAACAAAGGGTTGCAGGTAGTCATCCTGATCCATTCTTTCATTGAAGGCATCGGAATCGACAGGGTTATAAGCTTTAAATGAATATACCTCAAGTGCGTTGACTTGAAATATTCCAGCCAAAATCAAAATAAAAAATACCTTCTTCATTTTATTTGATTTTAATGTTGTTCCTCCCTTAACAAAGCGAGGCGATGATTTTTTTGTAAATATATGGCAATAGACATCTTGTGTCAATAGAATAAATTACGAAAAACATGTACAATATTCTTAGATTTGCACAAACTGCTCGCAGATGAAAAAAAAAGATGATTTTGCTGGTCAACGAATGATTGTTTTACCGGAAAAAATAATTAGCACCATCATTAATAATGTGTTAACGAATGATGCATTTGTTTCTGACATTGGATTTTTTCCAGCTGCAAGAGACCATTACAGAATAAGACATGTTGGCAGCATGCAGAATATTCTTATATATTGTGTTGATGGATCTGGATGGATCTCTGTTGACGGCAAACGGTCGGAAATTTCAAATGACCAGTATTTTATCATCCCCAAAAACACACCACATTCCTATGCTGCCAGTGATGAGGATCCTTGGACAATATACTGGGTCCACTTTGCAGGCAACAGGAGTGAACACTTGCTAAACAAGTATGATATGACAAAAAAGAGTATTCACGCTGATAAAAGTCTGCTTGAAGAAAGAATTCGATTTTTTGACTGGATATATTTTAGTCTTGAATCAGAATACTCAGAAAGCAACCTGGAATATGCCGGTCTGGTTCTCATGCTTTTTCTAAGTTCTTTCATCTTTACAAATCAATTCAGAAAGTTCAATGAAACAGAATATGAAGATGTATCTGGAAAGGCAATTGAATTTATGAAGACGAACATTGGGAAAAAAATAACCCTGGAGGAAGTCGCCGAATACTGCAGTATATCCGTTTCTCATTTATGCCTTGTATTTAAAAAAAGTACGTCACACACGCCCATGGAGTATTATAATAACATCAGGGTGCAGCGCGCCTGTCAGCTATTGGATTTGACAAGATTGAAAATTCACGAGGTAGCATCCAATTTGGGGTTTTCTGATGCATTCTATTTTTCACGGGTTTTCAAAAAAGTAATTGGACAAAGCCCAGATTTATACAGAAAGAGAAGAAGTGGATAAACAAAGTAAGGTGTTTTTTCAAGCAGATATTTCCTATTTTTGAAAAATTAACCTGAAAATTCACTTTGACATGCTTCAATTGAAATTTATCAAGGCAACCTGTTCATAAAAACCTTTCAGGAATTTATTTTTCTGCCATTCTCGTCATCCGGAATTGCCTGTCACAATTTAATGTCTGTAAATTACCTGTCCCATGAAAAAAATGATATTTGCAACAAGCCTGGTCTCTGCAATTGCCTTTCCTTCATGCACAGAGCATGCAACCCAAAAAGAGAAACCTTCCGTTCCGAATATACTATTCATCATCTCTGACGATCAGCGGGCCGACGCCATGGGATGTGCAGGCAATCCTTACATCAGGACACCCCATTTGGACCAACTGGCAGAGAATGGCATCCAATTCGGCAATACCTATGTGATGGGCGGCCACCACGGCGCCATTTGTGCGCCAAGCAGGGCCATGCTGCTTAGCGGCAAAAGCCTGTTCAATGTTTATGACCGGCTTGAAGGCATTGAAACCATGCCAATGCGCTTCAGGGAAAATGGCTACATCACTTTTGGCACGGGGAAATGGCACAACGAAAAGAGTGCCTTCGAGGCCGGTTTTCAACATGGTAAAAATATCTTTCTGGGTGGGATGGGTGATCATTTCCACCTTGCCTGCCGCGATATGCAGGCCGATGGCACCCTGTCTGAAGCAGAGATGAGGGGGTTTTCCACCGATCTGTTTGCAGGGTCAACCATCGACTTTCTCCATGAATATGCTTCCGGGAATCACAACAACCCCTTTTTCTGTTATGTCTCGTTCACCGTGCCGCATGATCCCTATTCACCACGTGATGATTATATCGACATGTATCCCTCAGATGGCCTGCCGCTCCCTGGGAATTTCATGCCACTGCACCCTTTCCAGTTTGACCCTCTGACAATAAGGGATGAAAACCTTGCGCCCTGGCCCCGCACCCCTGAAGTTGTCAGGGCGGCCCTGGCCGATTATTATGCGTTAATCTCCCATATGGACAAAAAGATAGGTGAGATCATCGATGTGCTGAAAAAGCATGGGTTGTTTGAGAATACGATCATCGTGTTTACATCTGACAATGGCCTTGCAATTGGCAGCCACGGATTGCTGGGCAAACAAAACCTGTATGAACACAGCACCAAAGTTCCGCTGATCATCAGCGGACCCGGCATCCCGAAAGGAGAAGTCTCCGATGCATTGGTTTACCTTTTTGACCTTTACCCTACCCTGGCAGAATTATGTGGTATTCCGGTACCTGACGGAATTGATGGCATCAGTCTGCAGCCTCTGGTTAACGGACAATCAACCGATATCAGGTCTTCCTTGTTTACGGCATACCGGCACACCATCAGGGCAGTCCGTACCAAAGAGTGGAAGCTGATCCGTTATCCGGAAAGGGATTTTACGCAACTATTCAACCTGGAAAAAGATCCAGAGGAGCTGAACAACCTGGCCCAACAGCAGGAATGGATGGAAAAAAGTCAGGAACTTTGGCAACTATTGGCCAGATGGCAAGCTGCCGCAAACGACACAGCTCCGCTGACTGCGGAGAAAATTCTGCCGATGGAATATGATCATACGCTACTGGAGCGCAGGCCTGATCGGTGGCAACCCGAATATGTCCTTAAGAAATATTTCGCTCCGGATTGACAGGGCTTACCACCCGCCACCGCCACCGCCGCCGCCGCCACCGCCCGATCGTCCGCCGCCGCCACTGCCCGAGGAACTGCCGGGCGGCGAGGATGCCGAACTGATGGCCGTTGACAAACCCCGGCCAATGTCGGACGAGAATCGCTGGG
>Ga0114946_10000995_pt1 | contig 19544 bp, 20 predicted proteins | sample WalLakDeSediment_FD_88676 | JGI IMG/M metagenome (GOLD analysis project Ga0114946, IMG submission 88676) | Lake sediment microbial communities from Walker lake, Nevada to study Microbial Dark Matter (Phase II) - Walker Lake 11/02/13 Deep Sediment | ecosystem: Environmental > Aquatic >...
CAGCCACCAAGCCGGAGGGCGATCCATGAAACGCCATCGTTTTTTGGGGGGAGATCCATGAACTGCCACCTCGTTTTTCGAGGGCGATCCATGAATCCCACCGTTTTTCGGGGGCGTTCCATGAAACGCCACCGTTTTTCGGGGGCGATCCATGAACCGCCACCGTTTTTCGGGGGAGATCCATGAACTGCCACCTCGTTTTTCGAGGGCGATCCATGAGTCCCACCGTTTTTCGGGGGCGATCCATGAAACGCCACCGTTTTCGGGGGCGATCCATGAAACGCCACAGTTTTCGGGGGCGATCCATGAACCGCCACCGCTTTTCGAGGGCGATCCATGAATAGCCATCGTTGCGGGGCGATCCATGAAACGCCACCGTTTTTCGGGGGCGATCCATGAAACGCCATCGTTTTTTGGGGGGCGATCCATGAAACGCCATCGTTTTTCGAGGGCGATCCATGAAACGCCACCGTTTTCCGGAAGCGATCCATGAACCGCCACCGTTTTTCGGGGTGGTTCATGAATCGACATTCAAATTTGAAGCAAAGTTACCACTTGGTATGTTAACCATCGTCGCTCCGCTCCGATGATCGGTCCGTTTGCGTCGGAATCACTGGTCGCTTTCGGTGGAATACACGGATGAGGAGCCCTCGGTACTATTTTTTTAGGCAACAGCGACAGGGAGTAAAAAATAGGTGGTACCACCTATTTACTTTGAAGAAAATTCTGCTTTTCTTTACTGCAACTTTATGCAGGAATTCCATGAAATCGAATCACGTTGCAATCTCTTTGCTGATCTCTCGCGATGCAATAGAGCGGCCATGTTGGTCGTCTGTTTTCGCTTCGGGTAAACCGGTACTTCCGAACTCCCCAAATACGCTGAAGAAATACGAAAAGCACTGTTGCGTACCTTCGCTCAGTTCTACCACAATCACCTATCTGACTCGCCAATGCTTCGAATATCGGATTGAATCCCTCTCGGCACATCGTAGTAGTCCAGCGATTCTAGCACGCCGAGTGTTGATCGCATTGTCAGTATGCTCATCTCTTCTACTAGGCCACCTTTCCATGAACGCTACACGCGGCCGAAGTGCCGCATACGAGAATACACGACTTCAACGATAAGCTAAAACAATATTCATGGAGTATCGGAGATGCGATTTCAAATTTTCTTTGTTCTGTGCAGTCTACTGTACCTACCCGTTCCGATGCTGAACGCACAGTGGATGCAAACAAGCGGTCCCGGTGGTGGACGTGTTCTCTGCCTTACCGAACGTTCCGGAAACATCTATGCAGGTTCTGAAGGTGGAGTATTCGTTTCAGATGATCGCGGAAGTTCATGGTCGGCCATGAATAACGGATTGAGCAACAGAGAAGTACGCTCGCTCGCCACGACAGGGTCGAAACTGCTTGCCCTTACTGCTACGGCAGGAATAATGTCATTATCCAGTACCGACGCCTCGTGGAGATCCGCACATGCTGGTCTGTCCGGTGTGCTTCCTATAGATATGCACGTGAGCAAGGACAATGTCCTCGCACGAACTGATGCCGGAATATTCGCTTCGACCGACGAAGGTGACTCGTGGATCCCGGTGCTGACACTGGACTACCCGAAGCGTATCACTGCCATCGCGGCGTTCGATACTTCACTTGTCGCCATATCCATGGACGGAAGCATATATTCATCACCTGATCATGGATTGACGTGGACTATAACACCCAATGTTGTCCCGGGTGGCTATGTCAGTGCACTCGCGATGACGTATTCACTTATTGTTGCTGGTGGTGATGAAGGAATTTACATCTCCAGCGATGACGGTTCTACTTGGACGCACTCCCTTTCAGCATCGGAATGTCCGTTGGTCACTTCTATTGTCATTTCCGAACAAGACGTTTTCGTGGGCTGTCTCGAAGGAATGATATTTCACTCGGCGGATGCGGGGCAATCGTGGCAGCGTATAGATGATACTAGGTTCTTGAAAACGGTGAATGCGATGTTGTTTAGCGTCGACCGACTAGTCGTAGCGACTGCCGACGGACTGTACATGTCGACTGACTCGGGCGTTACTTGGATGGAAACATCTGCCGGACTGTCATCCACGACAGTGAGGAATATTGCAACGAATAATGACAATATTTTCGCATGTACGTGGAACAAACTGTATCGTGCTGACGACGAGGGTAGAAATTGGAGCACAGTCCTCGAAGGAAAGAACTTTCTCTGTCTCGCCAGCTCCGAGAGGGGACTGTTCGCGGGGACAATGGATGAGGGTGTGTTTTTCTCTATTGATGACGGTACGACCTGGAATACCATCAACGACGGTCTTGCGTTACCCACATCTATTTATTCGATTATTACATATGAAATGGATGTTTTTATCGGTAGTAATGAAGGAGTCTTCGTATTGTCGGGAGACGAGCAAAGTTGGAAGCCGCTCAACCAGAACTTTCCCCACGGTGCACGCCCTTACAACGGAATACTCGCGAGCAATGAAGAACGTATAATCGCGGCATGCGACGACGGTATGTACCTCACCAGAGACAAGGGCGAAACGTGGACTCTACTGGATACACGCACTGAGGTTTTGTGTCTCGCATTGAACGAATCGTGTATTTTCGTCGCTACCAACAACGGGATATGCGTTTCGAAAGATGAAGGCGCAAGCTGGTCATGCGACGGGGATCTGCCCAATGTGCGGGTACAAACACTGTTGACAATAGGTTCTATCGTCCTCGCCGGTACAGAGCGCTTAGGCGTCTTTCTCTCGACGGACGACGGAGACACTTGGAGTAGTTTCAATAATGGTTTACCGGATACTGTTACCGTGTACGATCTCGGTGTTTCGACGGACAGAATCCTGGCCGGCATTGATCACGGCGGTGTTTGGAGCATACCGCTTTCAGGCGTCACGGGTATAATAAACGACAAGTATCACGATATGTCGTGCAACGTACACCTCCTAGGAAATTATCCCAATCCATTTTCCCAATCCACGACCATCCCGTTCAACATTGAACGCAGCGGACGTGTTTCGCTTGTCGTATACGATGTGCTCGGACGTGAGATTCTCACCCTCGTTGATGGCTATCTCACTGCCGGAATGCATCATTACGTGCTCAATACACGATTGCCCCGTGGCATGTACATGTATCTTCTTCGAGCAGGTAACAGAAGTGAATACAGGCTGATGACAGTACACTGAACTACTGAGCGGAAGTTTCAGGTTGAAATACCAGTGTGTGATGCTTCGCCTGAGCGCGAAACGACCTCGCAAAGCATGGCGGCGACACGCGGTTTCAGCTCGTTCAACGACGTATCCAACACACGAGCACCGGCGGCGAGACGATGCCCTCCCCCACCGAATTCGTTGGCGATCCGATTGATCGAAATACAACCACGCGAGCGTAAGCTGATTTTGATGGCACCGTTCAATTCCGTGAACAATGCTGTCACTTCGACTCCCTGTATCCCTAAACCGTAATTGACAATGTTTTCCACGTCCTCAATAGTGCAATCAGTTTGCTCAAGCATGTGGGCTGTCACGGTTAACAACGTCACCCGCCCCTCGCAGTACTGCTCTATTCCTGAGAGCACGAGCCCTAGCAGCCTACTTCTACCGATAGAGTAACTATTGTACACAGCCCGGTAGGTTTCCATAGCATCAACACCGGTTTCAAGCATTGTGGCTGCGATACGATGCACCTCCGGTGTCGTCCGCTCAAAACGAAACGAACCGGTATCGGTAAGCAAACCAACGTACAGCGGCAGAGCAATTTCATAGGACAGGGGATAAGCAGATTGCGTAACTAAGCGGAACACGAGTTCAGCCGTCGAACACGCATCCGGATCAATGTAATACAAGTGTGCAAAACTCCGGGGCTCAAGATGATGATCGATTACAAGTATGCGCGTATCTCCGCCTATCGCATTAGAAACGGCTCCCATTCGACTTTGCTCATTCAAATCCAGGCAGACCAGCAATTGCGGTGTCAGCACGGTGTAATCATGCTGCAGCGAATTCCAAACCTCGACGATGTCATCAGGATCGAGGAATCGAAGGTTTTCCGGAAGGGGATGCGCGTTGATGATGCGAACGCTTACACCGTGGGCACGCAACAAACGATATAACCCCAGTTCGCTGCCGATAGCGTCGCCATCGGGATTCACATGCGTAGTAAGCACGACATTCTTGCTCGATAGCAATTCCCGAAACGCGTCGGCAGCATCGATGATACACAATGCTTCCTGCTTCATTCGATTTCCTCAAGCTCTTCGGCGAGCAGTTGTTTGCGATGGAGATCGGCGTACATACCGTCAAGATGGAGCAATTGCTCGTGAGTACCTGATTCGATAATGCTACCGTCGCGCATCACGATGATATGATTCGCATGCCGGACTGTCGATATCCTGTGACTGATGAGCAGACTCGTACGTTCCAGCATGACTTCGCGTAAACCCGCAAGTATATCTTCTTCGGTGTGCGTATCCACAGCCGAGAGCGCATCATCAAGTATCAGTATCGAGGGTTTCCGGAGAATGGCGCGTGCGAGACTCACGCGTTGCTTCTGTCCCCCGGAAAGTGTGATCCCGCGCTCACCCAAAACTGTATCGTATCCCCGCGGAAAATCAACGATATCCTTGTCTATTTGTGCGATTTGAGCCGCCCAACGAATCTCGTCTTCGCTTGCATCGTCAACTCCGTAGGCGATATTGTTACGAATGCTATCCGAAAACAGAAACGTCTCCTGAGGTACACACGCAATACCACCGCGTAGCGTATCAAGTGGAATACGAGTAATATCGTGACCATCTACACGCACGACACCCGCAGTGGCATCGTACAATCGCGGTATCAAATTGATCAGTGTACTTTTCCCTGCACCGGTCATACCAATAATGCCGAGGGTCTCGCCTGTGGGAATGTGCAGCGAAATGTCGTTTAGAATGGTCGGCGAAGATTCCGCGTAACGAAAAGATACCTGCTCAAAACGAATATCTCCCTTGATTTCCTGAATGGAATAATCGGTATCTGGACCGTCTGAAATGTCTGGAACACTTGAGAACACATTCTCGAGACGCTTCATCGACGCTGCTGCTCGTTGAATCAAATTGACAACCCACCCTATCGCTGCCATTGGCCAGATAAGCATTCCGAGATAGATGAGAAATTGCGTCAATTCTCCGAGAGAAATCGATCCGAGTATCACTTCCCTACCACCGAGCCAGATAATAAGTATGACGGAGACGCCGACAAGCAACGCTAACATTGGCATGAACAATGACTGTATTCGAATCATTCGCATGTTTTTCATGCGATAATCCTCGCTGAGCATGCGAAACACCGATGTCTCGTGGGCTTCGCGGAGATACGCCTTTACGACGCGAATTCCTGATATGCTTTCCTGTGTCCTGGAAGTCAGAATCGCGTACTGCCCCTGAATTTCTTCAAAACGCTTGTGAATCAATTTTCCCAGCCTATTGACCGCAAACGAGAGCAACGGTAACGGAAGTAAGGCGTACAATGTGAGCAGCGGGTGAATACTGAGCATCATTCCGACAATAATGATGAAGCTGAACACGGTGTTCGACGTGTACATGACAGCCGGCCCAACGAACATACGCACTGCAGCGATATCGTTTGTCGAGTACGCCATGAGATCTCCCGTACTCGTCGTCATGAAATACCGCTGCGAAAGTAGCTGCAGATGTTTCAGGAAGTCGTTGCGCAGATCGTATTCTATATATCGTGAGGTGACGATCAACGTCTGACGCGTCAAATACATGAACACACCGCTCACAGCGGATACAGCTAGGATTAACAACGCGTATTGCAGCAAGGCACCGCTACTGATGTCATGCTCGAGGTCATCTATAACTCTACGTATCAATACTGGCGCAATAACGGCAAAGACCGTACTCAACATAATATAGACGACTCCCTGAAGCACTGCGTTTTTATAGCGCTTAAAATAGGGTCTCAGTCGAAGCAGGGATTTCATCAACAACCCTTCGTGCTGGAATCATCCCTCTGAGCAGTTGGCTTTCGCTTCCCGTCTACCCGAGTTATGGTAGGAGTGTTCCACTCGGCGATAATCGCGGCGACTTCTTCCCATGAATGCGCCACCCCGTGTGCAATGCTGTTTCCGGTATGCTGATCACCATGGTAACGACTGCTACTGTCACCACGAAATAATATTGCCCGCATCCCCGAACGCACGGCACCGACAACATCCGTGCGTTCAATATCGCCGACATGTACTGCATTGACGGGCGCGACTTCCAACGCATCGAGAGCCGTGGAGAAAGCTTTCGGATGCGGTTTCGCTACCCCGGTCTCGTCGGAAAACACCATGACGTCGAAATACTTCGCGACGTCGTGTTTCTCCAGTACTTTTCGCAAAATTGCTCCCGGAGACATGGCCGTATCAGAAATCAATGCGAGCTTATATCGAGCTGCAAGCGATTCGACTATGCCTCGCGCACCTGGGAGAAGTGACGGCATGCCGACGAGAATGCTGTCCTCGAATTTCCGGACGATAGTATCATGCACATGATCCGGTATGCTGATACCGAGGTGATCCCAAACAACATGCGCACACTCCGATGCACTCATGGTCCGCTGATGGCCATACCAGTTGTGTTCGAATGTTTCATACGACACGTGAAATGCATCGTCTACCGCCTCCTCATCCCATTCGCGGTTGATGAATTCAAACACCTCCCTCACTGCGTCGTACCTTGCCAGTCGACGCTGATGGCCGTTGCTCGAATCGACCAGGGTGTTCCAGAAGTCTATGCTTATTGCTTCAATACTGCCCATTGCATTATAACAAGTAAAAACAGGGAAAAACTCCCGCCACCGCATACAATCAGTCCCACAACAGCCAACGCTTGCAGACCTTTACTCTATAATCGTGAAACCAGTGTAGGGGTGCAGCACCTTCGGAACGATCACTTTGCCCTCGGGCGTTTGATACTGTTCGAGAAGCGCTGCCATCAGACGCGACGTAGCAAGACCTGAACCATTCAATGTATGCACGAATTCGGGTTTGCTTCCGTGCCCTTCCGGACGCCATCGTATGTTCGCGCGGCGTGCTTGGAAATCCTCGAAATTGCTGCATGAGGATGCTTCAAGCCATGCCCGTTCAGCCGGTGCCCACACCTCTATGTCATAGGTCTTGGCGGATGCGAAGGATGTATCGCCTGTACACAGTAGTATCACACGATACGCGATTCGTAATTCCTGCAGAACATGCTCAACATTGTCAACCAGTGTTTCGAGTTCATCGTACGATGTCGATGGAGAAACGAATTTGACGAGTTCCACCTTGTTGAATTGATGCACGCGGAGAAAGCCCTTTGTCTGCTTGCCATAGGAACCAGCCTCCCGACGAAAACACGCGGAATACCCGCAGTAGTAAGATGGAATATCTTCGGTGTCCATGATTTCATCACGAAACATGTTGGTGATGGGGACTTCGGCCGTAGGTATCAGATACAAATCGTCATCCGCGCAGCGATACATGTCTTCAGACATCTTGGGTAATTGTCCTGTGCCGCGCATGGATGCGGCATTGACAACGAAGGGCGGAAATACTTCCTTGTATCCATGATGACGCAAATGCATATCGAGCATGAAATTGATCAAAGCACGCTCCAGAGTTGCACCTTTACCGAGATATAAGGGAAAACCGCTTCCGCTAATCTTCGCGCCGCGATCGAAATCCAGAACACCAAGTTTTTTCCCGAGTTCTAGATGATCGAGCATTGCTTCTTCCGCTTCTTCGTTCAAGCCCGGGATGTGGTCGGGTATCCACTCGCGCACGATACGATTGCCTTCTGCGGTGGAAGCTCTTGGGACACTGTCATGACAGATGTTCGGAATGTACAACATACGGTTGTTCAATTCGGATTCAACTTCTCGCAATTCCTCATCCATTTCCTTGATGCGATCAGATACAATCTTCATCTCGCTGATCCTGTCAGACGCGTCGAGATGCTCTTTCTTCAACCTTGCAATGTCACGAGAAACTTCATTCCTTGTGTTTTTCAACTGCTCAACTTCGCCGATGATGCTCCGTCGACGCTGATCGATCTGAAGAACGATATCAATATCTCCTGTATCGTTTTTCTCGGCAATTCCTCGCCGTATCTGTTCAGGTTGTTCGCGTATGCGTCTGATGTCAAGCATGGTAGTATCCGTGTTGATGAAGGTTTTACCGGAATCGGGGATCCGACAACAAATCCGTATGATCAGCACCGTGAAGGAACTGATGGCGCAGTCGCAGCAGTCCTCGTTCTACATCGCTGAGTCTGTAATTGCAGGCAGCTTCGAACTTCAATGTAATGAAGGTGCTGTCCGGTGGCCGTGTTGCGGATTGCCCAATATCCGCCGATGTCGTGGCGGCGATCAGGTCCGGCCTGAGACGAAAAATCTCGGCGATTCTCCGGGCGAAGGAATACCGGTCAATCGTTTCCGGTCCGCTGACATGATAGACGCCCGAACAGCCGCGTTCGATGAGCTTTAGAATACCGTACGCCAAATCATCCGCGAATGTGGGATTACCCGTCTGATCAGTGACGACTCGAAACGGCGCCTTCTGTTCCAGCTTGGCAAGAACCCATGTGACGAAGTTGTGTCGGGTCTCGTACCCTGTACCGTACAACACCTGCGTGCGTACGATGATGCCCGGTACGGAACTCGATAGCAGCGCATTTTCAGCCGCGAGCTTTGATTTTCCATAGTAACTGACCGGATTGGGCCTGGAAACTTCGTCGTAAGGAGCATTGCGTCCGTCGAATACATAATCGCTGGAAAGTTGAACGATTCGGCAATTCTCGATTCGCCGTGCGGCGATGATAAGATTCTTGAGCCCATCGACATTGATTTTCCATGTGTTCACTCTATCGGTTTCGCAACCGTCTACATCAGTGAAAGCAGCAGTATTGATGATGATGTCCGGGCGCCACGCCAGAAGCAAACTCTTCACATCTGCTCGACGCGTTATATCCAACTGTTGGTAATCGAAGCGCTTGTTTATGAAAAATGTCCGTGATGCAAGGTCTGTCAGTAGCAATGGATACGATGTTTCTGCACCGATTATTAACGCAAGTTTCTGACCAAGCAGACCGTGTACACCGGTAATCAGAATTCTCATCCCTCCGCACCTCCGAACACATGTCGCATGTTACGCATACCACGCGATCCCGGAATAGAAACCACAAAAGAGGCAGCTCGTGCAGCGCGACGAGCAGCATCTTCCAAAGTATCGCCACGAGCCAAACCCCATGCCAGAATGCTTCCGAAAGCATCTCCGCATCCAGTAGGATCGATAATCGCAGTCGGTTGTACTACCGGGACATGTAACCTCCGGTCTGGATTCAGATAAATATCAGCACCACGCTCCCCCTTCGTAATGACAAGATATTTCAACGTAGCTGTTTCGAACAACAACTCGCGACGCTTCAAGGCATCGGGCTCGGAGGCAAGAAAGAAAGCGAATTCATGCTCGTTGCAATGCAGCACATCAGCGACACCGGCCCAAGCACGCCAATCCTCCAAAGCAGCCAAGGACCGATGGCCATCTGCTCCGGCTTTGTAGGCGAGCATGTGCAGATCAAGATAGACCATGCGACCCGGCCCGCGCAATGCAGAAGCATCATCGAGAGAAATATCCTGACCTGTCATCATGTTCACGTAGACGAGATCGACTTCGGGAAGCAGATGAAAAAATCGATCGGATGGGATGGAAGAGAGTGCACGAACAAGTTGCGTGTTGTACCGCGCACGCGTTTCGTGGAACAACCGGACCCTCGTCGTCGCATCGGGAACAGACCAGCAGTGAGTGAGATTGATCTCCGGATATGTTGTGCGTAGTTCGTCCAACACAGAAGCGGCATCCGAACCATACGGGAACACGGCGAACATGCGGTCATCGTCCTCAACGACAGAGGCAAGAGCCGTTAACGGAAAAACAATTCCACCAGCACTTTCGTAAACTGAACCGTCGAACGCATGAATTTCATCCAATACGAGATGTCCGAGAATCAGAATCTTCATTGCTGTTTTTGACGACTGAGTTCATCTTCCCGTTTTCGTAAATCTTCCTCACGTTTTTCCAGAACTCTCATTTTTTCCTGAAGTTCTCGCATCTTGCGTGAATACGACAATTGCAGAGGTTCTTCGTTTTCGAATTCCTTTCCAGCGAAAACACGACCGAACAACCAGTGCTCACGCATTGCATGAATACTGCGAGCGGCTTGGGTTGCAGCGTCACCCGCATCATAGGTAACATCCGTCAATGCCGCGATGAGAGTGACGAGTGAGTCATACAATTTCCTGTCTTTCAACAGAGCGCCAATAGTACCGCTCCCAGCGTTGATTTCTTCAATCAAAACAGCTGCCTCGTGAGTTACACGTGCCGTATTGGATATCGCCGTATCGGCACTCAATGCCAAGCGGTCGAAAACCGCCATGGTGCTGCTGAGCACATCCGAGAGAGCATCGAGTTGCGTACTCGTCGTTCGAATGCCCGCCTTAGTCTCATTGACAATGCCCACCAGTTCCCTATACAACGCATCATCCGAGAACAGTTTCCCGATGCTTCCCTTCCCGCTGTTGATATTGCTCAACAGTGTATTGAGTTCGACGCTGACCAGCTTCGCTGTATCCATCAATGAGATGACGTTGTCCGCGAGGCTCGCAAGCGCGAAGGGGGGGACGCCCTCGATGAAACCGTAATTCCGGACTTGTGGAGATTCCTTAGACCCGATACTGATGTTGATGAATTTGTTCCCAACCAAACCTTCCTGCTTTATCTCAGCCCGAGAATCTTTTCTGATGAACTTGTGCACATCGTGACTGATCCGCAGCAGCAGTCGCACGGAATCAGCGTTCGGAGTCAACCTGATATTTGAAACAGTGCCGACGTTATATCCGGACAGAACTACTGTTGCCCCTGGTTTAACGCCTTCGGCACTGGAGAAATTCACCTGCGCGTAAAAAGTCGAACTAAAAAATTGACTTTTCTCACCTACGAAGAAAATTGCTACGGTGAATGTCAAAACTCCGACAAAGATGAGAAATCCGACGCGTGCCCGAGACATGTTTACCTTCATCATTGGATCACCTGAAAAAATGCTTTTGTATATGGATCCGTGGAAGCCTTCAATTCATCGAAATCACCCTGATGCTGAAAAATACCGTCGTCGAGAATGTAAATGCGGTTCGCAATGATCCGCGCGCATTCCAAATCGTGCGTCACGGTGATAGACGTAATACCGAATTGCTCTTCGAGGTCTTGTATGAGTTCACTGATTTCGCGTGCCGTTATCGGGTCGAGCCCTGCTGTAGGTTCATCGTACAGTACAAGTCGTGGACGCCGAATGATTGCGCGGGCCAAACCGATACGCTTTTTCATACCGCCGCTGAGTTCCGAAGGCATTTTGTCCACAGCATTCGCCAAACCGACAAGTCGTAGTTGCTCCATCACTAAATCGTTGATTTCAGCTTCGGTGAGATTGGTATGTTTCGTCAACGTAAATTCCAGATTCTCGCGGACAGTCAATGAATCGTAGAGCGCTGCGTACTGAAACACGTACCCGATATTCGTCCTCACACGATTCAAATCCGACACCTTCGCGCCGACCATCTGGGAACCCATCACCTCGATACTGCCACGTTCCGGTGTCAGCAGACCAACGATGCTTTTCAGCAGCACGCTTTTTCCAATACCACTGCGCCCGAGGATTACATCGCTCGAACCTTGTTCCACCTTCATGGAAATACCTCTAAGCACGTGATTATCATCGAAGGATTTCCAGACGTCTTGGACGTTGACGAGAATGGGTTTGTCCGTATTCATACCCCAGTACCAAGAAACAGGAAGGTCAACTGAATGATGACCATGTCCAGAAAGATGATGTTGAGTGAAGCGAGAACAACGGCGGTTGTCGCCGCACGCCCTACGCCTTCGGTACCGTGTGTGGTGTTGAAGCCTTGGTACGCACCAATGATTCCGATGATGTATCCAAAGGCGATGGTTTTCCCAACGCCCGGGATCAGATCGTAGAATCGTAGTGATTGAATAACCTCGGTGAAGTATAATTGGAAACTCGAATTGTGTGCGATCCACTCAGCAACGAAACCACCGAATATCGCGAGGAAATCGACATATGCCGTCAGTAATGGCAGCATGATGCAGCAAGCCAGTACGCGTGTGACGACGAGGTAATTGTACGGATCGATCGCTGAAACCTCGAGTGCATCGATTTGTTCAGTCACCTTCATTGAACCTAATTCCGCACCGATTCCGGAACTAACCCGACCAGCAACGATTAATGCTGTAATAACCGGACCCAACTCTCTCACGATAGTCAAGGCGATCATTGCGGGTAAAAAACCACCAGCACCGAAACGGTCCAACGTGGGACGCGACTGCAGCGCGAGTATTAACCCCATGATCAACCCCACTACAGTGAGCAGTGGAATGGATTTAGCACCAAGTTCATCAAGATGCTTGCGCACCTGACCGATTTCGTAAGGAGGAAGCAGAACGTACTTGAAGAATCTCAAGCCGAACATCGTGATATTGTACACTTCCTCCATCGAACGCAGAAAACGCCCGTACATCAATTGGAGGTATGTTTCTTTCATTGTACTCTTGTCGGTTGCCATGCTAGTACATCCATGCGTCATAGGCATCGTTTAAGCTATCGAAATATGCACCGAATTCCAATCCTTCAACCATGTGAACCGGTGATCTCCGTCTCTCCATCATCAGCATCGATGAAGGTGCGCAGCCACTGCCGGACTTCGCTTTCACTCAATTGCCGATTCTTTAGGGCCTGTTCGCGATCCTCGTCTTCGTCAGGTGCTTTGATGTCGGCTATGAACTCATTCGCGCTGAAAACGGAGGCCCCGCAGGCCAATGCGTGCGCGCGAACTTCGTTGTCCGAAGACACCACCAGAACCGACCGTGTTTGTCGTTCAAGCTCGAGATGCAATCGTATCCACGAATCCGCTGTTCTGGTCAATGAAAAGACGCAACGAATCGCCGCGCCACCTCCGACAGCATCACCGTGACCGTCAAACACTATCACTACATGGCCTTTGTCCTTCATGCGTCGTCGGACGAATTCAACCAAGCCCCTACGTGCCGCATCCGAGTTGGATTTCATCAATCGCTCGAGACGAGGAAGCTTCCGAAGAACATTGTACCCGTCAATATATGTTTTTTTGAACTGCATGGTGCAAATATACGAAAAGACGGAGGAAGAAATATTGAGTTATGTGAATGCTTCCAAGCATTCCACCCAATGCTGACGCCTACATCTCGTCACGTTCTACATTCTCACGAATAATGCAGTGCGTGACTTGATGCTTCACTGACACAAGTCACACAGGTAGTAATAGTGCAACACGCTCGCAGGAAGGGGTGCATGGTACAAGCACTCCCTCGCACAACCTGAAGCGCCAAGACGCGTCTCCCTTTCCACAGTGTGATGCACGCCGCCCAAATGTTCGTAAATGCCTATATCCTCTACAGATTGCCTCGTTTCTCCTGCTCTCGCTCGATACTCACGAACAGGGCTTTGAAATTTCCTTTGCCGAAACTCTCCGCACCCCTACGCTGGATGATTTCTATGAACAGCGTTGGTCGATCCTCCACCGGTTTTGTAAATATCTGCAGCATATATCCCTTTTCGTCGCGGTCTACGAGAATATTCAAGGATTTCAGCACCTCGATGTCCTCCTTTATCTGGCCGACCCGGTCGAGTAGATTCTCGTAGTAGGAAGGTGGTATTTCCAGAAATTCCACGCCCTGCTCTCGCATCGCTGTGATTGTATGAACAATATCATCGGTCTCAATAGCGATGTGTTGCACCCCAGGGCCATTATGAAAGGTGATGTACTCGTCGATCTGCGATTTCCTCAATCCCTCCGCAGGTTCGTTGATCGGGAATTTGATCCATCTGTTCTGGTTGGAAACGACGGTCGAGCGGAGTGCGGAGTATTCCGTAGAAATATCCTTGTCGTCGAAGGAAACGAAACGGGAGAAACCGAACACATCGGTGTAGAAGCGAACCCACTGTTCCATCTCGTTCCAACCCACATTGCCGACAATATGATCGATGTGTTTAAGTCCAACGGGACGGGCGATGTTATCGACTGGTGTGGCCCGGAAACCAGGAAGAAACGGACCATTGTACGACCTTCGCTCGACGAAGGTATGCACCGTATCGCCGTAGGTCCCGACTGTGGCAATGTTCACTGCACCATATTCATCCTCTATCACTTGAGGTTCTCTGACCGCTTTCGCACCCCTTCCTACAGTGATCGAGAAACATTGTTCAGCATCACTGCATTCCAATGCGATGTCCTTGACGCTATCACCGTGTTTGTTCAGAAATGGTGTGATGCCATTCTCGCCGAGTGGCGTTGTGAGAACGAGACGCACTTTGTCTTGCCGCAATGCATAGGACACGCGATCCCGGACACCAGTTTCAGGGCCAAGATACCCGACCAATGAGAAACCAAATGCCAAGCGATAGTAGTAGGCCGATTGCTTGGCGTTACCGCAAAATATCTCAACATGATCCACTGCACGAAGTGGCAACAAATCCGCTTGAGGTTGTATATGTGTCATGTTCATGGACTCCATTATGTAATGCGTTTCAGGGATTGTTTCTTAGCACACCGCCGAATAGTTCCGCCATGTCTTTTTCGAGCATTGTACAGCGGACAGTCTTCAGTGTCGTTTCAACTACTTCACAAAAGATACGGATTGTCCGGATTATGATGCCAGCGGCGCGTGCCGGTGGAAAAGAAAAAATTCCGCAAGAAATTGCGGGTATGGCCACACTTTCCAGTCCGAGTTCGTTCGCGCGGAGCAAGCTGGCACGCACTGCCGAAGCCAGAAGCTCTTCCTCGTTCGCTCCGCCACCTCTCCAAACGGGTCCGACTGCATGAATGATGAACTTTGAGGGCAATTTACCCGCACCGGTAACGACAGCTTCACCGGTTGGGACATGACCAATGCGGTCGCTTTCGATCTGTATTATCTCCCCACCTTTACGCACAATGGCGGCGGCCAATCCCCCCGCATGCTGGAGTTGCTCGTTTGCGGGATTGACTATTGAATCTGTTGTCTCCTCGGTCAAATCTCCGTGGACTATTTCTATCGTCACGGGACCAAACTGCTGTATTCCAATGACGCCGGGAGGCAAATCACTTCGAAGAGGGTTGCTTATCATCTCCGTACTCATTAGCTGATGTGAAAAAATGAACTATGCTCTCAGTAATATGGGACGAACGTATCAATCGCGAGTCGCATGCGAAACTATCACGTTCTCTCGCGGTCATGTCTGTTGCAGTTCTCGCCCGACTCCGGGAAGATGAGTACTCGTCAAGGTACTTCGACAATGCATCGCGGTGCTGAACGCAGACACCCTTGAACTTGCACGCCGCCTGACGCGTTTTTCATTACCTACGACATGGCCGTCGAAATTCCTCTGATGCACACAGTCTCAGACGTTTCGATCCACACTGGGGAGGCTAGACATCCAAAGGAGATAAAGCTCACGCGTAGCTCGAAGATCGCGTTCGTTGTATTCAGCGATGTCTCGAATGCAACCATCCTTGACGAGTTTGTTGATGTCGTGTCCTGTAACTCCATGTCGTTTGGGACTATCAATACCAAATGCTGTACAGATGAAGTCAAGACTAAATCTACGCGTTGCATGGTAGAAGGTCAACTGTTCCATCAAATCGTAATGAGTCGCGCTGTTGTAACGCGGCGGCATGAGATTACGCGAGCTGCGTACACCGAGCAAGGCAGAGCGTACATGTAGAAACGGAGCATCGAACATTCGACCATTGAATGTCACGATTCGTTCGTACGCGCAAACATCGTTCCAGAAACGTTGCAACACAGCACATTCGTCGCCAATACAGAATTGTGCTTTCCCATCCTCGGATTCCCAGTCGACAAGTTCCTCACCAGCCACAACATGAATACGAGCAATCTCGGTGTGTACGTTCAACATTCCGATGCAAACAATGCTTGCGGTATATGGATAGAGATTCACACGCTGTATTTCCTCTTCCCTCTCCTCGTTGGAATAGGCAAATTTCAGCAAATAGTCACGCTGCGACTGATCGAGCGTTTCGAACGGGTAGCCCGTGGTTTCAATATCCAGAATAATACATGATCGCATAACGAATTCTCCCATGATTAGTTGATGCTGAGTTGAAATGTACGCAGCGTCACCGATGAAAACTATGCAGAATTCCATCCCTGAATTCCATGGGACCGAATAATTAACGCAAGTCCTACCGCTCCGAAGTGGCGACACCATCGATGCCCTCAGCTTCAGTGGCAGGAAGCATTGGATTGAGTGCTCCACATGCGGGAACTGTCTACGAACAGCCATCAACGAAGGGTAGGCATAGAACATCGATGAGCAGAAGCACTTGCTTTGTTTTTTTCACACAACGTTTCGGCCCTAATACACAGCACGGTCGCCGTATTCGGCGACCGTGCGGTTGCTCGCAGTGTCTCTCCGTTATTTTTGTAGGAGCAACTTGATTGATGCCGATTGCGTGCTGGTCTGAACCGATGCGATGTACATACCGCTTGGAAGGTCATCGGCATGAAACGCGAGAGTATGCATCCCCGCCGCAAGCATGTCACCCTCGATCAGAACAGCAACAACGCGACCCGAACTGTCGTGCACTCGTACTGTAACTTGCTCGTCGTTGTTCAGGATAACAGCGAATGTCGTCGACGGGTTGAATGGATTCGGATACGCCGGCTGTACCGAAAAGCTCTGAAGATCACGCATGAACACTTCAACAACAGGGGAATACTCGAAACTGCCGTCGCGATCGATTTGACGGAGACGGTAATACAAGGATGATTCAGCGGATAACGACGACGCAGGCTCGGAAAATGCGTAGTGGCGGGGACTGTTCGCCGTTCCGTGACCATTGACGAAACCCAACATGTCCCAATTCGTACCGTCGAACGAACGCTGCACTTCGAAGCCGTAATTATTTAACTCGGTAGCCGTAGTCCATTTGAGTTCAATCATCTGATGACGTTTGTACGCAGAGAAGGAAATCAATTCCACAGGTAATGCCACGACGGCACCACCATAGAGCACCATCGATCCGAGTGTGACGAAGTTGTTACCGCCACCATCCATACGACGACCAATCATGAAGGACGACGGATTGCCCCAAACGAGGTTCCTTCCGGCAGTCCCTTGCTGTGATGCAACTGGAATATTATCGACGAGCAAGCTACCATAACCTATTGATGCGTCATATACGGCGCGAATTTCACGAAATGCTCCGGATGAGGACGTTGCTAACCCATCGAACTGCAGCGTAACTTGTTCAGGATTGTTGTTGTTATTCGGATTTCGTTGAACGTAATATTCGAAGTACAAGCTGCCAGCCGATACATACACAGAAATATTGCCGCCCTCGAACAACCAGGCTTCATTTTCGTTGCGGGCAAATTCTATACGCAAATCCATGCTGTTCAAGGTTGAGAGCAGAGAAGTCGCTGGGAACACAAGATCGAGACCTACATTAGGACCGCCGACATCAAAATGCACGCCGGTACCGTCTGTGAGGGCATTAGGGTTGACAGTACTGCCATCAGGACCTATTGCGGCACTTGTCAATGGATACGCGTCGAAATCGAATCTACTCACTAGTGTCTGAGCGTACACACTCGTAAGGGATATGCTGATCGAGAAGAGAAGTATTGTTGAGATAGTAAAAATGTTGTTCATTGTCCATCTGTTATTTGTGCGTCCTACATCATGTAGGCTACACATTCCGTGCCAATCTTGTTTTCGTTGTGTTTTTCAAAGAGATAGCTATATTTGCCAAAAATTTTTAATGCAGAATCGTTCGGAATCCGGATTCGAAACAGTTTCATAATGAAACGCAATCCGGTGCCACGGCGTATGCATGAGATACATGTAATAGACTCTCATCGTTCATCGTGATTGCAACACCTGCTGAAGTGGCACGAAATCGGCGATGCGCATGGCGGCGGATTCGTACTGCGTTTTCTCGCCAAAATTCACAGGACTGCACAATGCTAATGTTGTGAAGAAGGGCACTACGTTATCGTGAGGAAAGATGAGAAGCCGCTGGAGCGGTGCTCTGGTCAATGTGGATTCGAGACTTACGGTGATGCCGATTGTTCGCATTCGCGCTGTGCGAGCGATGAGGTACGATGCGCACCTGAAACGCGATGACCTGGCTCAGCGCCCGATCCTGATCGTTCTTGGAGATATCGACCAGCATGGCTCTCGTTCATCGAGGAAAGTATTGGGAATTCGTTGTTGTTGGGTGTGACGCTCGAACCCATGAATACAAGAAGCGTACATGGATTTCCGCAGCGATTCGATAAGATAGAAGGCTATTTTCGATCTCTGCTCCAATATCTCCAGCTATGCGAAGCAAATGCCTGAAGCATGAGAAAGCCCCACGTGCACTTTATCTCTCCCCCTCTTCGTCAGATGCAATTTCAGTGCATTCCGCTGTCGAATCGTACGAAGCTATTCTATACCGCACTTTCTTTTCCGCGACTGCCAACAATTCTTCGCGACACACAGTATACTCATTTAAAGCTTTTTCCGGTTGCAGCCAAGTGGCAACACGGCGAATAGTTGCAACCGTAGCTTTCAGTACTTCGCATTCCCACACTACCATGATCCGCCAACCAAGTCGCTCTAATGCTTCGACATTTTGCCGATCTCTTTCAATATTCGAGACAAACTTCTTCTCCCAAAAATCCACGTTGCTCTTCGGCGTACTTGCACTTCTGCAACCTGGATGCCGATGCCAAAAGCATCCGTGGACGAATACAACTGCACGAAATTGACGGAAACAGAGATCGGGCCGACCAGGCAAGTGCCTGTTCCTCAAACTATATCTGAAGCCAAGCCTGTGTAGACCACAACGAAGAACCCACTCCGGCTTGGTGTCCCGGCTTCGCACCTTCGACATAACAATGGAGCGTTGCTGTTTTGTCAGTGTGTCACTCATTGATGTATTGTGCTTGAGCGAGGGTTTTCAGCGTACAGTTACTCTGCGTGCACGCTCGAGTCTAGCATCTCCTATCCTTCCGCCCCCCGTTCAAATGCTTCAATCTCAAACGTTTGAAAATCTTTTCCAGCAACAAGGGCTGGAACAATATACAACACAGACAGCACACACGCTGTTTCGCCATTCGTCTCTCCGATTGCGAAAGAAGATATCACTCGAAATATCGTATTCCATCATGATCGCGAACGTGCGATCGGAAACACCGTTCGCCTGCTCGCCACAGAACAATCACCCTCCCTCCTGACTTCGTCGCTCGTATCTGACCCTATGTGCCGAGGTGTTTGTTTTCAACGAGTTAGTGTGATTCCGGGTTGCGTTTCGGGTGCTGCACGCTTACTATTCGATCATGTTCATTCGAAAAAACAAGAATCGAAGTGCTTCGGTCAGGGTCCAGATCATCACGAAAGATCA
>Ga0114946_10000996_pt1 | contig 19544 bp, 17 predicted proteins | sample WalLakDeSediment_FD_88676 | JGI IMG/M metagenome (GOLD analysis project Ga0114946, IMG submission 88676) | Lake sediment microbial communities from Walker lake, Nevada to study Microbial Dark Matter (Phase II) - Walker Lake 11/02/13 Deep Sediment | ecosystem: Environmental > Aquatic >...
ATCATCTCATCCAGTAATTCAAAGATCAAACTCGTTCGAGGACTACAGAGCCGCGCCAAGGATCGAAAGGGGGAAGCCGCCTTCGTCGCTGAAGGTGTCAGGCTGGTAGAGGAAGCACTCGCTGTGGAATGGCCCATGGAATTTGTCCTCTATGATCAAACACTCTCTGACCGGGGAAAAGCCATCATATCAGCCTTGCACAACAGAACTGCTGTAGACATCAATGAAGTCACCACCAAGTTAATGGCTGAGATCAGTGACACCGAAACCCCACAAGGCATCCTGGCCGTGTTGAAACGAGAGGCCCTTCCCCTGCCCACCTCCCCCACCTTTGTGATTCTGATTGACCAGGTTCGTGATCCTGGCAACGTGGGTACCCTGCTCCGTGCTTCTGAAGCGATGGGTGCCGATACAGTGGTACTGACCCCGGGAACGGTGGATGCCTTCTCACCCAAAGTTGTCAGGGCAGGCATGGGGGCTCATTTTCACCTGCCGATCCGACACCTGCCCTGGCATGAGATCCACACTTACCTCAAAGGGTTGCCGGTGTTTTTATCCGATTCAAATGCACAACTCACCCTGTGGGACGCTGACCTGCGCCAGCCGTGTGCCCTGCTGATCGGCGGCGAAGCCTTTGGTGCCAGCCCCATGGGTGAAGCGATTGCCACAGCTCGCATCACCATCCCCACCGTGGGACGAGCGGAATCTCTCAATGCTGCTGTTGCAGCAGGGATCCTCATGGCGGAAGTCCTGCGCCAAAGGTACACGTCAGGAAAGGAAAGATAATGCGTATTCGATCCATCACTTACTTCGTCCATCCGCGTTGGCCGTTCAGTGAACTTATCCTCCAAAAAGCCGGTATCTTTGCCCAGCATGCCAGACAGGCTTATACTGACGCTGGTTATCCCGTCCAAGAGGTTCGCCTGGCGACTCCTCCTTTTGCAGAGTTCCTACCATTAACGGACTATACGAAAGCTGCTTCTGTCATCGAGGTCATAGGTCACAGCGAAGGATTTGAGTATGTTTCCATGGGGCCAGCCCTCACCCATCTACCCGATAGCTATCTCGCCATTCCTGAACTTTTAGCCAGCTCCAGCAGGCTGATCTTCAGCGGGCACCTGACCACACCACACCAAGAGATCAGTCTGCCTGCTGTACGCGCCTGCGCTGAGGTGATCCATCGCACCGCTCCCTTGGAAAATGACGGCTTTGCCAACCTGCGTTTTGCCGCCCTGGCAAACGTCCCACCCTGGGCGCCTTTCTTCCCTGCGGCTTACCACCAGGGAAAAGCCCCCGCCTTCGCCCTGGCTTTGGAAGCGGCTGACCTGGTTGTGAGCGCTTTTACTGACGCCCCATCACTACAAAGTGCCCGTGCGGACTTAATCAAGCAAGTTGAAAATCACGCCAAGGCTCTGGAAGAAGTCAGCCAGCGCCTGGCGGGTATCTATCAAATCGAATTCAAGGGCCTCGACTTCACCCCGGCCCCTTTCCCTGAACCGGATAAATCCCTCGGGAATGCACTGGAACAATTGGGGTTACCCGCCTTTGGCCTGTCGGGGAGCCTGGCAGCGTCTGCCTTCCTGACCGATACCCTTGACCGTGCAATTTACCACCGCACAGGATTTAATGGCCTGATGCTCCCCCTTTTAGAAGATTCAACACTGGCTCAACGCGGTGCACAAGGCGTGTTGAGTGTGACGGATTTATTAATGTTTTCAGCAGTGTGCGGCACCGGACTGGACACCCTGCCCCTTCCCGGCGAGACCACGGTTGACCAGATCCATGCTGTTTTGCTTGACCTGGCGGCATTATCACTACGGTTGGATAAGCCCCTCACTGCCCGGTTAATGCCCATCCCGGGAAAGAAAGCCGGCGACGAGACTGGCTTTGATTTCAAGTATTTCGCCAACAGCAAAGTTTTATCCCTCCCTGCCGAACCTTTGACGGGATTATTGGCGGGCGACGAGGTCTTCAGCATTTTCCCTAGGGCTAAATCTTGATCGGTGCACATTATTCTCATAAATCCCTAAATCAGAACACGACAAAAGCATTTGCTGTCGGAGTGTGCCAAAAGGTTACCCTGGATAATTATTTGAGGTTCGTCACCCGCCAATATGCTGAGCCGTCACGCTCCCGATCCAGGTAGCCCGTTGTGATCAAATCGCGCCGTAACCCAGAGATATCCTCATGCAGGGAACCTATCACCGGGTTGACCTCTTTTTCTGAGTAAGTCTTACCAAAATCAAAACGCTCCACAATGTATTCCAGGATCACTTTGAGTTTTCGTTGTTGGCTCGGGAGCTGCTGGATTGATCCATCCTCATTAAGGTAATCATTCAACACTTTCCGGTCATAAGCCTTACGATCAAGGTCCTTAACAACCTCAGGTAAGGTGTCTTCCGCCAGCAATTGCCGGGCCATGCGTTCCAAGTTACGGGTTTCTAAGCGATAAACATTGTAATATCCATCCACGCGCGCGGTAACCAGCCCAATCTCAGCCAATTTTGACAGGTGATGCGAGACCGTGGAAGCGCTAACATCAAGTATGGCTGCCAACTCCTCCACACTGGCTTCTTTTAGGGATAACAGGCCTGCAATTTTGAGCCGGTTAGCGTCAGACAAAGCCTTGAAAAACACCAATAGTTGATCAAGGGATGCTTCCATTTGATGATCCTTTGTTTATTTCGATACTCATCAATCTAAATTCAGGCCCAAATTGATCAATTTGTCAAGGGGTCGGTTATTGTGCAGTCAATTCAATCCCGCCAATAAAAACCACGCTTCTCAGAAGTAAAATGGAATAACGACATTCACAAGTGGTATTGATGATCTCTTTTCTGTTCAAATCATTCTTGTCAGGGTGATCGCAAAGTCAAACATTTTTGCAGAATCAAAGATCTTGACACAGTAATTACCCCTTCCCGGCCTCCTTCCACCCTTCCCCTCGGCGAGGGGAGAGCCCACTTCCGCTTCGCTTCAGGGGTTTCGCTTCGCTCAAGGCCGGGTATGGGGTCTGTTAACTCACGAAAGACAATATTACAGACATTTCTCCCACTTTGCAATTGCCTTGTCATTCTTGTCAAAACTCAACTTAATTTCCAATAATTTGTTATAATGGACAAGATTCTTGCGCATTAGACTATTTTCTTACGAAATAAAACCAAATTCGTTAATTGCACGTTAACAAATAATTCGAGCATTCTTAATAAGGTTTTTGGATATTTCTGTTATAATCAGCAAAATTAATCGGCATTTGAGGTAGATCACAAAAAGATCAAAGAAAACATGATTACCAAAACCCTTTTTATCGTTCATTATTGGTCTATTACTATTCATTGATAGTATACGGTTGGGATGGTGTAATCTTAGAGCTAAGAGAACCAAAAAAGCAAAGCTAAAAATTACAAACAGCCACCCAACAGAAAGAGTGGCTGTTTTTTTACAGCCTGGTTCTCAAAGAAAGGAGGATCCTGTATTAAATAAATCGGAATACCATATGTATTTGAATTGACCTTTGATAAAAATGATTAGATTTAGGAGAAAAAAATGAAGCGTAGTCGAATTTTAGTTTTTGCAATCGTCTTAGTGATGATCCTGGGTGCTTGTGCCCCAGCAGCAGAAACACCTGTTGTTGAAGAACCCACGGGTGATGATCCAAGTGCCATCTGCGAGGCTGATGACTTCGGTTGTGCAGTGATCGCTCCCGGTCAGACCATCAAAATTGGTATGGGGTCTCCCATGACGGGTGGCAATGCGGCCTTCGGTATCGACGCTGAACAGTCAGGCTTAATCGCAGTAGAAGATGCTGACGATTTAATGGGTTTCCAGTTCGAGCTGATCGCTGAAGATGACGGCGGAACACCCGAGGGTGGTGCAGCAGTTGCGAATAAGTTTGCCGCTGACCCCACCGTGGTGGGTGTGGCTGGTCACCTGTTCTCAGGGGCCACATTCGCAGCATTGCCCATTTATGAAGAAATTGGCATCCCCATGCTGTCACCCTCCGCTACCAACCCCGATCTGACCAAACAGGGTTCCCGGGTGTTCAACCGAGTTCCCTTCACCGATGAAGCGCAGGGCGAAGCCGCTGCAGCGTTCATGTATGATGTACTGGGTTTCCGAAAAGTTGCCTTCCTTCATGACGGTCAGGATTACGGTAAAGGCCTGGCAGAAATTGCAGCAGCGACATTTGAATCCCTCGGTGGTGAAGTCGTCGAATTGATGGGCATCACCCCCGGTGAGGCTGATTACAGCCCAGTGCTCTCAACCATTGCTGCCCAATCTCCGGACGCCCTGTATTTTGGTGGATACACCCAGGAAGGTGTTGTGCTGACCAATAATATGAAGACCTCCGGGTTAGAAGATGTCGTCTTCTTCGGCTGTGACGGCACTTTTGGTGTGGACTACCTAACTCGCACCGGTGCCAATGGCGAAGGCACCTATCATGCCACTCCCCGCACCCCCCCAGAAACACCAGAAAAAGATGCCTTTGACGCAGCTTACCTAACACGCTGGGGTCAGTCACCTGGCGAACTATCGCCCTTCACCTGGAACAGCTATGACTGCACAACAGCACTCATTGAACAGGTTAAGGAAGTGGCGATGCTGGGTGCTGATGGATCGCTGTACATCCCACGCGGCGCCCTTGTTGATGGTGTACGCGGCCTGGCCAACTATGTGGGTATCAGCGGCACCTACACCTGTGCCCCGGTTGGTGATTGCAATGTTGAAGGTCCCACGTTCTGGATCGTTGAAGACGGAGAATTCGTCGCCGTAAACTAGACAAAATCAACTATAATATTGTGCAGGGGAAGGTAAACCTTCCCCTGCTTATTTTGGCTAACACTTTTTTTCTGGAGAAGTAAATGGAAGCGAATAAGAGATCACGCCCCAAGCTTACAAGAAGGAATTATTCGAAGATTATTCGTCCGATATTTGGGATAATGGTTTTGGGGTACATTCTGTGGCGGCTCTATCTGGTTTTGATCGTCCAGCAGGTGTATACTGCGGAAATTTGGGTGCGTTTGTTGATTTCAGGACTGATCATTGGTGGTGTGTATGCGCTGATAGCAATCGGCTACACCCTGGTGTATGGTATTCTTTTCATGATCAATTTCGCCCATGGTGAGGTGATGATGATCGGCGCTTTTGCTGGTTACTTTTTGTTTGAATTCACCAAAAGCATCAATGTTGCCGCACCGGGGGAACCACCGCTGAGTTTTTCAGATGGGTATCCTTTAATATCGGTCATTTTGGCATTCCTTGTTGGGATGACCATCGCGGCTGCAGCAGGCTTTTTCCTTGAGAAAATTGCCTACCGGCCGCTGCGCAAAGCCCCCCGCCTGATCCCCCTGATCAGCGCCATCGGTGCATCGTTTTTCTTACAGAACGCCGCCCAACTGCTCTTCAGCCCACAGGTACGTGACTATACCAATCCCCAGGCAATTGCCCGTGGTTCTGGCTGGACCATCATGATCAATGATGCTAGGGTTATTGTAACCTACACGGGTGCCTTAACCTTTATCCTTTCCATTCTTTTAATGATTGGTTTATATGTCATGGTACAAAAAACCAAATTGGGAAAAGCCATGCGAGCCGTAGCCTCAGATAAGAACACAGCCGCGCTGATGGGCATCGATGTGGATGTGATCATCAGCCGCACCTTCATTATCAGCGGCGCGTTGGCGGGTGCAGCAGGGGTAATGTGGGGATTGCACAACGGCCTGGTACATTTCTTCGTTGGGTTCCTGCCAGGCATTAAAGCTTTTACGGCTGCCGTGTTGGGCGGGATCGGCAACATCCCCGGCGCTATGCTGGGAGGGATGTTCCTGGGTCTGATCGAATCCTTAGGCCCAACAGCATTGGGTATCAGCTATCAACTCAAGGATGTGATTGCGTTTGTGATCATGATCGTCATCCTGATCTTCAGGCCATCCGGTATTTTAGGTGAAGTGCTTTCGGAGGAAAAAGTATGAACAAGGATATCATTCGCGCAAGCAGCCGGAAGGGTCTCATTTTTGGCATTGTAATGATCTTTCTGGTATTGATCAATTTTCACATCATGGCAGCCACCATGATCAGCAAGCTGCTGGGAACCAACGTGCTGCGTGGATCATTCCCAGAAGTGCGTTTCATGATCATTTTCCTGGTCTTGTACGGATTATGGGTGGGGTGGTCAGCTGTCAGCCGTGAGGGCACAGCAACCGGTAAACTTTTTGAAGGTTTAATTGCCGGAATAACAACAGGTGCGTTGGTTGCCTTGTTCGGTCTGATCTTGTTTTACCTGCTCGAAACCCAGACAGATGTACGCCGGTATCTTACCAATCTATCCTTTCCCAGCATCAATATCTTTCTGCTGGGTTTAAACGGGGTCGGAATTCCGGTTCACCTGGGGCTATTTACACTAACCGGATTAGTTGGCGCGTCCCTCAAAGTTGGAATACGTTCCCAACTGTTTACCAGGACGGTGCAAAATATTAAATCCTTTGTAAATAACTTAAAACTGCGCATCACCAGTCTCCTACCAGCGTATGTGCATAAATACGGAAAATACTTTTTCTACTTAGTAATGCTCTTTCTCTTGTTTTTGCTGCCCTCAAGGTGGGGTGCCTATAATAACTTTGTGTTTGGCATGGTCGGGTTGTATGTGATACTCGGTATTGGTTTGAATATCATGCTGGGTCTTTCCGGTCAATTTATGATCGGCATTGCCGCCTTATTCGCCATGGGGGCATACAGTGTCGCACTGCTTAATTCACCGATCCCTCATGGCGTGATGTTAGGCTTCTGGCCCTCACTTGTGGTGGGTATGCTGGTGGCTGTTTTGGGCGGTCTCTTGCTTGGACTTCCCATTATGCGCTTGCGCGGTGATTACCTGGCGATCGTCACCCTGGCTTTTGGAGAGATCATCCGCATTCTCCTCAACAGCGACTTGTTGACCGACTTCACCGGCGGCCCACGTGGGATTCAAAACATCCAACAACCCACCTTTCTTGCCAGACCTTTTAATGATGTCTCCTATGCCTATTTGATCATCATCGCCATGGCGGTATCCATATTTTTATACTACCGTTTAGAAAATTCTCGCACTGGTCGTGCCTGGTTATCGATTAAAGAAGATACGTTGGTCGCACGGGCAACCGGCGTGGATGTACAAAAATATAAACTGCTGGCTTTGTGCGTGGGTGCAGCTTTTGCCGGACTGGCAGGCGGGATTTTCGCGGCCCGCAATCAGTTCACAGGGCCAAACGACCACACATTGATGGTCTCTATCAATGTCCTTAGCGTCGTCATAGTAGGTGGGATGAACAGCATCCCGGGGATCATCCTGGGCTCATTTGCTTTGAGAGGTTTACCTGAACTGCTGCGTGAATTGGAAACATACCGCCTGTTGGTGTTCGGAGCATTGCTGGTCTTTATGATGATCGTCCGCCCTGAAGGGCTGTGGCCCTCTTCCCGCCCAGATTTAGAAGAAAAGGGCAGCATAGGTTTACAAGAAAATATCGAAACAGAAGGAAAAGAAGGGAGGGGAAATGGCTGAATTCATCATTGAAGCGGTCAAAGTCAGTAAGAATTTTGGCGGTTTGAAAGCAGTCAACGAGGTTGATCTGCAGATCTCAAAAGGATCCATTTACAGCATTATCGGACCCAATGGCGCTGGAAAGACCACCCTATTCAACTGCATTTCTGGGTTCTACACACCAGAGACCGGGGATATCCTTTATTATGGAACCCCCATCCAGGGCATGCCGACCGACTTTATTGCCAGTCAAGGGATTTCGAGAACCTATCAAAATGTTCGTTTGTTCGGAAGTCTCACCGCAATGGAAAACGTCTTGATTGGTTTACACAATAAATTACAGTCGAATTGGCTGGACGCTGTGGTTCATTCACCGCGTTTCGCACGCGAGAATACTTGGTCCATGCAGGAAGCCGTCAGGCTGCTGGATTTTGTCGGATTAAAAGGGTATGGCGATTTTTTGGCCTCCAATTTACCCTATGGTTTGCAGCGTCGCCTTGAAATCGCCAGGGCCTTGGCTAACAACCCACGACTGCTGCTTTTAGATGAGCCTACTGCAGGTATGAACATCCAAGAAACCACGGACATAACCCAATTCGTTAGACGCCTGAGAGACGAACTGGAAATAACCATTATCCTGATTGAGCATGACATGAAGGTGGTCATGGGCATATCAGACCGCATCAGTGTTTTGGATTATGGAATGAAAATTGCCGAGGGCACTCCCGATGAAATTCAGTCAAATACCAGGGTGATTGAAGCTTATCTGGGTCCTGGTGGAGCGGCTCTAGCTGAAAAGTATCGGACACAAAGGCAGAAAAACAATGCTTAAAGTTACAGACCTTAATGTTTATTATGGCGCCATCCATGCGCTCAAAGGTATCAGCTTTGATCAGCAGGAAGGTGAGATTCTCACCCTAATTGGTGCCAATGGTGCTGGAAAATCGACACTACTTAACACCATTTCTGGCATCTTGCATGCTAAAGTTGGTTCGGTCGAGTATCTCGGTGAGGATATCTCCAATGAAGCGCCCCAGTTTATTGTCCAAAAAGGGATTGTGCAAGTTCCTGAAGGCCGCAAGATATTTGCCAAAATGACAGTTAAAGAAAACCTCGAGATGGGTGCCTATATCGTCGACGACCGTCAGCTCATTGAGGAAAAAATGGAAGCCATGTTTGAACGATTTCCTGTTCTGCGAACCCGTTCTAAGCAGCTTGGCGGTACATTATCCGGTGGAGAACAGCAGATGCTGGCCATGGCGCGTGGTTTGATGGCTAACCCAAAATTGCTGCTTCTGGACGAGCCTTCCATGGGTCTGGCCCCGGTGCTGGTGGAACAAATCTTCGATATTATCCAGGACATTAACCAGAATGGTACCAGTGTTTTGCTGGTGGAACAAAACGCACATATGGCACTCAGCATTGCGAATAGGGCATACGTGCTTGAAACAGGTAAAATTGTGCTATCGGGCGAGGCAAGCGAAGTGATGAATGACCCCATGGTGATCAGCGCCTACTTGGGAGGGTGAGAGAGCAACGACACCAGTTCTTAGCAATCCCCCAAAATTCCGGGATAAAAATGCCTATCGAACCTGCTTGAAATTCACTAAGATCAGGTTCCTCTGGCATTCTTCGAATGTCTTGATGGAATAAGGGTGCGAAAGTGGAACCCCATTGGCATCCATAAGCTGGATAAAGAACGAATCTTCGCTGGCAACCTGCAAATTTTCTAATGTTAACTCATACCCGGATTCACCATAATCCGGGGCAGAGCCTGTCAGGGCAAAACTATCGATCGTATAACCTGCCAGCTCCCCAAACAAGTGTAGTGTCAAACCCTTTACTGGCACATCCTGTAGGTCCCAGACCTGGCCGGCAATGATCAACCAATCACAACCCAACCCTGGTCGGATCAAGGCGCTGCTCATGGTCTCCTGCTCACCGATCAAGATAAATGGCATCAGCGCTTGGGTTGGTGAAGGCGTCAAGGTTGGGGTAAGGGTTGGTACGGCGGTCTGTGTTGAAACAGCCGTATGGGTTGTGGTCGGTGAAAGGTGTGGGGTGTTCCCAAGTACAATAACCGAGATCATCGTTTGGGTCGGCCTTTCGTTGAGCTCATCGGATTCATAGGGTCCCCACCCCAGGATCAACATCATCAACCAGACCGATCCACCCAGGATACCAACTACGAACACAAAAGCTAAGAAACCTGATTTTTTGGGGGGTTGCGGCTTGCGTGGTGTTGCCATCGAGGGCAGCGACTGCTGAGACCTCGACCGCACCTGGCTTTTAGGATCCCTGGATGGCTGTCCTCTGCGCATATTAATCGACCAGCACCTCGATGATGCTGTCCTCACGCTGAGTTTCTAACCAGGTTCGTAAAGCCAGCCGCGCCAAAGCGAGCCTGGCATCCGATGATAAGGGCCGATTTTCACGATCGATCACCAGTACGATATGATAACCAATGTCTGATTCGATAATTTCTGTATACGTTCCCACCGGTTGATTGAATACCGCCTCTTCCACTGCTGGGATTAATAAATACCCACGGGGTACCCAACCAAGATAGCCGCCGGTGTCTGGGCTGAATTCAAAGGCAACATCTTCAAATGAAGCACCAGCGTTCAAGTTTCGCAGTGCCCGGTTCGCACCTGCCTCTGTAAACGCGAAAACCTGCCTCAACTCCACCTGTTCTACATCCACGGGTATAGATCCGACAATTTCATCGCGTTGGTATGCAACCAGCATTTGCAGCTTCAATGACTCCCTCAGCTCTTCAATGGTGTAACCCCATTCTGCCATCCACGCATCAAGGTTTACCTCAGCTGCCAGTTCATCAATCCTCACCTGGACATTCTCATCACTGAAATTTGCGCCCGCTTGACGAGCACCCTGGGCCAGTAAGACCTGGTCAATTAGGTCACTTAAAACCGTTTCACGGGCTGCGGCGTCATCCACATCATCCTTTCCCAATGCCAATTGAGCCATCAGATACCGTTCAACTTCCCTTTCGAACCAGGTCAATGGGATGGGTTCACCGTTTACCAGTGCAGCAGCCGGCTGGGGTATGGCCGTAGGTTCTTCAGGGGTTGGGGTTATTTGCGGCTCGGTCGGTGAGGGTCGTTCCTCTTCTGCAGGTGTAGGGTTAGCAGTAGCACAGGCAGAGGATAATAAAACCAGGAAAAGAATCAGCAAAAGGAACAGCATCTTTGTGATCGACTTCAATGTTTGCATGCACCCATTATACCAGCGCCCCCAAAAATGCGAACCACCCATTAATAACGAAAAAGAGGCTGTTCAAATCAAGAACAGCCTCTAGAAGTTGTCGGATAATAATCGGCTTAGTAGCCGCCCATCCCCATACCGCCGGGTCCACCTGCGGGCATTTGCGGTTCAGCCTCAGGGATATCTGTGATCAAGGCCTCGGTGGTCAGGATCATGGCAGCGATAGAAGCTGCATTCTCCAAAGCACCACGGGTAACTTTCGCCGGGTCGATCACACCACATTTGACCATGTCGCCAAATTCTTCCGTCAGAACATCATAACCAATGCGCAGGTTCTTTTCCTTGGCCTGGGCTTGACGGACATGCTCAACGATCACAGAACCGTCCTTACCAGCGTTCTCTGCGATCTTGCGCATCGGGATCTCCAGGGCGTCACGAACGATCTTGACACCAATTTGGGCATCATCGCTGTCCATTTTCAAGCCTTCAACCGCGCTCATTGCATTGATCAGGGCAACACCGCCGCCGGGAACGATACCTTCTTCAACAGCCGCACGGGTCGCTGAGAGGGCGTCTTCAACGCGGTGTTTCTTTTCTTTGAGCTCAGTCTCGGTCGCCGCGCCAACACGGATGATGGCAACCCCACCTGACAGTTTCGCAAGGCGTTCTTGCAGTTTCTCGCGGTCGTAATCGCTGGTGGTATTTTCAATTTCCACCCGAATCTGCTCGATGCGGCCTTTAATAGCGCTTGAGTCACCTTTACCGCCAACGATGGTAGTGTCATCTTTGGTGCAGACAACCTTCTCAGCCTGACCAAGATCATTGATGGTAACGGTTTCCAGTTTACGGCCGGTTTCTTCAGAAATGACAGTTGCACCGGTCAAAATGGCAATATCCTGCAGCATTGCCTTCCGGCGATCGCCAAAACCAGGGGCTTTGATCGCCAACACGTTCAGCATCCCGCGCAGTTTATTGAGTACCAGGGTTGCCAATGCTTCGCCATCAATATCTTCGGCAATGATCAGCAGTTCGCGCTTTCCAACCTGAACCAGCTTTTCGAGCAAAGGAACAATATCGCTGGCAGCAGAGATTTTCTTATCATATACGAGGACATAAGGCTCCTCAATTTCAGCCTGCATGTTTTCGGGGTCAGTGATGAAATAAGGAGAAATGTATCCACGATCGAATTGCATACCCTCAACATATTCCGTCTCAAATTCAAGCCCGCGCGATTCTTCAACTGTGATGACGCCATCTTTACCAACTTTGTCCATAACTTCAGCGATCAGTTCACCAATTTCTCGATCCTGTGCTGAAATAGAGGCGACATTGGCGATTTCTTCTTTGGTGGTGATGTCAATGGCCTGCTCGCCAATTGCATCCGCCACAGCTTTTGATGCTGCTTCAATACCGCGCTTGAGCAACATGGGGTTAGCGCCAGCAGCGAGGTTCTTGAGGCCGTCGCTCACAATCGAATGTGCTAACACTGTGGAAGTGGTTGTACCATCGCCAGCGATGTCATTGGTCTTGGTCGCGGCTTCTTTCAGCAGTTGAGCGCCCATGTTCTCAAAGGGATCTTCCAGTTCAATTTCCTTGGCAACAGTCACACCATCATGGGTGATTGTTGGGGAGCCAAATTTCCGATCGATTGCAACATTGCGACCTTTTGGTCCGAGGGTTGTCACCACTGATTTCGCAACAATATCTACACCGGCTTTTAATGAACGCCGAGCTTCTTCAGAAAAAATAATTTGTTTAGCCATTATTAATTACTCCTTGGATTTCTGTTGTTTACGCGTTAATTTTGGCGAGAATATCACTTTCCCGCATGATCAACAATTTTTTGCCATCGTACTTAATTTCAGTCCCTGAATATTTAGCAAAAAGGACCTGGTCACCTTCTGCAACTTCAAGGGGCATATGTTCGCCCTGATCATTGCGTTCACCTGGTCCTACAGCCAAGACCTTACCCTTTTGGGGTTTTTCTTTGGCGGTTTCAGGAAGCACGATGCCTCCAGCAGTAATTTCTTCTTCCTCGATGGGTTCGACCACAAGTCGGTTACCCAAAGGTTTAATTGAGATTGCCATACGTTCCTCCATTAAATATAGTGGTTTGTTTATTGGTATTAGTTCACCATTTTAGCACTCTATAGGTGAGAGTGCTAACATTATCAATCTTACCTTTCTTCAAGAATCACGTCAAGGGAAAAAATAACGATTCTTACAAAAGATTTACAAATCCCCCAAATGCGGACTAAGGCGTCGTGTCCTCCAAGTCAGGCTGCTCAATAACCGGTTCTTCAGTAATTTCAGTGCTGGGGTCCTCAATGACGGCTTCTTCCGGTGTGGTTCTCAGGTTATAGGAGCAGATCTCTTCACCAGCTCGAACGATACTCATGATGGTTGGTTCTTCCGCATAGCGATTGCGTAGCTGCATAAATACGTCCATGGCGCGATCGCACTGGTCATCACCTGGTCGATGCAATGCCGAAAGTACTGAGCCATAGGTGAAATAGTAAACAACCGTACTGGGCGAAAGCGGCAATCCCTGGATTGAGACCATCGGGTCTTCATCCGGATTGCATCTGCGCACTTCACAGCTGATCTCAGCGCTGCAGCCTTCAATAGCACATTGCAGCGCAGGGATAGCACCCTCATAATTCCGAGATCGATGGTAAATCACACCTAATTGTCCGTAAACACTTGGATTGGCCGGGGTAAAAGTCAAGGCTTGTTGGACATTCAAAGCAGCGGCAAAAAATTCACCATCCTGGGCGTAAGTATTGGCAATGGCCAAATATGGCGTTGGATCTTTAATACCCAACTGCCGGTTCAAATTTGCAGCCCGGGCAAAATTTTCCAGTGCCTGCTCGTAAAGCTGAAGATGCCGATAGATCCTGCCCACTGCAATGTAAAGATAGGTGTAATTGGGCATGATTTCAATTGCTTTTTTATAGGACTGGATCGACAGGTTGTACTCCCCCAGGGTCTCATAAGTATAAGCCATGATTCGTTGTACATCCATCAGGTTGGGATCCCGTTCTACAGCCTGTTGAATGTATTGATAAGCCTGGTTCCATCGTTTTTGTCCAACCAGCACTTCTGCGTAATAAGCCAGGGCTAAGGTATTCGTGTTATCAATTTGTAACGCCATCAACGCCTCAGCTTCCGCCCGATTTAATAATTCCTCAGAGGTCTCTTGATCCACTAAAAACGGGTTGGAGCTCCAGGTCAGGACAAAAGCTCGAATGGCTAAGATTTCAGTGCTGGTTGGGGCAAGTTCCTTTGCCCGATCAATCGAATCAAGCGCTTCTTGTAAGCGCTGGGAGCGTTCGGCATCGGTGGTCATCAAAGCTGATGAATATGTTTGGATGCGCGCCAGGTCAGCTAATATTTCCGGGTCATCAGGGGCGAAATCAGATGCCCTGTTTAAGGCAGAGATGGCTGCTTCTAGATTGCCGGCATCAAAATGGGTTCGTCCCTCGGTCACAAAGGATGCTGTCGTGCGAGTGGGCGTTGGCGTGGGCAAGAATAGTGGCTCAACATCGCCTTTGACAATCCCAGTCAGCAGCGTGAGGAAAAACACAATCAACACCAAGAACACAAGGATGCGATAGGGGTTCGCTTGCTTGTGGGATTTTCGAAAACTCGGATCTTTACCATGAAGATACATAATGCGGATGACCTAGCAATTCTACTTGCTAGCCTCCAATCTCATTGTAGTTATTGGGTTAGGCTGCATTTCAGTCTTCACTCTCCTCAGCCTCAGTCTGAGTGGGTGGAGGATTCTCCTGAAATTCCTGGCAAATGTTGATGATCTCTTCGGCATTGAACACTGCGGTGGGGTCATCCGGGACGGTCTGGAGCATCGCCTGGGCAATTTGGACAGCATCATTGCAGCGATTCACTCGGGCAAGTGCCAGACCATAACGGCTGTAAAATTCCATCACAGACATGGAATAACTCAAAGGCATACCCTCAACAACCACACCACCCGCCGTCAAACCACCGCGCACTGCCAGCTCAAGGGATTCGATCGCGCGGTTGTACTGCAAATTACGAAAATACATGGAACCCAGGTTGCCGTGCATCCTGGGATTCGAAGGATCGTCGTTAACTGCCTGTTCAGCGTACTGCACTGCTTTGGCAAACTCACCAATCCGGGAATAGACACGTGAGATGTACCAGTTTGGCTCTGGATCTGCGGGATTCAATGAATAGGCTTTGGTGAATTGAAACACAGCCAGGTCATATTCTTCAAGTGTAAAATAGTTCCTGCCCAAGGCCATGTGCAATTCGGCAATTGAGTCATTGATCGCTATGGCAGCCTTAAGCTGCTCAATGGCTTCATCGTAGTTGCCGGTGATTTCCAATACATAGCCCCTGGCCCAACGTGCCTCTAACAATTGGGGATCAAATGTGATCGCCATCTGCGAGTGCTCAATCGCCTGTTCCAGGGTGTTAATTTCACCCAGGTTGTTCGCCACACGCCTGGCAAGAATGTTGGCATACACAGCATGCGTAAAGGCGTTATTTGGATCGAGATCCAACGCAGAACGCAAATCAGCTTCTGCCTCCAGAAATTCATCCATGTACCCCTTCGCCCACGCAAGCATTGAAAAGGCAATTGGCCGGGTGTTGTCCAACAGCAGGGCGTTTTCCGCATTAACACGGGCAGCTTCATGCTCGCCGCTATAGAGCTGAAGTTTAGCCAGGTTGAGATAATTGGATATTTCCTGAGGGTTCGCCCGAATGGCTGCCTGATAGGATTCCTTGGCCATACCGATCCGACCCTCCGCCAGAAAATCTTCTGCTTCCTCAGCATAGGATTGGGGGTCACGGGTTGGCGTGGGTGTTGGCACGAAGGGAGGCGGCATCGCCGGGATCACATTCGTGTTGATATAGAGTAGTGAGCCGATGGCTACAACCAGAATAACGATCAACCATGGGTTCGATCGCTGCCGCCGTTTATTCATCGACCATTTACTGCCGCGTAAATACATATCCTGAATCATAGCACCTGCAGTAAGCATCCGTCAAGCAGGTCTTGTATAATGTTTATATCATTATAACGGCAATAAGCTGGCTGACTCGCGATCGAGCAACCACAACATCTCACCATCTTCAGGCAAAATCATCTGGATCGGTTTCTGCACCTGGGAGGAGTTTTCACTTAATACAACAGATACCATCTCAGCCTTTGACCGACCGCTGACCAAAACAACTATTTTCCGAGCTGCATTGATAGCGTTTTTGCTGAGCGTTAACCGATAAGCACCTAGTTTGGGGACATCATTGGCGATAAACCACCGGTGTTCTTCATTGATCCCAGCCGTGCCCGGGAATAGTGACGCCGTATGTCCATCCTCGCCCATCCCTAGTAACACCAGGTCAAAACGCGGCCATTGCCCCTCAAAGAATCCCCGCAGTTCTTCCTCATAATTAAACGCTGCCAAGCGGGGATCTAATTCAGCCTTAACCCGGTGGATATTAGCATCGGGGATGGAGATTTTGGAGAGCAGCGCCTCATGGACCATGAGAAAATTTGAATCCGGATGATCCGGCGGTACATGGCGCTCATCTCCAAAAAACAAATGAATTTTTTGCCAATCAAGATCGTCCTGGCGTTCTGGATCTGCCAAACCAGTGTATAACTTCCTAGGTGTACTTCCCCCTGATAGAGCTATAGAAAACGTTCCCCTCTGCTCGATCGCTGCCCGGGCAGAGGTCACAAAGAGTTCAATAGCAGCCTTGGTTTGTGTGTTTGAGTCGGGAAACACCTGGATTGAAGACATAACAAACAACTCCTGGGGTTGTGCGTATGGTGATGAAGAAAGTGAAGCGGGTCTTTGCGTTTATTGACCCGATCCTTGTATGGATTGCTTCAGAGTTTTAAATTGTTCTTTCTGCTCCGAAGTTAGATTTTTTGGCACTTGGACCTCAATGGTAGCGAACAGGTCTCCACGCTGACCAGGTTTGTTTAATTTTGGCATCCCCAACCCCTTTAAGCGGAAGGTCTTCCCTGAATCAGTCTCGGGTGGGATGGTCAGCTTCACGGATTTGTCAACCGTGGACACCGTGGTTTCACCCCCCAACAGGGCCGTAAAGAAATCCACAGGCTGATTTATTCTCAGATCATCACCTTTTCGGTCAAAAATTGGATGCTGTCTTACCTTAACCTTCAAATACAAATCACCAGCTTCCGCCGCCCCACCGCCACCCTGGCCGCTCAGGCGAATTCTAGACCCAGTTTTCACACCAGGAGGGATCGAAGCTTCAATACGATGCCCGTCTTCAAAGGTCAACAGGCGTGTCGCACCGTGAAAGGCCTCCTCAAGGGTGATTTCAACCGAATGTTCAATATCACGGCCTCGAATTTGGCCCCGCTGGGAGGGTTGACCGGTTGAACGTCGTGCTGTCCTGGCCCCAGACATGCCGCCAAATAAGGTTTCAAAAAAATCAGAAAAACCGCCCAGCCCTCCGCCAAACATCTGCTCAAATTCTTCTTGAGTGACTGTCCGGTACTGAGTCCCACCGCGTGGACCCTGCGCTGACCATTGTGACCAGTCAAAATCCTCAGCCCGCCCCCCAGTTTGCTGGTATTGCTTCCACTGGGAGCCAAACCGGTCATATTTACCCCGCTTATCTTTGTCTGAAAGGACCTGGTAGGCTTCGTTGATATCCTTAAATTTTTCTTCAGCATTAGGATCATCCGGATTAACATCCGGGTGATACTCACGAGCCAGATTGCGATACGCTTTTTTAATTTCATCCTGACTGGCGCTTTTACTGACGTTTAAAATTTGATAATAATCTCTGTATTGCATTAAACAATCCTTTAATTACCTATTGTGAACCTATTTTAAGTTCAAAATATAAAAAAACGATAAGATTCGCCTAACTTCGCTTCGTTAGGCCCATCCCATCATCATATTATTGAAAAGAGGTTGCGTGATGATCGCAATCTCAAAACGCCAAACAATATCATATGTTCAAGCAGCCTTTGGGCCAAATTCGCCCCGAAACTCCTCTGGCAGAAGGGCGGCAATCTTTGTCATGATCAGGTCCCCAGCTGCTTTAATTTCTTCCCGTGTGGGTCTTTGAGAGTTGCTCGTTTCTATCGGGCCAAAGACTTCTCCAATTTGGGTGAAAATTCTTAATCGACGCTTCTTCTCGGTGATTGTCTTGATCAACTGCCAATCGTTATCGCTGATGGTACCCATTGGTAAAATCGGCGCACCGGTACGGAGTGCCATATAAGCTGCACCAGGTAAGGCCGGTTGTAATGGCCCATCGTGGACATGCCCCTCGGGGAAGATCACCAGCACACCATTTTGCGCCAGAACAGCTTGTGAGGCCTGCAATGCCTCAATATTTGGTGCACCCTGCTGAATTTTAAGGGTTTGCCAGGAATTGGGGAAGATCCGTAACACAGGCGGTGCATTCGGCATCACCAGGTCCCCAATAAATTCGAGGGGCCAGCGAGTACTGTGGATAGGGGCCAATGTATCGAGAAAATGGAAATGATTGCCAACCACCAGTAAAGGGCCTTGCTCGGGTAGATTTTCCAGCCCACTGATTTCCCAGTGGGTCAAAATCCCCGAAAAAAAATCAATCCCTGTTTTAAGCAGCCTGCGAATTAACTGCCGGCGCGGCCAGGGGTATTTATTGTTCATTGTTCTGTTTTTGTCTTGACGACCATCACTCATGCGTTATTTACTCCTCACAACACACTTCTTTAAGACGACTAGTTTATTTTATAGCCTCACAAGCCAATGGGCCAGTTCCAAACAATCCTAATTAGTAACTACTCAGGCAGCCCTGCTGCTGAATAGGGTAGGGGGTGTGGTGTGGCGGTTTCACCGCCACACCACACCCCCCATTTCCCATGCAGACTGGGTAGTTACCTTAATTATAACCAATAACAAATCATTTTTATCTCTGATTTAGAAGGCTCTGATGATAGGGCTTTCACATTTCAAGTGGAAATAAACCTGCTACCTCCGATATCATTCTTTCCCCAAAAGCTGCGAAATTTACATAATCAGGAGGGCAGTTCGAATCACATTTGAAGAGCTCAAACACCGTGCCAAAGTGATAAGTCACTGGCAGACACCATCCTTCTTGAATCATTGAGCCTATTACATCCCAATCCTTGTCGCTGGAGCTTCCTGGCGGGAGGATTGGAGCACCCGTCCTCAACACCAGGAAAGCTGCCCCAGGCAAAGCTTACTTTAGCAGTGGGTGACAAACCCACCCCTCAGAGAAGATTCCTAAAATCCCTGCTACGGCAAGGATGGCTTCTAATGCCCATAAGGCCTCAATAATTGCGTTTTCTTGACCGGCATCACAGGTTTGATGGCCTTGTGGAAACCATTTCAAAAGAGTGGGGACATTCGGCATCTCAAAATTCCGCCAAGAAATCTACTGGCCAGGTCACATTCCACTTGAGCATACCGCATTGCAGAAATGAAAATGAGTGGCGATCACAATCAACGGGCATTTATCAGGGAGATTCTCACACCTGATTAACTTCATCCAGTTCAGGATGGTAGCGGCTGTGCCAATTTCCCCTTCACAGCAATATGCTCACGTGGCAGTTGGGGGATTAAGGGTATAGGTTAATCAAATGTGAGGGGACATCCACTCTAGAGTCAATCCTGCGGCAACTAATGATATTTTCGGAAAAGAGTCTCGTTTTAATGATTATTCCAAATCAAAAAGCGTCAGGATATCAGCCGTTGACGAAACAATCAAGTCTGCCCCAGCCCGTCTGAGTTCACGCTCAGACCCAAACCCACAC
>Ga0114946_10000997_pt1 | contig 19541 bp, 12 predicted proteins | sample WalLakDeSediment_FD_88676 | JGI IMG/M metagenome (GOLD analysis project Ga0114946, IMG submission 88676) | Lake sediment microbial communities from Walker lake, Nevada to study Microbial Dark Matter (Phase II) - Walker Lake 11/02/13 Deep Sediment | ecosystem: Environmental > Aquatic >...
ACACAGGCGCCCACGGGGTCGATGCGCGGATCGACGGTGCGCACCGCGATCTTCGCGCGCGAGCCCGGATCGCGCGCGGCGGCCAGGATCTTGATCAGGCCCTCGCCGACCTCGGGCACCTCGAGCTTGAAGAGCTCGATCAACAGATCGGGCGCAGTGCGGCTGACGAAGAGTTGCGGCCCCTTGGGCTCCGGGCGCACCTCATAGAGGTAACCACGGAGCCGATCGCCCGGCCGCACCGACTCGCGCGGGATGACCTGATCGCGCGGCACGATCGCCTCGGCGTTGCCGCCGAGATCAAGCAGGATGCTGCCGCGGTCGGCCTTCTTGACCGTGCCGGTCACCAGGGTACCGATGCGGTCCTGGTACGCATCGACCACCTTGGCGCGCTCGGCCTCGCGCACCTTCTGCACGATCACCTGCTTGGCGGTCTGGGCGGCGATGCGCCCGAACAGCGCGGCCTCGATGGGCTCCTCGATGAAGTCGCCGAGCGCGAGCGCGGGATCGCGCGCCTGGGCCTCGCTCAATGCGATCTGCCGCTCCGGCTCCTCCAGCACCTCGCCCTCGGGCGGGTCCTCGACGACCTCCCAGCGGCGGAAGCTGCTGTACTCGCCGGTCTTGCGGTCGATCGCGACGCGCGCCTCGATCTCGCCGCCGTGCTTCTTGCGGGTCGCCGAGGCAAGCGCGGCCTCCATCGCCTCGAAGATCACCTCTTCGGGGACCTCCTTCTCGTTCGAAACCGCTTCGACGACGTTGAGGATCTCTTTGCTCATTCACCCATTCCCGCATCAAAACTCAGGCACTAGACGGGCCGACTCGATCGCCGCGAGGTCGAAGGCTTGGGTCTCGCCCTCCACCATCAGCAGCACCCGATCCCCCTCCACCGCGATGATCGGGCCCTCGAACACCCGCCGGCCCTCCAGCTTCGCCGCGAGCTTGATCCGCGCCCGCTGACCGCGAAAGCGCTCGAAGTGCGCGGCCTCGAAGAGCGGCCGGTCGAGCCCCGGCGAGGACACCTCCAGGTCGTAGTGACCGGGGATCGGGTCCTCCACATCGAGCACCCCGCTCACCTGATGACTTACCGCGCTGCAATCGTCGAGCGTGATGCCCTTCTCGTGGTCGATGTAGATCCGCAGGACCCCGCCACCGCCCCCGCGCTGGAGGTACTGAACACCGACCAGCTCGTAGCCCATGGGCTCGACAACCGAGCGGATGAGGCTCGTCAAGGCCGTTTCGGTCCGCCGCATACGCCACCGCCACAAACAAAAAATGGGCCTAGGGCCCACTCTCCACCGGATTCGCGCCCAAGATGCCGCGCGATCCCCGCCGACGAGAAACCAAAAAAAACCCCGATGTCGGGGTCTTAGGGACCGATCTGGACGGACAGCCAGAGACGATCCGTCAACATCCGCCGAAGTTTAACCGTCGCCCGGAGCGGAAGCAAGGTCGAGTCCGGCACCCTGGCGCGTCAATCCCCCGTGTGCGGGAGTTCGACTCGCGATGCGAGCCTGTCTGCGCGCTCGGCCGTCTCCTGCCCTGGAAGATGATCCAAACTCGCGATGGCTGCTCAGCAGCCACAGCCCCCCGCGCCCCGATGACGATGAACGGCACGGGTGTCCTGGCCCTTTCCCTCACCCCCCGGCCCTCAGTCTGCCGCCCGCGGCACCAAGTCACCGGTCGGGTGGAGGTGGAGCGGCCCGGCACCCGACCGCTGACGCTTGCGCGCCAGACCAACCGGTCGTCGCCGGGCCGCCGAGGCCGGATGCCTCAGAAGCGATAGCTCCAGCTCAACTCGAGCTCCTTCTGCTCCATGAAGATACTCCCCGTCTGGCCGCCGGTTATGTTCGGGTTTCGGTCCCGGAGCTCCTCTTCGGGCATATAGGCAAAGGACAGATTGAATTCGTTGTTGGCGTTGTACCTGTAGCTCGCGCCCAGCGTGAAGTGCCACCGGACCGTCGCGGGGGCCATGACGTTGAACAGGCTCTCGCCACCGCTATTGAACTCGCTGGCGTAGCTCACGCCGCCACGGAAGCTCCAGTGCGCATCGTAGTCCCAGCTCGCCCCGAGCTTGAAGACGTCCATGTCGCGCCAACCGAATCCGAGCCCCTTGTCGCCGCCCAAGCAGAAGTTTGCTTTCTCTCCGGGTGCAAAGCAGGGATTGATGTTGACGTTGTTGGAGTTCGACAGGGCGCGCACGTCGCCGTAGAAGATCCGCTGGTAATCGAAGGCCAGGGTCAAGGCCGAGATCGGTTTGTACGACAGCCCGAGGTTCAGCATGGGCGGGATGTCGAAATCCCCTTCCTCTGCGAACAGCCCCTTGTAGTCGTCGAGCTCGGTCATCCAGGTCTTGCTGCGGTAAGAGGCCCCGAGGGCGAGCTGATCGTTGATCTGCCCCATCCAGCCGAGCTGCACGCCGAACCCGTAGGACCAATCCCGCCCGTTGTTGCTCACCTTGTCCGGGTGCAAGGAGACCGCTCGGAAGGGCTGAAGACCCTCCGCCTCGAAGCTCTGCACGGCAAATACCGGGGCGATACCGATTGAATGCCGGTCATTGACCTTGTAGGTAAAGGGGATCTGGATGAACAGTTGCTCGAGGTTGACGCCCGTCGGCGTGCGCGCCGTAAAGACGCCTCCGGGGTTCGCATTGCCGAGCTCCGGGGGTACCGCGGGATCGGTTACCGGCATGGGCGGATCCGTTGCCGTGAATAGGAGACCGGTGGGGCTGGCGATGGTACCCGGGGGAGCCATGGATGGGTCCGGCACCGCGAGCTGGTCGGGTGCCGCCGCGAAGTTCTCCCAGACCGGGCGGTCCTTGTATCGCGTGTTCATCCCGCCGTTACCGAATAGGCTGACCCCGATGGTCATGCGGTCGTTGAGCACGCGGTTGTAGCCGAAGCTTGGAACAATAAACCAGTCCATGTCACTCGTGTAGCGCCCAGGGGTGACGAAGGGAGCGGTCGGAAATCCGGTCGCGGGATCGCGATCGAAGTCGCTCTTCGCCTCGTAGCCACGGTCGGAGGGATTGAACAGGGCGACGCCCAGGTCCAACTGGTTACCGATAAAGGCCATGCCCGCGGGGTTGGTGGCCGATACCAGCGTATCCTGCGGCAGCGCGGTCGCGGCACCCGCCATCGCCTTCGCCTTGGTGCCCCAGCCGTGCGAGAAATAGCCGTTCGTCGCGAGCGCAGAGATAGGCAGGGTGAGCGAGCTAGCCAAGGTCACCGTTAAATACCAATTCAACTTCACATTCATTTATTGAGAGTCCTCCAATCAACCTGACCAAAACCCAGTGAAACGCTGATCATCGGCCATCCTTGGCCGCCGTGCTCAGCCCGCGACCCGAAAACGGGCGCTTCGATCTTCGAGCGGTTGCGTTGCTCGAAGCCGACAGGTCGTTCCGCCCCGCATGGGAGCCGTCCAATGCTCAACCGGCTGCCGGATTCAGAGCCTTGCCGAGCCGATTGCACCAGACCGATATCCCGATCACGGGCCAGCCGCCGCCCCAAGCGCCCCTGCAGGCTGCGCACACACGCCCGCAACGGTGTATGCCCGACGCCACAGGGCAGGCAAGCTCGGTAGAATCCGCCCTCACGGGCGCGGCTGTCAAATGCGCGATCGTCCTGACCTCGCCGGGGTTGCCCGATCTCGCGACCCGCACACCCTTTCCGTGAACGGCGCGCTTCCGATGAAAGTCGCGCGCAGCGCGCTCCGTCTCCCCCTCGCCCTCCGGGAGAGGGCCGGGGTGAGGGAAACGGCCATGGATGGCCGTTAGCGCGCTCCGAATCCCCCCTCTCCCTCTGAAGAGGGGCCGCGATAAGGGAACGATCCTGGCTGTCTCAAATTCGGGGTCCACCATACCGACCAGCCGGCGCTGTCGACCTCAGGACGCCGACGCCGCTCAGGCCGCTGTCGTCGGGCATCCTGCCCGGCGACAGCGGCGCTTGGGGTCACCGACTCCCCAGGCCCGCAAGGCTCCCCGGCCCAAACACATACTTCGCTCGGGTCCAGTAGACCAGCATCGGGACGATCATCAGGGCCATGAAGACGTCGATGATCAGTGCCGCACTGAGGTACACCGCCAACCCCCAGGTGTTGGCGAGATCGGTGCCGACCAGGGGGATGAAGCTGCCCAACAGCACGAACACCGAGACCAGCACGGCCGATCCGGTCGTGTTTTGCGTATTGCGCAGCGCGGCCGTCCAGCTTCCCCCGGTTGCCCGCATCTCCTCCTTCAAACGGGAGATCATGTAGATCCCGTAGTCAACCCCCAAGCCCATCGCGATGCTGAGGGTCACCAAGAGGTGGAAGGCGAGGTTGCCGGACCAGTTCTCAACCGATGTGAAGTAGCCCCCAAGTCCGTACTGCGCGAACAGTGTCACGAGCAAGGTCGACATCAGGATCGCCGAGACCAGCACCGACCGAAACATCAGGGCGGCAACGATGAAGATCGCGATCATGGTCTGCAGCGGCCCCACCAACCAGTTCTCCATCGCGACCTCTCGCGTCGCCTCGGTCGCACCGAGGAAGCCCCCCACGCCCGGCCGCACGTAGTCGGGCCCATCGACGGCCATCGGTCCCGTATCGCAAGAGGTGTCCTGACACCTGAGTCCGAAGTGCACCTTGCTGAAACCCGGATCGTTCTTGTGATCCTCGATGTACTGCTGAATATCCATGGTGACCTGGTGCGTCTCACGCGGGTCCATGGTGTTGATGAAGCCCAGAATCACCCCCTCGTTCCAGTCACCCGACACGAACGAATCCATATCGCCCGCCGAGGTCATCATCTCGAGCAGCCCGTTATAGAGCTGCACGATCTCGTCCGGGTCGCGGTCGTCATCCGGGTCGATCGACTGGAGGTATTCACGGGTCGGAATGCGCAGATCCTCGAGGTTCGTCGTCTCCCCGACCTCCGTCGACAGCAGCATGTTGACGAGGCGAATGTACTGCGCATAGGACCCCGTGTATCCAACGAACGGGTGCGCCCGCATCCAGCTCTCCATCGCCTCCATGTCGGCCAAGACCTCGGCATCGTTGAAAATGCCCTGCTGGCCCATCGTCTCCGGGTCATGGCAGCCCGGGGGGAGCAGGTTGCCTTGCTCGTCCTCCTCCTGGCATTCCGGCTTGATCGGCTCCTTGCCGCGGATCGGAACGCTCACGGAGATCACGCCGGGCATCACCTCGTTGAGCTCGACCAGGTCTTTCCACGTCTGCGAGCTACCTTTGAAAGCGGCGCGGGCATAGTTGATACCCTTTTCCACGCCGGGCATCGGATCATCCGAGGTGCCCTCCAGGATCTTCGTGTAGTGCACAGAGACGGCCATGATCGCCAACACGACGCCGACCGGGATCCACTTGCCCGGTCCCACCACCAGCTTCGTGAGCCAACCACCAACCACGCTCTCCCAGGAATGACCCTCGTGTGTCTTCACCTCCCGGAGGTTGGGCGGGAACTGCATCAGCAGCAGCGGGATCATCGTGGTGGTCGTCAGCAACAGCGTCAGCATGCCGAACATGCCGAAGTACGCATAATCCTTGTAGAAGGAGATATCGACCGTCGCGAGGGTGGCAAACCCGACCATGTCCGTGACGATCGACAGCGTTGCCGGGATGATCATATGCGCGATGGAGACCTCGGCCGCGACCTTGGGGTCACCGCTCTTGGCGTACTCGTTCAGGTAGCGCCTCGTGATCTGGACCGAGTGGCCGACGCCGATCGCGAGCAACAGCATCGGTGTCAGCACCATCATGGTCGTGAGCTTGTACTGGGTGAAGCCCATCAGCCCGATGGTCATCGCAATCGTGGCGCCAACCCCCAACATGGGGAAGGCGGCGCCTCGCCAGTTTCGGAACTCAAGCCAGAGCACCAGGATGACAATCGCGACCGAGATCACGAACAGGTACCACTTGTTGACCAGGTCCTGGAGCATCCAGGCGAGAAAGTACGGCTCTCCCGCCACCAGCACATCGATGCGAGGGTCCTGGCCGTACTCATCCATGATCGCCCGTACCTCCCTCACCCAGGGCAGGTAGATCTCCTTGACCTGATCCGTATAGTCGCCGATGACGTAGGCGGCCTTCGCGATGCACTCCGGCTTGTCGTAATCCTCATAGGCGCACCGGGCGCCGTCCGCCTTGAACATCGACACCAGCATCGGCGCCATCACCGGGTTCGTCCGGATACCCTCTTCGAGAAAGGCGAGCTGCTCCCGCGCGAGCTCCGGATCGGTCTCGCTGATCCCCTCGGTCGGGATCAGCCGCTTGAACACCAACCCGTTCTCGTCGGCGTTCATGTACTTGATTTTTTGCGCCGCAATGTCGATGAAGTTCGGCGGCCGGGAATGGGGCAGGTCCACCAGCTTGTTATGGATCTCCTGGATCAGGTTGATGAACCAGGGCTGGAAGATATCGCCCTCCTTGACCCGGACGGCAAACACCATCAGGTTGCCCATGCCGAACTTGCTCTCGGCATAGGCGTTGGTCGCGACGTAGCGATTGCTGTCCGGCAGCAGGGTGTCCGGGTCGTTGCGGACGTCGAGCTTAGGGATCTGGGTCGCCAGCAGGACAGTAGCAATCAGGAGCAGCACGAGGATCGGGACCCGCCACCGGATCACGAACCGCGCGTACCTCATCGTGAACTTATCCTCGTTGATGGTCATGGCAGTGGCTTCTAATCGTTGTTCCAAAGAATCGAAGGCGGCGCCCGGTGACCCGGTGCGCCGCCTTCCGGACGGTCAGTGTGACTGATGCCTTGGCATCATGTCGGCGGGCACCCCTAGAAGATGAGCTTCAAGCCAATCTGCAGGCTCGACGACTTCTCCATCTGACCGAACTGGGTATCGAAATCACCCCAGTACTGATTCCATGCGCCGGTCAGGATCAGGTTGTCGCGGATCGAGTATTCGACGTCGAGCCGGTTCCACCAACCGCCGTTCTCCTCGTAGATGGTGATGTTGTTCCAGCGGTGCTCCTGAGCGGCGCCAAACGGCTTGGAGAAGAAGAGCGAGTAGAACTCCTTAAACTCCTCGGCGGCACGCAGGGAGTTGGTGACGTTCAGGGTCGGGAAGTCGCCGGTGTAGCGCGAGCAGTCAAAGGTGTTGCCGGCCTGCGTGGTGCACCGGCGGCCCTGATCGACATAGTCCAGATTGATGAACTGGATGAACTGGAAGCTGACCATCATGTTGGTCAGCACCGTGACGTCGGCGCCGATGACGTACTTGAAGAAATCGGACTTCTCCATCACCAGGCCATTGGCCAGGTCTCCGATTCCGATCAGACGCTTATCGATGATCGGCTGCATCACGTCTTTCTGATACAAGAATTCCCCTCGCAGGACCACGGGCCCGAGGGCCTCGGTATCCAGCGCGTAGTCAAAGGAGGCACCGATGTTGTGGATGCGCTGCAGCTTCTCGGTGAAGCGCAGCTCGACCGGATTGGTGTTGGAATTCGGCCCAAGGGTGACTGGATCGTAGGCCCCGTAATACTCGCCCTTCGCGTTCTTGAGCAAGATGTTCACATTGTTCAGCCCGTCAGCGGAGGTCGGAACCTCTGAGGCGCTGAGACTCCTGCTCGTGTCCGGGACAGCAAACGGGCCGAACGGCCTATTGGGAGCGCGTTGCACCTGCAACCTCTCCCCGGTCGTCGCGTCGTGCCAGCTCAGGTCGATGTACGGGTTCGGGTCATATTGGTAGAGGTAGTTCAGCGAGTAGTTGAAGCCACCCGCGGTCTTGTTCTTGTACCGGAAACCGTAGTTGAGATTTTCCCAATCGGGGTGGTCCACCTTGTACCGAGACCGCGCGCTTCCACCAGAAGGCCGCATCGCCGAGAAGGTGTTGAAGGTCGCAAACGTGGCATTTGGCATGTGATCGAAGGCCGCCGTCGGACGGCTCACGTTCCAAACGACGTCCGTCGGCGCGGCCCCGGTGACATTGAGGACTCGCGTCACGTTGTTGTTGGCATTCGGGTCGCCGCTCTGCAAACCGTTCTGTGCCAGGTCATTGAGGATGAACCTGCCCGGCATTCCGCCAGGGTTCGGCTCGAAGGTACCGCCAGGGCCCGTAGGTGCCCAGCTACCCGATGCGAAACCGTCGACCGTCAGCCCTGCAAAGGGCACAAGACCCGCGGGGCTGCCGAAAAAGGGTCCGGCCGCATTCGTGAAGGTCTGCGCGACCCCAGCGAGCGCCGGCACGATGTTCAGAAACCCGTTGACCTGCCCAGTGATCGCATCCACCCCTTGCATGATGAAGGGGTGACCGTGGTCGCCGTCCTTATCGAGGCCGGGGATGACATTGGGCTCGGCCTGCGAGGCGATGAGCTGCACGCTGCCGGCGGCGCCCATGTTGCGCTCGACGTTGGCCATCCACACCGGGATCCGAGACTCCTCCATCGTGTCCTGGGCGAAGTGGCGATAGTCGGTCGGGTTGATGACGTCGAGCAGCTTGATGCCGTCTGCCGTTCCCCACACCACCTGCTGCTTGCCGAGGCGCATCGTCCATCCGGCCAGCGCGGTGTCGACATAGAGCTCGCGCAGGTAGTCGTACTGCGAGTAGTTCTTGTGGCCCCGCCAGTCGTTATTGACGCCCTCGGTGTCGTAGATCAGATTGAGCTCGGCGTGCCAGCTCGCCTTGTCGGTGAGATCGCCGTCGAGGAACAACCGCAGGGCGTTCTCGAACATCAACAGATCGCCCCCGTCGTGTCCGCTGGAGCGATCGAGCATCGTCTTCGCCTCGCCGATGGTCTGGCCGCTGTCCACGAAGATCGCCGTGCGGTTGGCCACCGTGCCCTTGACGGACACCTCCGCCTGGGCGGCGGCCAACGGAACCATCAGCGCCATCAGGACGGCCTGACTGAGTATCGAAGGTCTATACATTCTGCTATCCCCCTCTGAGTCGATGTCATCGCAAAGGCGCCGGCTTACGCCGGCGCCGAGTCGAGGTCATTGCTTGATCTTGGTCAGGGTCTCTTCGGACCAGAGCGTCGCCGGGTGGTCCGAGTTCTTGCGAACCACGCTCTGCGGGATCACGGCCCAGGTCTCAAACCCGGTCTTGAGGTCCTTGCCATACCAGTACTTCCAGAACAGGGCGCGCTTGTCGGAGAGACCGAGGCTGCCCCAGTCACGGTCGATGATCTTCGTCATCTGATCGCCCTTGAAGTACTCGGTACGGTAGTCGGCGAAGGTGGTGGTATCGATGTAGCTGATACGGCAGTCGTAATACCAGTTTTTGAATTTCGTGCAGCTCTTGACCTTGTAGACCTCTTTGCCCTTGTGGTCGCAGGCCGGGCCCGGCAGATTCTGCGTGTTCCTGGTGCGCTGATTGGCCGGGACGTCCATGGCGCCGAGGCAGTCGGCGAGCTTCGCTTTGCCCAGCAGCTCATGGGTCTCCATGAACGGCTTGCGCAGGGTCACATCCTCGAAGGTGAACACGCTGCCGCCCCAGGCATCATCCAGGGCGGGCTGCGCGAAGCGGCGGATCTTGCGCAGCGCCGGCAGCCAGATCATGTACGACTGGCTCTTGTTGTCGTCGACGTAGTCGGTGATCAGCATGCCCGTGCCACGGAGCTTACCGGAGCGGAAGATCGCCAGGTCCATGGCCTGGGTGACGCCGTCGTTGTAGTCGTTGTTGAGATAGCGCTCGAGGGTGTTGATGTTCGGTGACTTACCCTGCTCACGGTTGATCAACGCGGTAATGTCATTGCCGCTCGACTCGATCGAGAAGTTCTTCAAGGCGTAGAAATGGTTGACGTAGTAGACCTGGTCCATGATCTGGTTGGCGTTCGGACTCCCCGAGGGGTAGGGCAGATCCTTCGGCACACCGGCCAGGGCGAGCACCGGCGTCAAGGTGAGGGCGCCTGCGAGCGCCAGGGTGCGTTGGAGAATCGAATGCTTCATAGTCCATCCTCTTTTAATGACAGGGTTCCGGGGACAGAAGCCCGGGGCGATCAATGAGCGGGGCCCACGGCCTGGCCTGGCTTGGCAGAAAGGAAGGCTCACTTCAGACACGCGGTGACGGGGAGTCGCGGTCAGCGCTCAACCTGCTCCGGCAGGTCGGCGGTGACGCGATCGGCAAGGGCGGGACAAACGGGCGACCTCGGATGGGCCGAGCCCGTTGGTGACAGACCGCAGTCGCCTACGGCCAAAGTCGTTCTCTCCTCGGGTGAGCACTTGCGCCTCCCCCGCCGAGTGCATGGCTCGGCAGTTGGGAGCTGACAACAGCCAGGCTTGTTGTAGGAACCCTACGCTCGGGGCAGGATCATCCGCGCGGCTTCGACCATTGTCAACGCCGCTTCTTGCTACAGGTCAATCAAATCCGAACGATGTCGCGCCAGGGACACCAGTGGCGCCAACGCAACGCCACCCGGCGCACCCAGGCGGAAGCGAATGAGTGGCCCGGTCCCGCGGCGACGCAGACGCGTTCAGAAGCCCTCGATCGGGCTGAATTCCCGCTCGGCCTGCCGCTCTTCCTCCTCGACGCGGAGATAGGCCTCGCGGATACGCTCGAACCCGTGCTCGCGCTCGAGCCGGCGCACGATGAAGTGACCCCGGGCGACGTCCTGGTAGTGCTGCATGAAGAGGTAGTTGAGCACGGCGCCGCTAGCTGCCCCGGCGATCGGGATCATCTGGACCGCGGCCTTGTCGGAGATCACCACGCCGAAACGCGCGGCGATGGCGCGGGCGAGGTTGATCACGGCGGGGATGTGAACACTGTGGTTGGGGCCCGTGAACTCGAGAATACGCTCGAAGTGCAACCCGAGGCTGATGCGCAGCCCGTAATAGCCGAGCTCCGCGGCATCGTCCTCGCCTGAGCGCCCGCCTAGGCCGAACACCTGCACACAGGCGATCTTGGCCTCCATCCCGGCGAGGTCCTCACCCTGGCTGCGCGCCACATCGGCGATGGAGCGCAGGATCAGCAGGGTGGTCACCGGCAGCTCGGCCAGCACGGTGAGCGGCCCAAAGAACCCGCCGACCGCGCCAGCGGCGACCGCCAGACCCCTGTGCGCCCAATCCTGGGAGGGACCGGCGGAACGTCCGTCGAGCGAGGTCAGGGCGACATCGAGGGCCCGCAGGATGGCCAGCTCCGCCCCGCTGCGCACCCGCTTCTGCCAGCGGACGGGCAGGACCTTGAGCCCGCTCTCGACCGGCGAGGCGAGGAGGTCGCTCAGGCGGGCGGCGAGCGAGGGGTGCTCCAGGTGCTGATAGGCCCAACGCAGCTCGGCGAGCGCCTCGGGCGACAGGTCGGGGCTCGCCTGCTCAGCCATCTCGCGTTGTCCCTGTCATGGTATCCGTCTCGGTGGTCGATCACGGGGCCAGCGGCCCGATCGTGAACGAGGGGGCGCCCGACTGAGATCGGGCCTGGGAACAAGTGGAGCCGACGTCGGCGGCCTCGTTGGCGATCATAATACAGGCGCGGCCCTCTCGCGGAGACCGTTGAAGGACCAGCGCGCAGAGCGATAGAGTGAGGCCCCATCCTTCCCATACGGACCGCGACCCGTGGACCAGCTACAAGCGCCGGAACGCCATCCCCAAGGACTCGCCACCGAGGAGTTCTTTTACTTCTTCCTGCGCTTGCGCAAGGGTGAGATCCGCCGCGCCATCCAGGTGCTCCGTGAGCGCTATCCGGACGAGCCCACCGAGCAGCTCGCCCAACGCCTGATCGCCGCCAAGACCGGGCTCTCCCTGTTCGGCGGCGCACTCCTTTACACGCCGGGCCTCTTCCCGGGGGCCGGACAGGTGATCCAGCTCCTCGGGGTCGTCGGGGCGACCTCGGTGCTGACCCGCATGCACCTCTATCTGATCCTGGAGATCGCGCACCTCTACGGCCGCGACATCGACGACAGCGCCCGAGTCCCCGAGATGCTGGCCGTGGTCGCCGCCACCGGGGTTGGAGCCGCCGCCCCCATGCTCGTGCAAACCCTGGGGCTGGCTCCGATCTACGCCCTCCCGGCCGGCGCCCTCTCCTGCGCCGCGGTGACGCAGGCGATCGGACAGGCCGCGATCCGCTACTACGGCCCCAAACCAACGAACGAGCCCGACGACCAGATCGCACCCGCGCCCGTCACAAGCTAGCCGCCAGCCACTACCCCCTACCCCCTACCCCCTACCCACTACCCACTACCCACTACCCACTACCCGCTACCCCCTACCCCCTACCCGCTACCCGCTACCCGCTACCCGCCACCCGCTACCCGCCACCCGCCACCCGCCAACGCAGATCAGGAGACGGAGCGCCCGGCGCGGTTCCTTTCGTAACCCCCGCATGCCATCCTCGGGTGCCGTCCAGCGCAGGATCGACCACGGAGACCAGCCATGGAGCCGCAGCACCCCACCGGCCTTCTCGACCCCCGCGTCCAAAGCGACATCGCCCGCGTCTACGACCTGCTCGACCCGCCGCTCTGGCTGGTCACTGCGGCGCATGGCGCGAGTCGCGGCGGCCTCATCGCCACCTTCGCGGTGCGCGCCTCGATCGTCGCGGCCCGGCCGCGCATGGCCCTCGGCGTCGCCAAGCAGCACCACACCTGGGGCCTGATCGAGGCCAGCGGGCGCTTCGCCCTGCACCTGCTCTACAGCGACCAGATGGATCTGGTGTGGCGCTTCGGCGGACAGAGCGGTCGCGACACCGACAAGCTCCGCGGCCTGCCGACGATGGAGTCTCCGGGAGGCAGCCCGCTGATCACCAACGCCCTGGCCTGGCTCGACTGCCGGATCGAGGCACGCATGGACACCGGCGACCGCACCATCTTCCTAGCCGCGGTCGAAGACGGCGGCACCAACGGCCATGCCCACCCGCTGACCGCCGGCCAGCTCTTCGCGAACGCACCCGAGGACCGCCGCCGTCAGCTCGACGCGCTCTACGCCCGCGACGAGGCGATCGACGCCGAGGCCATCCTGCGCTGGCGCGCCGGGCACCGCCGCTGAGCGCCCCAGAGCGCGACCGACCGACGCCGGCGCCGCCGCGCAGGCACCGAACCACCAGAGGCACTCACCAACATGCTAAGACCCAGCCACAAGACCAAGATCGTTGCCACCATCGGCCCCGCCTCGGAGAGCCCGGAGGTCCTCGCCCAGATGCTCCGCGCCGGGATGAGCGTGGCGCGGCTCAACTTCTCCCACGGCGAGCCCGAGGACCACCGCCGCCTGATCCAGCGTATCCGTGCCGCCAGCGCCGAGACCGGCCGGCGGGTCGCGATCATGGGCGACCTCCCCGGCCCCAAGATCCGCATCGGCGACCTCGCCGAGGAGCCGATCGAGCTGGAGCGCGACGAGGAGATCACCCTCACCACCGAGGACGTCCCCGGCCGGCGCGGGCGCGTCAGCGTCGCCTTTCCCGGTTTGACCGCCGCGGTACGACCCGGCGACCTGATCTATCTGAACGACGGCTTCATCCTGCTGCGGGTGCGCGAGGTCGCGGGCTCCGAGGTGCACTGCCGGGTGCGGGTGGGCGGGGAGCTGCGCTCGCGCAAGGGGCTGAACCTGCCGGGGATCGATCTCGGCATCAGCGCCTTCACCGAGGACGACGCCCGCTGGCTGGGCTTCGCCGCGGAGCAGGGCCTTGACGCCGTGAGCCAATCCTTCGTCGGCACCGCCGACGACATCGAGACCGTGCGCGCCCGGGCCGCGGCGATCGGCTACCGGCCGTTCATAATCGCCAAGATCGAGCGCGCCGGCGCCCTGGAGAACCTCGATGCCATCCTCGCCGCCACCGACGGCCTCATGGTCGCGCGCGGCGACCTGGGCGTGGAGATCCCCATCGAGCAGATCGCGGTGGTGCAGAAGGACATCATGGCGAAGGCCAACCGCGCCGGAAAGCCGGTGATCACGGCCACCCAGATGCTGGAGTCCATGGTCAAGCACCGCCGCCCGACGCGCGCCGAGGCGACCGACGTCGCCAACGCCATCCTCGACGGCACCGACTGTGTCATGCTCTCGGCGGAGTCCGCCATGGGCCGCTTCCCGGTCGAGTCGATCGAGATGCTCGCGGGCATCGCCGCCTCGATCGAGCCCAACCGGCCGCGCTGGCCGCTGCGCGAGGCCCTGGAGACCCGAGGGTGGGACGGCAACGTCCGCACCGTCGACCTGATCGCGCTGAGCGTGCATCACAGCATCGAGCGCATCTGCCCGCGCGCCGTCCTCGTCCCCACCCAGAGCGGGGCGACCGCGCGCAACGTCGGGCGTTTCCGCCTGCCGGTCTGGATCACTGCGCTAAGCCCCAACGAGCCCACCTGCCAGGCGCTGCAGTTCTCCTACGGCGTCGAGCCGGTCAAGGTCGACGCCGACCGCCCCGACTGGAGCGCCTTCGCGCGGAGCTGGCTCGCGGAGCAAGGCGTCAGCGACGGTCTCGCGCTGCTCACCCAGGGACCTTCGGAGCAGCATCCCTGCGGCAACCATCGCATGGAGATCCTTGAGCTCGGCAACGGCCGCGGGAGCGGCCTCTCGCCATGACCAGCGAACGGGGGCCGCGCCGGCTGCGGCTCCCAGACGGGCGGCGACTCGCCTTCGCCGAGCACGGCGACAGCGACGGCCGAGCCGTCGTCTACTGCCACGGCTTCCCCAGCTCGCACCGCGAGGCCGAGCTCATCGGCCCCGGCGCCCGCGCCGAGGGCGTCCGCATCATCGCCCCCGATCGGCCCGGCTACGGCGACTCCGACCCCCTGCCCCAGCGCAGCATCGCCGGTTGGGCCGAGGACGTCGCCGCACTCGCCGATCACCTCGGCCTCGGCCATTTCGCCCTCGTCGGCGTCTCGGGCGGCGGACCCTACGCCCTCGCCTGCGCCCAGCACCTCCCGGAGCGTATCCAAGCCTGCGCCCTGGTCTGCCCGCTCGGCCCCATCTACCGTCCCGAGGTGCTCGCAGCCATGCACCCCGCCATCCGCGCCAGCTTCCTCCTCCCGCGGCGAGCCCCGCGGCTGGCCCGGCTCCTGCTCGCTCGCCCTGCCACCGAGCTGCTCTCCCTTTGGCCCGAGGCGATCGAGCGCCTGCGCAGCCTGCACGCGCCTCCGGCAGACCGCGACGCGCTGGCCCGCCCCGAGGTCAGCCGAACCCTCAACGGCAGCATCCGCGACGCCATGCGCGGCGGGGCCCTCGGTGCCCTCGACGACCTGGTCCTCTACACCGGCGACTGGGGCCTCGACTTCGGTGCCCTGACACTGCCCATCGACCTCTGGCATGGCGAAGCCGACGGCACCGTCCCGGTCGCCCATGCGCGCTGGTATGCCGCGCGACTCCCCAATGCCCACCCCCACTTGCTCGCCGGCGAAGGGCACTTCTCCCTCCCCCTGCGCCACAGCCGAGTCATCCTGCACACCCTGCTCACGCGGTACGCGGCCCGACCTCCGGTGCCGGGTGACGGCGTTTCGGCGATAGGGTCGCTTGGTGAGGCGACGAAGACCGCCGGCACAAGGGCCCTGACAGGGAATACCAGGGAAATGCCGGCCGCCAGACATTACGATGAAAGTCGCGCGCAGCGCGCTCCATCTCCCCCTCGCCCTCTGGGAGAGGGCCGGGGTGAGGGAAACGACGGCGGTCCCCGCAACGCCGGCACGGAATCACCCCCCGCACCTTGGAGCGACACGGCCGATCCCGCCCCGGGACCCCCGACCGCCCATACCGGTATGAGGGCGTAGGGCAGAACGACGCCCAACCCCCCAGACGATCCCGTTGCGGCGGACCCGGAAGACCAACCTAGCGTCGCCGGGACAGCGGCATCAATCGGCGCCGCCGCCGCCCCCCCTCCTGTCCGCCCAGTCCAAGTCCTTGCCAAGCGGACGACGCCCTCCCTATACTTCGCGCCCTACGCGGGTGTAGTTCAATGGTAGAACAGGAGCTTCCCAAGCTTCTAACGTGGGTTCGATTCCCATCACCCGCTCCACCCTCCTCCCCATGCGCCGCCTCTACGAAGCCCGCGACCGGATCGAGGCGCAGTTCCTGCGCGACTTCCTCGACCGCCACCTGATCGCCGCGGCCGTCCTTGGGGACTTCCTCGCGGGCGGCGCCGGGGAGCTTCCGGCCAATGTCTATCCGACGGTCTGGGTGCTCGAGGACGAGGACATGCCCCGCGCGCGCGCGCTCCTCGCGCGCTTCCTTGAGGATACCGCCGCCACCGCGCCGGCCTGGACCTGCCCCGCCTGCGGGGAGCCGGTAGAGGCCGGCTTCGACCTGTGCTGGAATTGCGGGCACGCCCGGGATTGACCCTCCGTCAGGCGCGCGGCGGCCCGTGCCGGACCGACCGCACCCGAGACAAGCCCCCATGACCAAGCCCCTCAAGCTCCTCGCCGGTCTGCTGCCACTGGCGGTACTCGCCGTCCTGGCGCTCGCGCTCCTGATCGATCCCAACGACTACCGCGGCGCGATCACCGCCCGCATCGCCGCGGCGACGGGACACGAGCTCAGCATCGCCGGCGACCTCGAGCTCTCGCTCTTCCCGCGTCTTGCGATCCGCATCGGCGAGGCCAGCATCGCCAGCCCGGCGGCCTTCGCGGACGAGCCAATCATGCAGGCGGCACGCATCGAGCTGCACGCCCGCCTGCTGCCCCTGCTGAGCCGCCGCTTAGTGGTCGAGCGGGTGCGCATCGAGGGTCTGCGTGTGCACCTGATCCGCGACACCGATGGGGCAACCAACTGGCAGCGGCCCCCCCCGAGCAGCCTCGCCGCCGGCGTCCTCGCCCTCGGCTCGCCGGCGCCCGCAAAGGGCGCGCAGCCGGTCACCCTGGCAGCCGCCGTCACGCCGCTCCCTCCCCCCGAGGGCCCGAGCAATACGGACGAGCCCGCGGCGTCGATGGATGTGATCCTGGATGCGGTCGAGGTCGTCGACGCCGTACTGCTATGGGACGACCGCATGCGGCACCGTCGCCTGGCGCTGCAAGGGCTCGGCGTCAGCGCCGGGCCAGTGCGGCCGGGCGAGCCGATGGACCTGCGTCTCGCCGGCGTCACCCACGACCTCGCCCCCGGCGTCGAGACCCGAGTCAGCGCCCAGGCCCGCGTGCCCATCGGGACCGAGCCGATACGGATCGAGGGCATCGAGCTCGGGCTCGATGCCGGCGGCGGTCCCCTCGGGCAAGTGCGGCTCACGGCCGAGGGACGCGCCGCTGCGGTGCTCGATCTGCCGGCCGGGACCCTGCACCTCAGCGATATCGAGCTGCGCTCCGGCGACCTGTCCCTCAGCGGCGAGCTCACCGCAGAGCAGCTCGCCGTCGAGCCCGTCCTCACGGGACATCTCGCCCTCACCGAGCTGGACCTGCGCGCCTGGCTCGGGGAGCGGCAGATCGCACTCCCGCCGATGGCCGACGCCGAGACCCTGCGCCGGGTCGCCCTGTCGCTCGGCTGGCGGCTGGCGGCGGGGCGCCTGGATGCGGAGGGGATCGAGCTGCGCCTCGATCAGACGCAGGTCCGCGGCAGCGCCACACGGCTGCCCGGCCCCACGCCCGGCTATCGCTTCGCCCTCGCCGGCGACCAGCTCGATCTCGACCGCTACCTGCCGCCCCCAGCGCAGACCTCGCCGACCGCGGCCGCTCCCTCGGCCACCGCCGAGCGGGCGGCCCCCAGCCCTGGGCCGCTGCGCACACAACTCACCGTCGCCGAGCCCATGCCCTTGGTCAAGACAGCGGCGGCCGGGCAACCCGCAGCGGCGGCCACGGGCCCCAGTCCCGCCTCGCCCATCGCCGGCCGCTACCCGCTCGACGTCGACGGCCGGCTGCGGGTCGAGGAGCTGCGCCTCGCCCGTCTGCTCTTCGGCGAGGCCGACCTCCACCTCCGGGCTCAGGACGGCCAGCTCCGCCTCGACAACCACATCGGGCGCTTCTACCAGGGTCGACTGGACGGACAAGGCGGGCTCGACCTGCGCGGCGGCGAACCGACTTTGACCCTCAGCCAGCACGCCACCGGCGTCGCCCTCGCCCCTCTGCTCACCGATCTGACCGGCTCGGCGCCCCTGACCGGCCACGGCGATGCCGAGGCCGACCTCAGCGCCCGCGGCGAGAGCCGCGAGGCCCTGCTGCGGACCGCCACGGGACACATCGCACTCGCCTTGCGCGACGGCCAGGTCCAAGGCTTCGACCTGGAGGGCATCATCCGCTCCGCCGAGGCGCACCTCGGCCCGGTCGAGAGCGGCCGGGACCCGAGCCAGCGCACCATGTTCACCCAGCTCACCGCGAGCGCCCGTGTCGACGGCGGCGTGCTGCACAACGACGACCTGCTCGCCACCTCCGACTACCTCCAGGTCACCGGCCAGGGCCGCATCGATCTGCCCGCCGAGCGCCTCGACTACCGCTTCGAGCCCGTCTTCGTCCGGCCACCCCAAGGTCGTGGCATCAAGGAGCTGGAGGGCATCCCCATCCCCGTGCGCCTGACCGGGAGCTTCGACCGACCCGAGTGGAACGTCGACCTCGCCGCCGCCCTGCGCGCCGCCGGCCAGCGCCGGTTGGAGCGGGAGCTCGACAGAGAAGACGGTGCGCTCCGACGGCTGGAAGAAGGCACCGGGATCAAGGGGCTGGAGCAAGGCCTGCGGCGACTCTTCCAGCGCTGACTGGGCCAGGGCATGGACCCGCAGGACATCGCCCCCCGCCTGCTTGCCTGGCACGAGCGCCACGGGCGCAAGGACCTGCCCTGGCAGCGCGCGCCCTCGCCCTACCGGGTCTGGGTCTCGGAGATCATGCTCCAGCAGACCCAGGTCGGCGTGGTCATCCCCTATTTCGAGCGCTTCACCGCTCGCTTCCCCGAGGTGCCCAGCCTGGCCGCGGCCGGACTCGACGAGGTCCTCGCGCTCTGGTCGGGCCTCGGCTACTACGCCCGGGCGCGCAACCTGCACACCGCGGCGCGGCTCATCGTCCACGAGCACGGCGGGCGCTTGCCGCAAGTCATCGAGCAGGCGCAGGCCCTGCCCGGTATCGGCCGCTCCACCGCCGGGGCGATCCTCTCACTCGCCCTCGGACAGCGCCACCCGATCCTCGACGGCAACGTCAAGCGCGTGCTGACACGGGTCTTCGCCATCCCCGGCTGGCCAGGGCGATCCGCCGTCCTTGCCCGCCTCTGGGACCTCGCCGACGCCGCCACCCCGGCCGAGCGCGTCGGCCAGTACAACCAGGCGATGATGGACCTGGGCGCGACGCTCTGCACCCGCAGCCGACCCGCATGCCCCCGCTGTCCCCTCGCCGATGGCTGCGCGGCCAAAGCGCTGGGGCAACAAGGGGCCTATCCCACCCCCAACCCCCCACGCGAGCGCCCTACCCGTTCGGTCTATCTCCTCGCGGTGCATAACCCAGCGGGCGAGGTCCTCCTCGAGCGCCGCCCGCCGGCGGGGATCTGGGGCGGCCTCTGGAGCCTGCCCGAGTGCCCCGTCGATCAGGATCCGGCCGGATGGTGCCGTGAGCGCCTCGGCGCCGAGCCACGCCGGGTTGAAAAGCTCCCGCCCCGGCGTCATTCCTTCTCGCACTTCCACCTGGATATCCAACCCCTGCGCATCGAGCTTGGCGACTTAGCCGATCGCGTCTCCGATGGAGACTGCATCCTTTGGTACCGGCCGGACACCGCGGCCCCCGGCGGACTCCCCGCCCCG
>Ga0114946_10000998_pt1 | contig 19541 bp, 12 predicted proteins | sample WalLakDeSediment_FD_88676 | JGI IMG/M metagenome (GOLD analysis project Ga0114946, IMG submission 88676) | Lake sediment microbial communities from Walker lake, Nevada to study Microbial Dark Matter (Phase II) - Walker Lake 11/02/13 Deep Sediment | ecosystem: Environmental > Aquatic >...
GATCCAGCCGGCGCTGGCTCCATCCCCGCCGGAATAGATGGCCACATCCTTGTTCACGATGTTGTAGTCCCCGGCGGTCTCGCTCATGATCCATTGGGCCGTCGTGGCCTTGATCCCGGTCGCGAGTCCGGCCACGCCCGTACAACTGCCAGTCGGGGAATCACTCATGTCCATGACTTCGACGGATGCGGTGGTGGGGAAGGGGCCTGTGAAGCACCCGCTTAAATCCGGGGTATAGGTGAAATTGCGCCAGTAGACTCGATCCCCAAACACGCATTGATCCCCGGGCGCGTCGTCATCCACGAGTCCTTCCATGGCCTCCCCTAAAAGGGTCAGCGTGGCCACTTTGTAGGTTGTGGGGCCTGTGGTCGCGATATAGCCGATCGAGGCCAGATCATAGTCCGTGGAGGTTGGATCCGTGGCGTAGGGGGCCGTGATACTCAAGGAGTAATTGCCGCCGGAGGGTGTGGCCGTCTCGCTGAACCCGATCTCCGGCTGCGTGAGGGTCACCGTGCCGGACGCGTTGGTTCCGCTCAGGGTGACCGAATCGCCGACATTGGCGGTTTCAGGATCGATGGCCAGGGTCAAGGAGGGTGCAGCAACAAACCTTCTGGTCTGCAATATCACCGTGGCGTATCTGAAGGTAAAATCGCCGTAAGCCTCGTTCTGATAGCGGTGCGCCCTGAAGGATTTGTCGGCGGTACTGTACCAGAACTCATAGTCCGCGGCCACCGTGACCCCGCTTACGATCGTGCCAAGAACCTGGACATAATCCGTTCCGTCGCCTCCCACATAGGGCGCCGTGGCATTGTCGTCCCAGACCGTACCGAGCGCGTTTAGATATCCGACGTCGTTCCAATCCCCGGTCCCGCCATAGGTCCCGGCGTTGTAGGTCCCCCAAGTGTTGATCGTCAAAAATTCACCAGGGGTCCCGCCATCGCAATTCCAGATCTCACCCACGTACGTTGGGAAATCATATACTTCCATGGGTGGATTGTATTCCCAGTTCTCGTTCAATACAAAATTGCCTATGCTGGTCGAGCTGCCACTCGTTATGGCCCTGAGCGTGCCTGTTATATAGCGCTGCCGGCGAACCTGGGAAAGATCGCTTCTGCGTCGCCACATCTCGCTCATCGAGTTTCTCATCCTCGAGCCGGAGAGGTACATGCGTGTCCCGGACTTGTACCACCCGCTGGCACAGACAGGCGGGTCTCCCACTGCGATGGCGAGATCATAGACATCCCGCGTGATGGACGTGGCCAGGGTGTTCCTGTTTCCCACGTAGCGAACCGACCAGCGTTGCCAATCCGTGAGGCGCAGCCAGCCCTCAGGGAACGCACTGCCCGTGATAAAGATGTTCTCTTCATAGTCCCACGCGTCTCCCATGTTCCACGTGGGCAGATCCTTTCTCGCCATGGCCGTTTGGGGCGCTGCCACCATCATCAGGCAGATTGCCACCAGGGTCATGGAAAGAAGAGGCCGCATTGGATTCGACGATCGCATCCTTCACACTCCTTTCCTTCAAAAACGAACGACAAATATATATAAAAAATATACACTAAAAATAATGCCAGAAAAATTCTTACACATGTCCAAATAATTCTATATCATATATTCACTCACCTTGTCAAACGAAAAAGCGAAAGACGAAAAAGCGAAAGACGGAGCGAAGGAAGGGTCATGGAAAGAAGAACCCGCTTTTCCGCATTCGATTTGAGGATCTCATTCCTAATATTCTTTTTTACTTTAATAGAACAAAAATAATACGAATAATAAATACTAAAATTAAACAGGAAATTGGATTACAATATCAGTGATTTATTTAATGCCATGAGAGAATGTGGGAATTCTCAAGACGAAGCAACATCGATTTTCCGCTCCACCATATAGGCAGATCTCGAATGATCTGATATCCTCTCCCCATGCCTAGGCCCATGAATATCCCCACCTCATGGAAAGGAGCAAGAACGTGTTCCACCCCCGAGTCGAGCTTCACTTGAAGCCCTATCCTCAAACCGTCAAAGAATTTCTGAGCCTGCCTGAAAGCGGTCCATCGCAAAACATTCGAAGCCTGTGCCTTGATCAGGAGACTCTATGGTGCGGCACGGACGAGGCACTTCTCAGGCTTCAGTCTGGACAACCCGGGAAGGTCATCCAATTCGCAAGGATCCCCTCGCCCCTGCATGATCTTTGCGTCCACACCGACCTGGGACTCCTGGTCGCCGCAGCCCAGGGACTGTTCCGATTGCAGGGCCAAGAGCTGGTAGAAATCTCGCTTCCCGACGAGGCATCCTGTTCCATTCTCCATCTCAAACCCGGTCTGGCCGGCACGGTTCTCGCGGCCAGCCAGGATACGGTCTTTCAGATCGAGAGCGCGTCTTCGATCACCTCTCTTTCAGGGCCTCCTGGGCGAAAAATCTCCAGCATAGCCGTGGACGGCATAGGACGGGCCATGGCCGCCACGGACCGCGGAATCTGGGTCTTCACCGAGGATAGATGGGAGATGCAACACCTCCAGGAGAGCCTGGGATATTTTCTGGAGAGGAATGTCAAAGAAATCGAGGTCGATGGAGCGGGACAGATCTGGGCCACCCAAGGCAGCCATCTGGCCGTGCTTTCTCCTGCCTTCCATTGGCGCATCATCTCCCACGAGGATGGACTGCCGGTGGGGGATATTCGCTGCATCGCCATCGGACCCCAGGGAGAGGTATGGATCGGCACAGGCACAGGAGCGGCGCGTCTTCTGAACGGAAAATGGTCCTATTTCGCCTCCAGGAGATGGCTTCCCCACGACGAGGTTCGGGCTATTGTCGTGGGGAAAGGCGGCACCGCCTTCCTTGCCACGGCCGATGGTATTGCCAGCATCTTGACCGAGTCCATGACCCTGGAAAGGAAGACCGCTTTCTTCGAGAACGTGGTCAAGTCCCGGCATTGGCGCTATGGTATCGTGGCCATGTCCGTTCTGAACAGACCAGGCGACCTGTCGAGTTGGAGACAGGAAGCCAGCGACAACGATGGCTGCTGGACCTCGGTCTATGTGGCAGCCGAGTGCTTTCGTTACGCGGTTACCGGCTCCCAAGAGGCCAGGAACAACGCCATGGAATCCTTCCGTGGCATGCAGCTTCTGGAGGAGCTGACTCCTCTTCCTGGACTCGTCGCGCGATCGGTTCACAAGAAAGGCGAAAACATCCTGCAATCCGGGGGTGAATGGCACGAGACCGAGGATGGACAATGGATGTGGAAGGGCGATACCAGCTCGGACGAAATGGCGGGAGATTTCTTCGCGTGGTCCATATATTATGACTTGATCGGAATCGAAGAAGAACGCCAGAAGGCCGCAAATCTGGCCGGTCGCGTCATGGATCACTTGATGGACCATGACTACAACCTCGTGGACGTGGACGGTGAAGTCACCACGTGGGGCGTCTATAGCCCGGCCATGCTCAACTCGCCCGGCTATGAACCGCAGAAAGGACTCAACTCCCTGGAGATTCTCTCCCACCTCAAGGCTACATACCACATGACCGGGGATGATCGATATCAGAAAGGATATCTTGACCTGGTGGAAAACCATCGCTACGCCCTCAATACGATCGATCAACAGATGCCTGTGCCCAAGGGCGTACCCTGGGACCACCAACTGGCCATGCTATCCTACTATCCCCTTTTCAAGTATGAACAAGATCCCTTTCTCAGGAACATCTATCTGCAGAGCCTGCAGAAGACCTGGCAAGCCATCGAAAGGGAACACTGTCCCTTCTGGACCTTCATCTACGGCTGGATCACGGGTCACCCTGTCAGACTCTATGAATGCGTGAAGTGGCTGCAGGATGTGCCTCTGGACATGATCACCTGGGATGTGAAGAACAGCGCAAGAAAGGATATCGTGCTCATGGCCGAGAGGGATTACACCGAACAACTGGTGGCCAGAGATCCCATTCCCATGTCCGAGCGCAGACTGTCCAAATTGGACAAGGGACCCTACAGACTGGACGGTGGCACCGGGGGACGCACCGAGGACGACGGAGCCTTTTTCCTGCTCTGCTATTGGATGGGACGACACCTGGGCTTCCTTAAAGAGGTCCCAAATGCCTGATTGTCGCCTGGCCGCTTTTGTTTCTGTTGGGTCCTGTTCTTAGCCTTTGGGCTCAAGGAGAGTCAGACGACTTGTGACATACCTTTCTGGATCCCCCTTCTGAATACGGACAGATGCCCTTTGGGTTTTGGAATGGCGATATCACCCGACAGGGAATCAGCGATCAACTGGAAGATTTCAGGGCGCACGGAATCGGCGGCGTGGTCATCCATCCTCGTATGGGCTTATCCCCTGCCATAGGGTGTCTCACGCCAGAGTATCTGGAACTCCACAGACACGCGGTTGAAGAGGCCCAACGCCTTGGCATGTGGGTCATTCTCTATGATGAGGGGATGTATAGTCTATTTCCTGCGAAACAAGCTCTCTGTCTTGGCGGGCATGACGACAAGAAGTCCCATGGCATCCTCCCAGGGATTGAGAAACTGATGATCTTCCCCGGATTGGATGTGAATCACATCCCCTTCCACGATTTCATGATCCTTACCACCTGATCTCAGGACCCCCCAACCTTTCGTCACATAGACCACCTGCTCCCAGGGATGTCCTCCCGGGGAGGTGGAACAACTCTTCCCCAGTTCAAGATACCGCGTTTCCAGGGAACGAGCCCCATGCTGCTCTGTAATGAGCCACCAGACCGGATTTTGGCTTCGGGACAACTCCTTCGCTGTTTTCGCGCGATTGGAGATATGCATGGCATCCTCTTCTCACCGTACGAAACCCCTTCAACGACAGATACTACGTTACGCTATGGAACCATTCCTTGCAAGGTTTCTTTCCATTCAATCTCTGCAGGCCTATGGATTGACCCCTCACTTCGTGGCACCATAAAGGAGGTTCGAAAGACACGAAGGAACTGTCCCATCACCTGGAGGTTTCGCCATGTGGACCATCCTGGCATGGAATATGATGTCCCTTTTCACACCGGCAAGCCTGGAGATTCACACGACCTGGGAGATTCAATGTCCTCCCAAACTCTATGCTTCCGCGGCCTATATCGCTGAGCCGGAGCAAAGTCCCGGGATCTGGGTCTATTCGGTGACCAGCACGGGACAGTTGCGCTGCGTCAATGCTATGGGCAAAGAGATGTGGGCCTTTCCTTGTGGAGGAGAAGTAACCTCCAATCCCACGGTAGCAGATCTGGATGGAAACGGAATTTCAGAAATCCTCATCGCGTCCCATGCCGGGGACAGAAGCCGCCTGTACTGCATCAACACCCAAGGCCAGCTTGTCTGGTCCCTGCCCCTCCTGTCAGGGGTCCAATGGACCAACGCGGTGGCGGGACAGTTTACCGAAGATCCAGGCATCGAAGTGGCCTTGGGTTCTTCCGAAGGAAGGATCTATTGCGTCAACGCCCAGGGACAACCCCTCTGGATCCATCGAATCCCTCCTGAAGACATCCCTTCCAGAGAAGGAGGAGATCCACCGTCCCACGTCACCATCGGTGGCCACCTGGCCTGTGGAGATCTCAACCAGGACGGCTGGGATGATATCCTCGTCCCGACAAACCATGGCTTCTTGTACAGGCTCGATGGCCTGGGCGGCCTGGTCTGGAAGAAACGCCTGGGACAGAGCACCTCCACCGGCCCAGTCATCGTTCCTTTGAACGCGCCTGACTCGATTGGGATCTTGTGCGCTTCGAGTGATCCTGGCGAGCTCTTCCTGCTTCAGGGACAGGACGGCGATATCCTCTGGAGACTGCCCTTGGAAGGCGAACTAGACTCTCCCCTGGCCGTGGCGGACTTGAACCAGGATGGTTCGCTCGAGGTCGTTTTGGCCAACACCACCGGCCTGGCCTTCTGCGTATCCCTGGAAGGACAGTTTCTGTGGCAGGCCTCTTTGAAGGGTGGATCCTATTGCGCCCCGGCTTTGGCCGATTTGAACGGCGATGGTTTCATGGAAGTCATTTTTGCCACAAGAAGCGGATCCCTTTGCATCCTGAACCACACCGGAGAGCGTCTTCTGGAAAGAAATCTCCCTTCTCCCTGTCTCGCCACCCCGACCGTGGCCCATGTGGCCGGGTATGAGGGACTGTACATGGTCATTCCAGGAAGGGACGGCTGGCTAACATGTTTGGCTGTGCCCTCCAAAAAACCCGGGCGCGTGGGCTGGTCCTCCTGGCGTCCAGGAGACGCTCGTTGCTGTCTGGCTCCGAGAAGCGACACGCTCGGGGAACGAAACGTGCTCTCCCCGAACGGAGAGATCCATCTCCTCTGCGAATCGATCCTTGACTCCGAGAAACCCTCTCCTATCTGGGTTCTGGACGAGTATCAAGAGGGCTTTTCTCTTCGACTATCCCTTCCCGATCAGGATCGATCTGAACCGATCGCGACACCAGAAGGAAGAACCGTGGGTAAAACTCGAATCTCTCGCGTGATGTTTCAAGCGCCGCCGGAGATCGTGGACATAGCCGACCTGGAAGCGGTCTGCCCTCAGGGAGAACCTCTGGCCACGAGAAAGGTGGCGGTTCTATCCAAAGATTCCCTGCAACAGGAACTGGTTCGCCTCCAACAAACATGGACTTCCCGAACGAGACGAGAAATCCAAGACATGTCTTCACCTCGGCAACTATTCGATCAGGCCCGTCGCCATGCGATGACTCTTTTGCTCGAAACAATCCCCGATCGCCTGGAGAAAGGAGAGACCATGGAGGTGATTGGCCTCCTGCGCCGCATTCGCTCCCTGGCATCGCGTCCCTCCCTGCTCGAGGAAGAAACCCAGAGGGGCGCGGACGAATCCTGGCTGGAACTGACAGAATACGCCTTGGACCCGGAGGTACTGATCCTGGGAGAGACAGCGATCCTCTCTTGCAGGTTCTCCTCCGTGGGTTCTTCCGAGGCTTGGATGGATGCCCTCGTCCATTCCAAGGCGAGACTAGACCTGATAGACGTTTACGGCACCATACGGGCCTCCTGTACAACTTCTTTGAGACCTTCACCTCAACATGGGAAGACATGGATGGCGAATTTCGAGCTGGATGTGCCACTGCAGATGGAGAAGGACGCTTCAAAACCCATATTGGACGCTCCCATCTACGAGGGGTCTCATCACCTGGTTCTCAGCATCATCGACCGTCTGGGACATCCCCTGCCATTGATCCAGTCGCGCCTTCAGGACGCGGATCCTTTCCCGCACCGATGTCTTCTGGGACACGTCACGGTTTGCCAGTCTCCTGTGGTCCTGAGAAGCGCCACCTGTTTGCGTCAAAGACAGACGGACTTCGCCTTCAGCATGGTCAGGTTGGAGAATATCTCTTCGAAGAAGCGATCCTGTACAGTTCGAGTTTCTCTCGCGTCTGTTTCCGGAAGAGAATGGGTCGCGGGAATCAAGCGCTTTTCCTTGGAACCAGGAGCCGAGCAATCCTCCGTGATTTTCCTGCGTCCCTTTTGGCCCCAAATCCGAGGAGAAGTCCTCTTGCGAGCCGAGTTGTATGACGAAAGAGGTCTGCTGGAGAATCATCTGGAAAACAGGATACAGATCCCTCTGATGGATTCAGGAATAATCCAAATACGGCGCGCGAATACCCTGCGGGACGGCAAGACAGGTCCTCGTTTGGATCTGGTCCTGGAAGCCGAGGGACTGCAAGCGAAGCGGGTGGATGTGACGGTCTTTGCGGGGCAAAACAGACACGCTTCTTTCCCTGGCTTGCGACCTGATCCCGCGGGCAGACTTCTGGAGACACTCCCTGTCACGCCTCACTGGGGTCGCTTCGACGTGGAATGCCTCATCCACGGAGATCAGAAGAAGTCCTTTCTGGTCTGCCAGAGTCTCGTGGCCACTTGCGTGGAGGTCCGAGGAAAGGATCTCTATATCAACGGAGAGCCTTTCCTGCTCAAGTCGGTCAATGTCCATGGACTCCAAGGGCACAGTCGAAAGCAAACAGAACAGACCCTGCGAATTCTGAAGGAACATGGATTCAACAACGTGAGAGCGGATTGGCCCCCCTTGTGGCAGGTGCGTCTGGCCGAGGAAGTGGGATTGTCCTACATGCCACTGGGTCCCTACTCTTGCACGAAAACGGATGAAATAGAACGCCGATTCGCCCGTCTCGACGAGATTCACGAACCTTGGAATCATATCCAACTGGAAACGTTGCGTTTCATCGAAATGTTCCGGGAGGAACCCAACGTGATCCTGTGGAATTGCGCCAATGAAGTGGGAGGCGACATCCAATCCATGCTTCTGTTCATGTTCCCAATCTACCAGCAAGCGGACCCTTACAGTCGTCCCGTAACCTACGCCAATCTGGGAGACCAGGGGGAATGGCAGGGCATGGACATTGTGGGTGTGAATCTCTACGCCTGGCATGGGATCCTGCCATCCGCCATGAAGAGCAATATCGACTCCTTGATCGCCTTGGGACACAACCACGACAAGCCTGTCATCTTCACGGAATTCAACCATTGGTGGGGACCAGTGCACCGACTGGGCGCAGACGCGGTGGAGCACATGGGCCAATACGCACTGGATCGCGGCATGGCTGGAACTACCCTCTATAAATCCTGCGACGTGCCTGATCGACATCCAGGATTGCTCGTCTCCAACGAAGCTTCAGGAAATCTCAATCTACCCATGTCTCACGCCCTTCGCGATTTTCACGCTGACGCGAACATGCTCTGGGCGACTCCAGCCCCAGGAAAGGACAGAATCCTGGTACGCAACAAACGACGCTTCACTCTGCAGCGTCCCGTTCTGCTCCTTCAATCCTTGGACCGTTCGTTGACATGGTCCTCTTCCCTCGAAGATATCCCTGCTGGCTCCCAGGGGGAGTTTCCCCTCAACAAACTCCCCAGAGCCTGGAAAGCGGCCCTTGCCCAGGGCGTGCGGGTCTGCCTGCAACACGAATCACATCACGGGCTACAAAGCCATTTTGAGAAAGTCGTGTTCCCCGGCATGAACGTAAATATTCAGTGAACCCGATCTGGTCGGGCTCACCAAATATTTACACATGAACTAGACGGCCTTTTCCGGCGAAGAGTCGTCCGGTTTGTTACAATGAAGCCTTCGCTGTACAACGGAGGACGGACATGGAGAGTGGTGATTTCAACGCAAGCCATGAATCACGGGGTCGATGGAGTTCCCAGACAGGCTTTGTCCTCGCGGCCATTGGATCGGCCGTGGGTCTGGGTAACATTTGGCGTTTTTCCTATATGGCGTATGACAATGGGGGCGGCGCTTTTCTTGTACCCTACATCCTGGCGCTTTTCCTGGCCGGAATCCCCTTGATGATCCTGGAATACGCGGTGGGACACCGTCTTCAGAGTTCCTCGGTTCTGGCCTTTGCCAAGATGGGACCCAAGTGGGAATGGCTGGGATGGTGGATGCCTCTGTGCGCCACGTTCGGAATCATGATCTACTATGCCGCGGTGATCGGTTGGTGTTTCAATTACATCTTCTTGAGTCTCAACCAGGGCTGGGGGCAAGATACAAATCACTTCTTTTTCAACGATTTTCTCCAGATGGAGGGCGCTTCTCACTTCTCTCCCGGCGCCCCAATTTCCTATATCCTTACAGCTACCGCCGCGGTCTGGTTCTTCTGTTGGTTGATTTGCTATCTGGGGGTCAAGGGAGGCATTGAAATCGCATGTAAGATCTTCATGCCCCTTCTTCTGGCGCTCACCTTGATCCTGGTCCTTTGGGGATTGGCCCTGCCAGGCGCCATGGATGGAATTCGCGCCTATCTCTCCCCTGAATGGGACAAACTGAAAGAACCCAAGGTATGGGCCGACGCGTTCAGTCAAATCTTTTTCACCTTGAGTCTGGGTTTTGGAATCATGATCACCTACGCGTCCTACCTGCCCAAGGAAACCAGGCTGACCACCAACGCTCTCATCACTTGTTTTGGAAACTGTCTGTATTCCTTTATCGCCGGTTTCGCGGTGTTCAGTGTCGTAGGATTCATGGCTACCCAGAAGGGTGTGGGAATCGATCAAGTGGCTTCGGCCAGCGTGGGATTGGCCTTTGTGACCTATCCTGAAGCCATCTCCAATCTGCCGGGATACAACGCCCTTTTTGGCGTGCTCTTCTTCTGCGCCCTGTCCATTGCCGGGCTTTCTTCAGGCATCTCTCTGGTGGAAGCCATGGCCGCGTCCATTCACGACAAGTTCAGGATGCCCAGAAAAAAGGTGGTTACCCTTGTCTGCGTCCTGGGCTTCTTGGGAAGCATCATTTTCACCACGCGGGCGGGCCTTCTCTGGTTGGACGTGGTGGACCATTTCGTCACCAATTTTGGGCTGGTCACCGCGGGGTTCCTGGAATGTTTGATCGTCGGTTGGATCTTCCGAGCCAAGATCCTGCGTCGCCATGTCAACGAATCCGGCTCCCGCCTGCCGGCAATCTGGGATTTCCTGGTCAAGTTCGTCACGCCTTTGGTCCTGCTGACCATCCTGGAGCTGAGACTTTATGGTCTGATCCGGGACGGGTATGGCGGCTACGGATGGGACGTTCTTATCCTCGTGGGATTTCAGGTGCTCGCTGCCACCCTTCTGGCCAGTTTCTTCTTCGCGTCTATTCCCTGGGACAAGCATAAACTCGACGAGGTTCACAAGCCGGAAGGAGATCGGCTGCTGGTATGAAGCTCTTGCGATGCTTCCACGCGCAAGCACCATGGCTAGGCGGCGCGAACGCTTTGGATGGCCTTGCGGAGTACCGAGGAAAAGGTCTGTTTCATGGAAGAATCCTGGATTCGCTCCCTGGAAAACTGCTGAACCAGATTCCAGAGTCTCATGTGATCGAAATGGGATGCTGCCTTGGTGAGGTCCACATGCTTGGCGCTTCTTACATCCACGGCCATGGAGCGCGAATACTCGCCGATAATCAAACGCTTGGTCGCCGATGTCCCCTTCTCCTCACCCAACAATTGTGTCCTCGCGTACTCGCTGTTCCCATCCTGCGCTATTTCCATCTTTTCCACGACGTCAAAGTCCAAAAGATACGCGATATGGATGGCTGGATCCGTGATCAAGATAACAATGAGGCACCCCCCGCTTCCCTCCAGATGGCCCTTTCTGGAATAAGAGAAGATGAAATGAGTCATCTGGCAGAACCACAGGCTCTCGGTTCCGAAAAGGTATTCCTCTAACGTCCATCGTCCCCCCAGAAAGTCCTGCACACTGTCCTGTCGAAACAGCCACTCGGCAGTCTGACGCCCGTTCACAGATGCTTTCCTCTTTCCTGCCCTCGAAAGGACATGCCCTTATCCAAGGAACACGTCAACAGATCTTCTTCAAAAGGACCGGAACCGGTGCTCCTGAAAGTTTCTCCATACATTGTACAAAATCTTGCGCTCTGCTTCTCCTGTCCTCTTCCCCCTGTTCCATTCGAAGACGCGATTCCGCCAGTCCCAGATTCCCGCTGGCGCCTTGATGCGTTCGTTCCTTGATCTTCTGTGCAGGGTCAACCTGTCCCAAGGAATCCAAGGACCGTTTCACTCGTTCATAAGCTTCCCTGAACGGAACCCCTGAAGCCACCACTTCCAAAACCTTGTCCGTGGCAAACACTTCAGGGTGAAATCCGGCCAACAGGTTGTCCTCACACACCTTCAACTCCCGAATGGTCAATTCCATGACTCGAACACAAGCCAGGGTCACAAACAGGCCCTCCATAAAGGGCTCCTTGGTTTCTTGTCCATCCCTGTTGTATCCGGTCGGCAGGGTGCGCGTGATCTCGAGGATTCGAAACAAATCGGAAAGCACAGTGGCGGATTTAGCCCGGGTCAGTTCCAAGGCACAGGGATTCTTTTTCTGGGGCATGATGCTGGAGCCGGTGCAAAGCTCTTCAGGGATCTGGAAATATCCGAATTCAGGCATGCTAAAGAGGATCAATTCCTGGGCCATCTTGGCCAGATCCTGCATGATTTGAACGCAAGCGGAAAGAATGATGGAATCGATCTTCCCTCGGCTATTGTTGACATAAAGCACATTGTTCTGAACCTTGGAAAATCCCAACAACTGGGCCGTTTTCTTTCGATCGATGGCCAAAGGCACGCCATAACTGGCCGCAGATCCCAAGGGACATTGATCATTGATCTTGTAGGCGCACAAGAGAAATTCCCTGTCGTCGAGCAAAGATTCCAGAAAACTGCCGGCCCAAAGTCCAACAGAAGAAGGCATGGCTCTTTGGGCATGTGTTCTGCCCACCATAGGTATCCCCTGGTTCGCTTCCGCCATCTCCACCAGAGCATGACAAAGTCGCAACAAGTCCCTCTCCAGTTCCAACAATATGGCTTTCCCAAAAAGCCTTAGATCCACCAAGATCTGGTCGTTGCGGGACCTGGCCGTATGGATCTTCTTTCCCGTCTCTCCCAATCGCTCGATAAGCCTGGATTCCACCGCGGCATGGACGTCCTCGTGTTCCATTCTCACGGAAAAGGTTCCCTCTTCAACATCCGACATGACGCGAATTAGTTCCGCTTTGAGAAGAGCCAATTCCTTCGGATTCAAAATACCGATCGATTCCAACATGACAGCGTGAGCGATACTCCCGAGGCAATCCCATATCACCAAATTCTGGTCTAACTCGGGATCTTTTCCCACGGTAAAAGCCTCAATCTGTTCGTTTAGATCATAGGAAGGACGCCAGATCTTCTTCGTAGTCAAGCCGCTCTCCTAACAAGACGTTGAGCCATGGTCCCATTCAGAAGGACAAGTGATGATCCGCAATGGATCCACCGCAGAATGTACCATAGCGAAGAAACCCCACGCAACGCCGTGGGACGGCCCTTGGACAAATCTCGGGTTCTCGGATCTCGGGTTCTCAGATTGACTGTGACTTGGATATCCTATAGACTCCGGGGAGTTGTAAGCGTCTGGTCGATTCAAAGGGAGGGAAAGCGATGAAGATCTGCCCAACCTGTCATGAAATGTTCGAGGATTCAAAGAATCTCTGTCCCACAGACGGCACGGCTCTCGAACCTATGATCACTCAGGCGGAAGACCTGGTCGGAGAACTCCTTTCCGGCAAATATAAGCTCCGATCCATCCTGGGCAAGGGTGGAATGGGAGCTGTTTTCGACGGGGAACACATTCAGCTCGGACGCCCTGTGGCGGTCAAGATGATTCATCCCATGTTTCTGTGTCCGGAAAGCGTCACGCGTTTTCAGCGGGAAGCCAAGGTCGCCAGCAGTCTGAACCATCCCAATGTGATTCAAATCTACGACTTTGGACAAGCTGAAGACGGTTCCTTGTACCTGGTCATGGAAAAACTCCAGGGTCAGGAGCTCAAGGACGAGATCACACGGAACGGCTCGATGGAAGTGAACAGAGCCATTCGACTTTTCGCTCAGATCTGTGACGGCATGGCCGTGGCCCACGCTCAGAACATGATTCACAGGGATCTCAAGCCTCAAAACGTGATGCTTGTTCGAGATTCCAGAGGCAACGAACAGATCAAGATCTTGGACTTCGGTTTGGCCAGAACCATGGATTCGAACCGCACAGCTCTGACCGAACCGGGAACCGTCATGGGAAGTCCCCAATACATGTCCCCGGAGCAGATCTCAGGTCAGGAAGTCACCAAGGCGTCGGATATCTATGCCATGGGTCTGATCTTCTATGAGATGCTGGCAGGCACACCCGCTTTCACAGGCAAAAACGCCAGCGAAATCTTCAAGGCACATCTCACTGAGAAGCCCAAGCCCTTGCAACCCGAAAACGCGCCAAGGGAACTCAACGAAGTTGTGATGCGATGTCTGGCCAAGGAACCCCAGGATCGGTTCGCTTCGGTCGACAAGTTGATGGCCACCCTGCCCCAAACCCTGGCCTCCACGACCATGCCTTACCCTGCAGCGTCTGCTGCGGTTCCCGAGGCTCCCTCTGACAATACCACCAGGCCAGATCCGAAAGAGAAGTCCAAGACCTTGGCACGCACCACGCCCAGTGCGTCCCACGCAGCCAAAGCGCTGGCCGATACAGGCAAGGACACCCCTGATTCGGACTCTTCAAAATCCCCATCCAAGAGTTCCAGCAATATCTTGATTCTGGTGGGAGTCATGGGAGGTCTATGCCTGCTTCTTTCCATGGGAGCTTTGGGTGCCTTCCTTGTCTTCAAGTCCTTCCAGAACAAGGGATCCACCAAGACCTCGGAAATCGGAAAGATCTATGATGTCAAGCCGGCCGGCAGCTATGCTCAAGAAGAAACGAGGACGGCGGTCGATCGGGATCTGGAAGACGCCTATGCTGCTGTCAAACAACTCAGGGAGGAAAGCACGGCTTTGGTGGACGAATCAGCCTTTGTCGAAGATTCGCTTGTCCACGACTCAGACCTGATCCTCGCCCAGGAAACCAAGGAACCGGTTCAGGAGAGTCAGCCCGCGCAACGGATTCCGGCTGCACAGGACATTCAACCCGTAAAACCCGCGCCAGAGCCCATCCAACAACCCTTGATGCGACCTCTCCAGCCCCAACAACCCACAGCGCCACCACCGGTCGTCCTCCCTCAACGCCCCAAGGTCTTCGTGGAAGTTGTGGGCGATCCCATGGTAACGCAATACCTCAGGAAGGAGTTGTACGATCAACTCAGAAATCTGGGTTGCCCCCTGTCCACCTCCCGGGAGGACTGCCATATGGTGGTTCAAGTCCAAGCCGAACTCGAGAGCCAGAAGACCACGCATGACTTCGGAACACGGTTCAACTTGAAGACCTATGCCGTGCTCATCTCAGCAGAAGCCCTTCCCTGGCGAGAAACCTGGCCAAACCAGGTCATGGATGTCATCACCCTAGATCCAACCTACGCGGCCACCAAACTCCCTCATGAGGCACAGCGGGTAACCAAGGGACTGGTCAGCAAGCTCATGGATTTCTGGGACGAGAAACTCGGATCATCCTCGAATCAGTGAATGTCTGGCAAACCTTGGGTTCGTAAATATTCAGTGAACCCGATCTGATCTTAGATTATGGAGGGCTGGCGAGGAGTGCGTGAATCGTCTGGGCGGGTTCAGGGTCGGGCCGACCACCGAGCTTGAGCTCGGTTCCTCGGGCCGCCCCTGTCCGCACAGGCTCGCCTCATCAAGATTCTAGCGAGCCGAGCATGAGCCAAGACGATTCACGCACTCCTCGCCCTGCTGAGTTCAAGCCTTCGATCAGATCGGGTTCACTGAATATTTACTTGGGTTCGTTACGGACGTTTCTGTTTTGGTTCATCGAGAAAAGAGCCATTGTGAAGCAAAATATGTTGTAAGGCGGCATTCATTCTCCTATATCGAAGGATTCCGACCCCGGCGCTGATGACGCCAATGGGCAAACAGATGATCCCGATCATCAGAAACCATCCCTCTTGCGAGAAATGCATCATGGTCGCGCCAGCAATCAGAAGCGCCACGCCGGACCGCAGATAAGCAAGCAGCGTTCTCTCGTTCGAAAGAAACGTTCTGTCGATCGCCAACTCGTCTCTCAAGATCAGATTCCCCCCTTGAAATCTTGAGTATCTCTCCCTCGTCATGACTTTCCTTTCCATCGAGAATCTTCTGTCAACCCCTCAACATGATCTCAATTTCATTCCCCGCCCATTCGACAAGCCCATATCGGGTTCACCAAGGGGTCGCGTAAAAACAACGTGAGCCTTCAGTGAACCCGATACAAACCCGGCATCTGTTGGAGAGGAGATAGAGATGCTGTGTCGGGTTCACTAAATGTTTACAAAACAACTTCACATTCTGAGGGGTGAGATTGGCTTCAGATCGGACCGTAACGCCTGAGCGAACCGCAAGCGCATCCAAGATACGTTGAGGAATCCGCAATCGAGGCGCGGCCGTGAACTCATTTTTGCGTGACCCCTAAGAATTTACGTCCAACCCCAATCTAATCTCGAAGTAATTCGAGGGCATACCCGCCCCTATTCTTAATGGATAGTATAATCATCCCAAACGGCTTTGTCAAAAGGAGGGACCAGCATGGCGCGCAAGGCCTTTCCGGCAAGCGCCCAACCTACCGTTCCGTTGGATCCCCCCTGCTCAAGAGAAGTCATATCACCTCCCACCACAACCCCCACGCAATAAAACCTTTCATCGAAGAGGGGACTTCCACTCAAGCCGGGGGAGACCACCACGTCATGCTGAAAGAACGTGTTTCCTTCCACTCGACTCACCACGCCTTCCAACAAAGAAGCGGTTGGATGGCTGGGATGAACCGCGTTGAAAGGATAACCCAAACAATAGATCCTCTGTCCCTGGCGAAGAGGCCTTCGGGCCCAGGAAATGGGAGAAGGGTCCCCTCCTGCCGGATCAATCCGAACCAAGGCCACATCCCGACCGAATTCTCCTGTTCTGTGCTCCGGATGAATGAGGATATCCAGAATGGGGTGTCGTTGCCCGGGTGCAGCGTTCGGCACAGCCACACCCCGAGCTCCTTCTTTCCGCAAGACATGAGCCACATGGGCATTGGTCAAGAGCCAGCCTTTCTCGTGGACAAGAAAAGCCGACCCCAAGGGAACGATCCTTTCACCCTTGTCCTCGGCCAGAACAAAAATCGCGTTCAAGGCCCGTTGCCGGCGCTGAAAATGGAAGATTCTCACGGTCAACACCGAACTCACAAGGAGCATGCCGAGCCCAAGCACCATCCATCCGCGGGCTTTTCTATACCGCTCCACAGGTTTGGGAACATATCCACAAGGCAAAGGCTTCGGGCAGAATAGTACCGTGGGTCCCTCCCTTCCCAGTCGAAACCGGTCGCCGGGTCTCAGGGCTACCTGCTTGACCCTCTTTCCTTGAACATAGACCCCATTGGTGCTCGCCAGGTCTCTCAGGAGATATCCCTTGTTGGTCAACACAACCTCGGCATGCAATACCGACACATTCTCATGTTCCAAACGGACATGGCATGCGGGGCCCCTGCCCAGCAGAACCCGGGCGGAACGCACCTCCTCGGGTTCACCATCTCCTACCACAAAGACAGGACAAAGCGGTATCTCTTTCAACGCGCCCACTCCAGAAGATAGGCAAAGCTTTCACCATCGTGTCGCCAGGAAATTTCCTCCCCCTTGACTTCGAATACTACCCCGTCGGATACGACGCCCTGGCTGTCTTGAACCCTGATTTTTCTCACAATACCCTTTCCCCAACCTTCGGGCAATCGCCTTGGTCTGAGCCTAATCTCAAACGGGCCATAGGACGGAAGAGGTGTCGCGATCAGCGCCTGTTCTGTCCTGGAAAGCCTCAATCCCCCTGAAGTCACCACCCACCCAAAATCTATCAAGGTTCCTTCAGGATTTCTACGAACAGGGTCTTCCTTCGCCCGATCCAAGGGTTGCACGTTCAACTCCAGTCGGCCTTCGAGGTCACGGTCCACACGCAAATCTCCCAGAATGGAACGTCCCGTGGCGTCTTTGGGTCCTTGACTGGCATATCGAATCCCCTCCTTCGGATCCCACAGTCCCAGCCGAATCGCGAAACATCCCCGCAGGGTTTCCGGTATCGCGATCCTCACGTTCTGTCCCGTAACGACTCCGTCTTCCCATTGGAACGTGGGAGGCGAAGGACGGTGGTCTCCCTGGAACGCGATCTGTTCCTTTCCTGACCTCCCCTCGTCGAAATGAACATAGAGGCAAAGGTCTTTGTCCGGCGTCTTTTCGACCTCCCAATGGACCAAGAGATGAAATGCCTTCTCATCCAGCGTTTCAACACGCGCCTGAACCGGACGAACCGGCAAAACATCTCCCGGCTGAGCCGTCCTGCCGTCCACATAGAGAAACTCGGGACAGGAAGAGCGTTCCACGATGTATCCATCCAACCTTTCAATGGAAAGCTCCACCTCCCCTGAACGCCCCCAACACCCATACTGTGGAAGCACATGTCCCTGAACCTCCCAATCCGTTTCTCCTCGATTGACGTGAATCACCGCCTGGTTGTCCCATTTCACCGTCTGTCGATGGATATCATCCTCTTCAAAGGTCGCACAGTCCATTCGACGCATGGCCAAGGATCGAACAAACGCTTGAGCGTGCCAGTATTTTCTCACGGCGTCGATCTGAAAGACGGGATAGTCCGACATCAGGGCATGCCCCATCAAGAGTTCACAGGTCCTGTAATCATCGCTATAGATCCCGTGGCTCTCTCTGGAACGCCCTCCTTGATATCTCACGCTATATCCCACGCCATACAGAACGAATCTGTCATGAAGCACAGCATCGAACCAAGGGATCCGTTCCCAGTTCCCGCCAGGGGCAAAGATCCTGTGTTCCCCTCGCCCCAGACCAAGACATTGACAATCCGCCCCATCCAACCATCCCACCAGATGGTCGTGTCCCGCCTCGGAACAAGTGAAAGCTCCTCCCAGGGTGTTTCGGATCGTTTCGAAGGTCTCTCCCCACCTGGCCTGGCATTCCAGGACACTGTGAAAATGACCATCGATATCGTAATACTCCACACAAGGCTGGGATGCAAACACATCCACGAAATAGGCTGTTGGGCAGATCGAAGCCTTTATCAAAGCCAGGTTCCTCTTCAAGAAGGGCAAAATCCTGTCAGGCCTCCATTTATAGGACAAGGCATCCCTTCCCTCGTTGTACCAGGCCTGATGAGGCTGCCCGTTCTCGGTAAAGTACACATGGTCATAGGTGAATCCTTCAGCGTCAGGATAGAAGTCGATATAGTTGTCATGAAGCGCGAAGGGGATGCGATGTCTCTTGCAGGTCTCGGCCAAGATCAACATCCCTTCCAGGCCTCCCAGATCCGGGTTGGGTGGATAGATATCCGGCAACCTGTAGTCATATCCCCACCTCTGCCAGACATGCTGGATAAGGGCCATATCCCGCATGCCATAACTTATGCAGCGTTCCAATTCCTTGGCCACACGCTCGAACTGTCCGCCCCAGATGTCCAGAAAGAAAAAGCCGGCCATATCTGACACGCTCGCACTGGGACGCTTCTCACAGATGGATCTGTACTGGAACGCGGCGTCAAAGGCTCCTTGGGTCGAAGGAACCAGGGTCAAGGTCGCGTTCTCCCTCGTATGAAGGGCATAGTGTTTCTTTCCCGGATTCACGTCCAGAAAAAGCGGGGGCACATCGCTCGCTTGAACCAGAGATATCCCATTCTCAAAATCGAAACCCACATGGCTGGTAGAAAGGGTATGTCCCCCGGCATGCAAGCGCCAGGCCGCCGGTTCCTCCCAGATCCAACCGTGGCCCGCGTAGATCCGTCGGGCCTTCCTCGAGAAGGGCCCAACATGGACGTTCACGACGCGTCGACTGCAATCCAGCCGAACTCGTACCGCTTGTTCCTGGGCGAACACCTTGACCCGAAGGATACAACCTTCCTCTGATCCCAGATATTCGTGCAGGAAAGTCCATCCATGTTCTTCCTCCACCACCTCTGTGCGAACTGGAATCGCGGGCATCCCCTCCACTTCCACCGCCAATCCCTGAAAGAGCAGCTCCTTGTCCGGGTACACGAACCCCAACAGCCCGTCCAGGATTCCATGATCTCCAGGCCACGCCACGAAGGCAACCTCCTCGC
>Ga0114946_10000999_pt1 | contig 19539 bp, 18 predicted proteins | sample WalLakDeSediment_FD_88676 | JGI IMG/M metagenome (GOLD analysis project Ga0114946, IMG submission 88676) | Lake sediment microbial communities from Walker lake, Nevada to study Microbial Dark Matter (Phase II) - Walker Lake 11/02/13 Deep Sediment | ecosystem: Environmental > Aquatic >...
ACACCTGACCGGGCAGCAGCCGGGCCATGCCGGGGATCGCCTGGCGCTCGATGTGCGTGCCGTTGCGGCTGTCGAGGTCGCACAGATCGAACTCGAGGCCGGGCCCCGACTTGACGATGCGCAGCTCCGAGTGGCGTCCGCTGACCCAGCCGAGCGGGATGCGGATCGACAGCTCGGTGTCTTCGCGTTCATGGCGAAGCTCGGTGCCGCTGACCCGACCGAAGCGGATCTTGGTGATCCCGTCGAGCGACCAGACCTTGCCAGCCTCGCTAAAGTCGTTCTCGCTCGAGCCGATGAAGATCAGCCACGCGTGCGCAGGACCACGACCGAGCACCGGCGCGTCGTCGGAGAGGGTTTCTTCGGGGATCGTCATGGCCATTGGCGGCACACTGCCTTCGCATGGTACCCGGCTTCCGACGGGCCCACACGAGCATGGGCGGCTACCTACCAAAGATCAGGTTCGGAAAGCGACCCTGCGCGGCCACCGCTGGATTAATAGCGAAGCACGCCGGCGTTGCTCAGCTCGATCGCCGTCCGAGTCAGGGCGACGTCATCGGCCTCGAGACGGTCGAGGATGGTTGGCCAGTCGTGGCCTTCGGCGACGGCCTGAAGGAGATCGAGCTGACTCGGGCCGAGCTCGCGCCAGGCTTTGCCCGCGGGCACGACCACCTCGATGTCGCGCGTGGGCAGATCGAGGCGCTCGGCGAGGTGGGCGAGCTCGTCTTGCACACGCGCCGCCTCCATCAAGATGTGTTCGAGGCTGACCGACAGCTCGAGGCCGTCGGGCGCCTCGACGGCGCCGCTGTCGAGCTCGAAGGTGCCCTCGGTCCAACCCATCATGCGCAGCAAGGCCTTCTCGGCCTTGAGGTTCCCGCTGCCTTGGATGCGCGCGTAGTAGACCCGGCCTTCGCGGAGGAACAGCTCGCCGATCGAGTTGCCGCGCACGCGCAAGCTCCCGGTCTTGCGGCTAGTCGCGAGCCACTGCAGGACGTCCGCGAGCGGGATGTCCTGGATGCTGCCGGACATCGAGCGGCCCGCGGTGATCTCTTCGGGGCCGGGGGTCCGGCGCTCGAGCTTGTCGAGCGCGACCATGTCGACGCGCAGCAAGCTCGCGCCGATCGTGATGCGATCGCCAGGTCGAAGCCGATGGTGGGCGATGGCCCGGCCGTTGACGGCGGTCCCGTTGCGCGAGCCGAGGTCGCGCAGCCACAAGGTCCCGCGCGCCGCATAGATCCGCGCATGCGTGCGCGAGACCGTGTCGTCGGGGAACACCAGGTCGGCGTCGGCGCTGCGCCCAACGACCCAGCTGCTGGCTTCGGGCCCCAGGGGAAAGGCTCCGCTGGGCTTGGTGCCGGATACGTTGGTCAACACCGGAATCTCGGTCGAGGCCATCGGTGTAAACCTACCGCAACGCCGCGCACGCTGAGTCAAAACAACGATCGGGCCCCGCGGACTCTGCGGACGCTGTTGGTGAAGGCCGAACGACAGTGAGTTAGCACACCTCGGGTTCCTGCGCGCTCGTCTTGAACAACGTTTGGTGGCCAGTAATCGCCGGGGAGAGCGGGGATCCACCTGTACGAGGGGGATGATCGGGCTTGGTCATGGGGGGGGTGCGGAGGGATCGCCCGGGTTGTATCGAGTGTCTGCGCGCGGAACACTATGAACGTGGGCTTTTCGCGTTCAACCCTTGTCTCCGGCGTTCTCCTCGCGCTCCTGACCACGACTGGCTGTGCGAAGGCGAGGCAGCAGCAGCAGACGGCTGCGCCGACCTACGCTCCGCAGCACAACGCGACCTACGCCCAGCAGTCCTACCAGACCGGCGACGTCCCGCCGAGCGACTACGCTTACTCCGACGTCTACGTCCAGGACCAGTACTTCGCCGATCCCTTCGAGCAGCAGCCGGACGACATGCTCGGCTACGAGACCACGTCGAGCGGCGATCAGATCGTCGTGGTCACCTACGTCCACACCTACGCCGAGCCAATCGAGACCTTCCCGCGGGTCTACTGGGCCGGCCGCTGGTACTACAACGTCCACGGCTCCTTCGTGTTTTGGGACCCCTACTGGGGCACGTGGGGCTACTACTGGGGTCCGCCAGCGCCGCTGGTCGTCGTCTGGAACTACCACTATCCATGGGTCGCCTATAGCTGGGGCGTCGGCTACTACGGCGGCGGCTGGTATTGGGGCGGAGTTGGCCACTACGGCTATCACGCCTACGGACGGGCGCCGCAGAATTGGCGGCCGAGCCGGGGGCCCAACGCCGATCGTGGCGGTCCCACGGGGCGGCCTTCGACTCCGCCGAATGGCGGCGGCGGCGGCGGCGGAGGCGGAGGCGGAGGCGGCGGCGCGGGCGTCGACGGCTCGGGTCGCGGTGATGTCGGCTTGCCCGGCTCGGGCGCGCAGCCCGGTCGCGCGCCGGTCGATCCGGCGGTCGCCGGACGGCCGGATGTTCGGGCGCCGGGCCGCGGGGGAGCGGATCCCTCCTCGCCCACCGTCGGGACGGATGTCGCGACCCCCACCCAGCCCGGCCGCGCTCAGCCAGCGCCGCGGGTCGGTGCCACCGATGTCGGCCGCACGCCGGCCGCTCGTCGGATCGAGCCGACCCAGCCTCCGCGGGCGCCGGTCGCTTCCAACCAGCCCAACAGGCAAGTCGCGAGTCCGCCACGCGCTCGGGTTCCGCAGGTGCAGGTCCACTCGAGCTCGCCAAGCGCGACCCGGCCGACCTACTCGCCGCCCGCGGCTCGCCAAGCGCCGACCCGCACCGAGACAACCTCGCGCTCGGTCGGGACCAACCCGAACCCCAATCCCAACCGCAACGTGGCGGCTCCGAGTCGGGCAGCGCCGACCCGCTCGAGCAGCACCGCGCCGTCGGGGGGCTATCAGACCTACACGCCCCCGACTCGCTCCTTGAGCCCCTCGCGCTCGTCGAGCCCAAGCCCGAGCTCAGGCCCCTCGCGTTCGTCGAGCCCAAGCTCGAGCTCGAGCCCCTCGCGTTCGTCGAGCCCTTCGCGTTCGTCGAGCCCGAGCCCCTCGCGTTCGTCGAGCCCAAGCTCGAGCCCTTCGCGTTCGTCGAGCCCTTCGCGTTCGTCGAGCCCGAGCTCGAGCCCCTCGCGTTCGTCGAGCCCCTCGCGTTCACGCTGACTCGATCGTCAGGCGCGAAAAAAGGTCGGTGGCGTTCGCGCCACCGACCTCTTTCAATTGCCCGGGGCCAAACCCGGGGAGCCCGCTAGAAGCGTCCGACCCAGGCGAAGCCGCCGCCACCAGGCACGTAGGTCGGGACCACAGCGGTCTGCTCCGGGGCCCAGTTCTCCCAGCGCTTGTACTTGATGCGGTTGCCGATGCCGACGCCGACCAAGAGCAGGCCGAGGCCGGTGGTTGCGATGGCGGTGGGGACCAGGAAGTCGCGCTGATCGCCGTAGCGACAGGCCAGCGCAGAGTCAAAGTCGCAGCGGGTGATCAGGATGGCGGCCGCGATGAAGCCACCGCCGAGTCCGGTGACGAGACCACCGGTGATCAGCATGCCCTTGCCGTCGCGGGGGCGCTTCTTGACGCCCCAGGTCGGCTCAGCCGGGCGCTGCGGGCCGAGAGGCGTGAGATCGAGGGGCTCGTCCGCGACCTCCTCGGCGTCGGGCAGCTCCTCGTCCTCGTCTTCGTCCTCGTCTTCTTCCTCTTCACCTTCACCGCCGACGGAGAGCTCCTCGCCCTCGTCGTCTTCGCCGCCAACGGAGAGCTCCTCGCCCTCGTCGTCTTCGCCGCCGACCGCGATCTCTTCACCCTCGTCGCCTTCATCGTCTGGGCTGCTGACCTCGACACCCGAAGGTGGTGCGGCCGCCAACGCGCCGTTGACTGGCGCGAGCGCGACGGCGGTAGCGAGCAGGGAACAGGAGAGCTGGATGCCGAACTTGGACGGGGTCATGGCGTTCGAGTCGCGGGGCAACAGAGTGCAACGGAGTATTGTACGGCGACCGTCGCCCACACAACCCCCGAAGATGCTGCTGCTTACGGGGGCCCCACGCATCGCCGGCGGGGCGGGGCGGGGCGGGGCAGGGGTGACCGGCGCGCCGCCGGGGCGATTGGGGTTCGCTACCCGGGCTGCTAGGCTCCCGCGTCATGCCGATGCTCGCAGACATCGACGATCCCCGGCCGTCGCGGGTCCGCGGGTTCCTGATCGGAGCGGCGATCGCCGTGCCGATCGGCCTGGGGATTTGGTGGGCCGCGAGCTCGTGGCTGCCGGGGCTGATCCTCGGCAACGTCGTGGAGTACGACGCGCGCCTGCGCGACGAGGACGCGTACATGCAGGGGGTCTGCGCGGCGATGCAGCTGCCCCGCGACAAGTCGCTGTGCGAGTGCGTGCTCGCCGTCGAGTACCCCTCGCTCGACTGCCGGCTCCCGTTCATGCATTGGAGCCTCGAGCGGATGACCGAGACCTGCGCCGACGAGGCGGTGTTCGAGCAGTCCCTCAAATTCTGCTCGTGCGTGCGGGCCCTCGACGAGCAGCTCAGCACCGTCGCGCCCACCAGCAAGGAGGCTCGAACAACTGTTCAGCGCTACGCGGGCTGCACCGAGTTCGATGATGTCCTGTACCTGCCGCAGCTCGAGCAGCTCGAGTAGGTCATGAGCCAGCGCACGGCGAGGAGCGCCCTGAAATCCCGAGATTTCCCCGCCGTTGACGGGATGCGCTCCCACGTCCTACATTCCGCCCCAATCGTGATCGCGGCCGGTTTCGTCGGCCCCGCGAGCGCTTCGAGGAGACCCCAATGTTCAAGACCGTCATCAAGGCCGCGCTGCTGTGCATCCCCCTCACGTTGTTATCTGCCGACTGCGGCGGAGGTAGCGTTGGGTTCACCGTCAAGGACAAGGAGCTCGAGCCCGGCGGCGCCTTCATCACCTACGTGCAGCCTTCGCATTGCGACGGGTGTAGCGCGCTCAAGCGCGGCGACCTGATCCAATCGATCGACGGCAAGCCCGTGGCCCGCACCGACGATCTCGGCAACCTGACCGACGGTAAGCCCCACGAGCTCAGCTACTGGAAGGCGAGCTCGGGCGAGCTCGCAACGGTGACGATCACCGCCGAGCCCAACGACACGCTCGCGCCCATCAAGGACGCCCCGCCGTTTTGGACGGTCGGCGCCAAGGATCTGATGAAGGCTCCGAGCTGGGCTCGTCGGCGGCTGTTCGCTCACGCTTCGCCGCAGATCCTGCTCGTCAACTCCGACGGCGGCTTCGTCAACGGCCGCGACCTCTACGGGCAAAAGCGGCTGATCGTGATGTTCGACTGGGCCGCGAGCACCGATCGGCAAAACGGCGCGCTGACCATGCAGATGCTGCAAAAGGCCCAGGCTGACCTCAAGGCCAAGGGCATCGACATCCTGTTCGCGCAGATCAAGCACCCGCAGCAGCGGGACATCGCGCCGATGAACGACACGGACCTGCGCCAGTTCTTCACGGACAACCAGGTCAGCCCCAAAGAAGGCGGCCCGCTCCCGCCCCCGCCCCTGTACCGCATGCCCAACTCGACCGAGGACAACCCCACGCGGGTGCTCGGCCTCCAGGGCGCGTTCACCTACTTAGAGGCGATCGGCCAGGCGCCGAACATCTTCCTCCTCGACGAGCACGGCGTCATCCGCTGGCACTCGGCCGGCAAGGTCCCGGATCCGACCGGGAAGATCGCCAACGACATGGTCTACACCATGAACGAAGCGATGATGTTCGCGCTCGAGCATCTCTAAGGGATACCCGCGAGCGAACAGGCGGCGAGGCTCGGTCACGAGCCGCCGCCTGTTGGCAATTCATGCGCGGATGCGGCGGTAGAGGCGGATCCCGAGCATCAGCGTGATGCCGAGGGCGAGCAGTCCGCCGACGCCCCAAGCGACGCTCAAGGCCGAGCGAAACACGGCGAGGAACACGATCGCGACGGCGAACATGGTCCCGACCTCGTTGAACACCCGGAGGCCGCGGCCGGTCCAGGGCGAGGTCCCGGCGGCCTGGCGCCGGCGGATCGAGCCGCACCAGAGGTGGTAGGCGAGCAACCCGGCGAGCAAGCCGAACTTGATGTGCAGCCACGCGGGGATGGTCTGGCCGTGGGTGATCATGACCCCGACCATGGTCGACCCGGCGAGCAGGGTCAGGACCATGGCCGGGACCGTGATGATCGTCCACAGCCGCGCGGCCATGAGCTCGAGCTGCGGCAACAGGATCGCTCGCTCGGGCTCGGGCCGCTCGCTGGACTCGGCGTGGTAGACGAACAGCCGGACGATGTAGAAGAGGCCGGCGAACCACGAGATGAAGCCGACGATGTGGATGGCTTTGGCTAGGGGGTAGAGCACAGGCTTTGGGCGATCTCGGCGACGATCGCGTCGGCGGCGGCTGCTGGGTCTGGGGCGGTTCGGATCGGCCGGCCGACGACGAGGTGAGTGGCGCCGGCGGCGATCGCCTTGGCCGGGGTCATGACGCGCTTTTGATCGCCGACGTCGGCGCCGAGCGGGCGGATGCCGGGGACGATCTTGAACAGGTTGCGGGCGACGACGGCGATCGGCTCGAGCTCTTCGCCGCTGCAGACCAGGCCCGCGCAACCAGCCTCGGCCGCAGCGGCGGCGCGGATTTTGACGAGCTCGGCGGGGCTGCGGGTGTGGCCAGCTTCTTGGCAGGCCTGGGCGTCTTGGCTGGTGAGGACCGTGACCGCGAGGATGCCCGTGGAGTCGCCGGCCTGCTCGACGCACGCGCGCAGGTGGGCGATGCCCGAGCCGGCGTGGACCGTGACGAACCGGGCGCCGAGCTGGCTCGCGCTGCGGATCGCTCCGGCCATGGTGTTGGGGATGTCGTGGAGCTTGAGGTCGAGGAACAGGCCGAGCTCGGGGTGGCGCTCACGGAGCTCGCGGACGATCGCGGGGCCCTCGGCGACGAACAGCTCGAGGCCGATCTTGAGCATGCCAATGTGACCGGCTAGACGGTCGGCGAGCGCGATGGCCTCGGCGCGATCGGGGACGTCGAGAGCGACGATTAGACGGGCGCGAGCTTGCTCGAGGGGGTCAGTGGACATCGCCGCGCAACCTAGCAGCCCACCGTGGAGACTGTCCAAGGCTGGCCAGCGGTGCGGCGCTCGGGCAAGATCGGTGGCGTGGACGTGATCGCCAAGCTCGATGAGGTGTTGCGAGGGGCGGTCGAAGACGGCGCGACCCCGGGCTGTGTGGCGCTGGTCTGGCGTGACGGCGCCCAGCGCTACCTCGGCGCCCACGGTCGGCTCGCGAGTCACGCCGCCGCGGGGGCGCTCGCGTCGAAGCCGGTGACGCCCGAGACGGTCTATGACCTCGCGTCGCTCACCAAGGTCTTGGCGACGACGACGCTGATCGCCCGTAGCGTTGGACGGGGTCAGCTCGCGCTCGAGCACGAGCTGCCGGAGTCCCTCGCGATCGACGGCTACCGGCCGAGCCTCCGCGACTTGCTCGAGCACGCGGCCGGGCTCGAGGCCCACCGCGAGTTCTTCTTTGATCCGTGGTCGCTCGGCCCGGCCCGGCGAGAGGCGCTGATCGAGGCGGTCCGGCGGGTCCCGCCTGCGACCGCGCCCAGGACTCGGGCGATCTACTCGGACCTCGGCTTCTTGCTGCTCGGCGCGTGGCTCGAGCAGCTCGGCGGCGAGCGCCTCGACGCCCTGTTCGTCGAGCACGTCGCCGGGCCGCTCGGGGCTGCCGGGCAGATCGGCTACTTGGCCCTCGACCGCCCGCCGGTGTTCGAGCGCGAGCGCATCGCAGCGACCGAGGTCTACGCTGGCCCGGTCCAGCGTTGGCATGGGCTGCGCCGCCGGCTCGACCAGCGGGTCGCCCACGGGGTGGTCCACGACGACAACTGCGTGATCAGTACGGGCGTGGCCGGTCACGCGGGCCTGTTTGGGACGGTCGCGGGGGTCTTGGCGATCGCCCGCGCGTGGCTCGAGCGGCGGCTCCCGGGCGTGCCCAGCTGGGCTCAGGGTCATATGGGCGAGCTGTTCACGACCGCGTCCACGGTCCCCGGCTCGACCCGCAGGCTCGGCTTTGACGGGCCCGCACCCGACGGCAGCGGCTCGACTGGGACCGCGCTGGCGAGCGGGTCGTTCGGCCACCTCGGGTTTACCGGGACCAGCTTGTGGATCGACCCGGATCGCCAGGCGATCTATGTGCTGCTGAGCAACCGGGTGCACCCGAGCCGCGACAATCAGGCGATCCTCGCGCTGCGCCGCAGCTTTCACGAGCAGGCCTGCGCGCTCTAAAAAAGCCGAAAACTCGGCGGCTCCCGCGGACATCGCTACCGTTCGCCGCATGCGACGCCTGCCCCTGCTCGTGCTCAGTTCCTTGTTGCTACTCCCAGCCCTGAGCGGGTGCGCCAGTCGGCGGCCCTACGCGAGCGTCAGCGGCGACGGCCTTTCCCTCGATTCGGTCGTGCTCTACCGCAATGGCGTCGGCTACTTCGAGCGCCGCGGCAAGGTCGATGGCGACGTCCTGCGCCTGCGCGTGCGCAAGGATCAGATCAACGATCTGCTCAAGAGCCTGACCGTCGTCGACCAGGACGGCAAGGCGGTGAGCGTCTCGATGCCCCTCGATCCGCAGACCTGGGCGAGCGCCGCGATGACGACGCTCGCGCCTGGCAACGGCTCGCTCCCGTCGGTGCTCGACTCGCTGCGCGGGACAGAGATCACCGTGCGCGCCGACAACCGGCTGGTCCGCGGGCGGATCGTGATGGTCGAGCGGATCATCAATGAGCCCGACCCCGACAGCACGATCCGGCCGGTGCCGATCCAAACCCCCGACAGCCGCGATTGGAAGCTGACCTTGCTCTCGCGCGGGCAGATGCAGGTCGTGCGCCTGTCGAAGGTCAAGGCGATCACGCTCCACGACGGCGACCTCGCCATGCAGCTCCACCGCAGCCTCGACGCCTCGGCCGGCGAGGGCATGTTCGAGCAGGTCGACATCGAGATCCGCCTGGTCGACGCGCGCTCGCACCGGCTCGAGGTCAGCTACGTGGTCGGCTCGCCGATGTGGAAGCCGACCTACCGGGTGGTCCTGCCCAAGGACGGCAAGGGCGAGGCGCTCTTGCAAGGGTGGGCGGTCGTCGACAACGTCTCGGGTGAAGACTGGAATGGGATTCGCTTGAGCCTGACCTCGGGCGCGCCGATCTCGTTTCGCTACGATCTGCACACGCCCCGCGAGGTCTACCGCAGCGACATGACCAGCAGCGCCGTCGACAAGCGGGCCGCGGTCGCGCTCGGTGAGACCAGCTGGGCTGAGGAAGAGCCGATGGAGATGCCGATGTCTGAACCGAGCCCCGTGGGCGATATCGGCGGGCTTGGGCTCTCGGGTTCGGGCCGCGGCGGGGGCGGGGTGTCCGACCGCTACGGCGACTACGGCTACGACTATGACGACGACATGGCCGCGGACCGGGAGCGGGCGGCTCCGAAGACGGCCAGCAGGCGGACCGCCGCCCCGAGCCCGGCCAGCGGCGCGAGCACCCGCAAGGCCGAAGCGGCAGCGGCGACCATCGACGTCGACACGCTCCGACGCAGCACGGTCGCCTCGGCGCGCTCGCAGCGGATCTCCGGCCTGACCCGCATCGATCTTCAAGATCCGGTGACCGTGCCCGACGGGAGCTCGACCATGGTCGCGTTGATCAACGAGTCGGTCGCCGCGGAGCAGACCTTCTTGTACAAGCCCGGCGGCGCGGGCTACGGCTACGAGGCCAACCCCTACCGGGTCGTGCGCTTTCAAAACTCCACGGACTATGTGCTCGAGCCCGGGCCGATCTCGATCTATTCGGGGGGCAGCTTCGTCGGTGAGGGCCTGTCCGAGGCCGTCGGCGCCGGGACCTCGGTGACGATCCCGTTCGCGGTCGAGCCCACGGTGATGGTGACCTCGAGCAAGCAATACAGCGGCCAGGAGATGACCGTCACGCGGATCGTCCGCGGGGTGCTCGAGGTCGAGAGCTTCTATCAGACCACGACGACCTGGGACGTCCGCGGGCCGGCCAGCCCCGAGGGCTTCAAGGTGTTGATCCGCCAGTCGCAAACCGGCTCGAACTACGAGCTCGCCCAGCGGCCCGCGGGCACCGAGGATCTCGACGGCGCGTGGCTGATCCCGGTCGTGGTCCCGAGCAACAAGACCAGCGCGTCGCTCAGCGTGGTCGAGCAGACGCCCTCCAAGATCAGCGTGGCGATCTGGGATCAGCAGGCGCTCGCGCTGCTCGAGAAATTCTTGGCCGCCGATAACCTCGACGCGGCCGCGCGCAAGAAGCTCCAGCCGATCGTCGACATCCGCCGGGACATCGGCCGGATCGACACGGAGGTCGACGGCCTCCGTCGGCAGCAAAGCGAGCTCGAGCAGCGCGCCGATCAGACCCGGCGCAACCTCGAGGCCATCAAAAAAGACGGCGCCGCCGGCAGCTTGCGAGCGGACCTCAACCGCCGGCTCAACGAATTCTCGTCTGACGCCGACGCCAAGGGCCGCAAGATCGTCGAGCTCGAGAGCCTGCGCTTGCAAAAGCGGATCGCCCTCGAGGACCTGATCCAAGACTTGGATCTGCGCGCGCCGATGACCCCAGGCAAGCCCGGCGCCGACGGCAAGAGCGAGCGACCTCAGCGGTAGCCCTCGGCCTGGAGCGTAAACAGCCGGGCGTAGCGGCCCTGCTTGGCCATCAATTGCTCGTGCGAGCCCTCCTCGACGACCTCGCCGCGGTCGAGGACGACGATGTGATCGGCCGAGCGGACCGTGGAAAACCGGTGCGAGATCAAGATCGCAATGCGGTCGGCGGTCAGGTTGCGGACGTGGTCGAAGACCGTGGCCTCGGCCTCGGCGTCCATCGCCGCCGTGGGCTCGTCGAGCACCAAGATGTCGGCGTTGCTGCGCATGAACGCCCGCGACAGCGCGATCTTTTGCCATTGCCCCCCGGACAGCTCGCGCCCGTCTTTGAACCACCGGCCGAGCTGGGTCTGGTAGCCGTCGGGCATCTCGTCGACGAATGAGTCAGCCATGCCCAAGGCCGCGGCCTCGCGCCAGCGCGGCTCGCTGTCAAAGTGCTCGACGTCGCCGGCCCCGACGTTCTCACCGACCAACATTTGATAGCGCGCGAAGTCTTGGAAGATCACCCCGACCCGCGTGCGCAGGTGGTCCGGGTCCCACTCCGAGAGCTCGAGCCCGTCGAGCAGGATCCGGCCCTCGGTCGGCTCGTAGAGCCGGGTCAAGAGCTTGATCAAGGTGGTCTTGCCCGAGCCGTTCTCGCCGACCAAGGCCAGCGACTGGCCCGGCTTCAAGTGCAAGCTGACGCCCTTCAAGGCCGGCGTCGCCGAGCCCGGGTACGCGAAGCTGACCGCTTCAAAGCGGACCCCGTCGCCGGGCTTGGGGCCGACGATCGCCTCGCCGGCCATGCCCGCGACCGGCCGATCGAGGTATTCGTAGAGGTTCGATAGATAGAGGTTGTCCTCGTACATCCCGCCGATCGACGACAAGCTCGCCGAGACCGCCGATTGCCCCTGGCGAAACACCAGCAGGTACATCGTCATCTCGCCCAGGCTGATCTGCCCGCGCACGGTCGCCACGGCGATCCACGCGTAGGCCCCATAAAACGCCGCGGTCCCGAGCAGGCCCAAGCTGAAGCTCCAAAACCCGTGGCGCAGGGTCAAGCTGCGGTCCTCGGCGAACACCACGTCGAAGATCTTGCGGTAGCGATCGAGCAGCAGCGGGCCGAGGCCGTAGAGCTTGACCTCCTTGGCGTACTGATCCTGGGCGAGGACCATCTCGAGGTACATCTGCTTGCGGGTCTCGGGCGAGCGCCAGCGAAACAGGCGAAAGGCCTCGCCCGAAAATTTAGCCTCGACCAAGAACGCCGGCAGCCCGCCGAGCACCAAGACCAGCACGGCCCAGGGCGAGAACGCGAGCAGCAGCAGGGCGTAGGTCGTCAGCGAGATCGCGTTTTGGACCAGGCCAAAGGTGCGATTGACCAGGCTCAAGGGCCGCGACGACGCCTCGCGTCGGGCCTGGGTCAGCTTGTCGTAAAAGTCCGCGTCCTCGAAGTGCGACAATTGCAAGGTCAGGGCCTTGGCCAGGATCAGGACATTGACCCGGTGGCCGAGCATCGCCCGCAGCAGCGACTGGCACATGCTCAAGCCCTTTTGCGTGGCGGCCATGGCGATCATGATCCCGCCCTCGAGGGCGACCCAGCCGAGCACGAACGTGAACACCGGATCGCCGCCAGCCTGGGCGACCGCCGAACCGGCGACGACCGAGTCGACGATCTGCTGCCCGACCCAGGCCGCCGCGGCCGGCAGCAGCCCGGCGACCAAGGTCAAGGCCGCGAGCAGGATCGTCAGCCGCTTCGACGTCGTCCAGACCAGATCGATCGCCCGGCGGCTGTAGCGGAACACGCCGAGGAATTCCCGAGGGCCGAGGCGCTTGCCCTTGCGGGCGTCCGCGTTGGCCAGCGCTCCGTGAGGCGACGGCCGGGAGCTCTTGCTGGTGTGTTGAACCATGGGCGGCGCGAGTGTGGCCGATCATCGGCCCCGATTCACCCCGCGCACCTCCCCAAACCGCCGGGCCACGCTACGCTCCCAGCCCATGAGCGGAGCTCGGTTCGATGCGGCGTACTACGCCCACTTCTACGGCGCCCTCCAAGTCGCCGCGGGCGTCGAGCCGCTGGTCCGGTTCGTCAGCGCCTACCTCGATCACCTCGGCATCCCGATCAACGAGATCTTGGACCTCGGCTGCGGCGCGGGCTTTTGGCGGGCGCCCCTGTTGCGCGCCTACCCCAACGCGACCTACACCGGCGTCGAGCTGAGCGAGCACGCCTGCGAGACCCACGGCTGGATCCAAGGGTCGGTGGTCGACTACGCCCACGGCCGCAAGGCCGACCTGGTCGTGTGCCAAGGCGTGCTTCAGTACCTGCCGACCCGCGAGGCTCACCGAGCGATCCGCAACCTCGCGCGGCACACGGGCGGGGCGTTGTTCTTAGAGGCGCTCACCCAGGAGGATTGGGATCACAACTGCGACAAGGGGTCGACCGATGGCGCCGTGCATTTGCGGCCGGTCGCCTGGTACCGGGAATTGCTGGCGGCGCACTTCATCAGCTGCGGCGGCGGGCTGTTCTTGCCGCTGGGGTCACCGGTGGCGCTGTTCGAGCTGGAGCGCTGCTAAGCGCCCGGCGGTTCGCGCTCGGCTCTGGTACGCTGTCGGCTCGCTCATGCGCCGACCAACCGCTTCACCAACCAAACGCTACGCTGCCGGCGTGGCACTCGTGGCCGCGAGCGTGGTCGCGGGTTGCAGCTTGCTGCTCCCCTACCCCGGCGGCGAAGATCCGGCCGAGGTGTTCCTGCCCGAGAACGCGCCGGGCTTCCCCGACCCCCAAGCGCCGCTAGTCGATCCGAAGACGGACCCCTCGGTCACCGCCCAAAGCCTGATCGACGTCGCGCTCGCGCTGCCGGGCTCGGCCTTCAACATCCACCTGAGCTTTCAGGCGCCCAACCAAAACGTGGTCGGCGGCGGGATTCGATTCCCTGGGTCTGACGCGGTCCAATGGACGTTCATCCAGGGCGTCAGCGGGCTCGACAGCGGCGAGCTGCGCTTCGCCTATGTCCTGGCCGACGACGCCTGCGACGACGTCGCCAACCTTTGCCACGAGATCCAGACCGAGCAATTCGCCGTCAGCCAGATCGGCGGCGAGTTCCTGGTCTCGGAGCCCGTGCCGGTCCGCGTCGTGCTGCAGTGCGCGACTTGTGACTCGCAAAGCTGCCTGCAGGTCGTGCCCGCCGGCCAATGCAAGACCTGCTCCCAGCCCGAGGCCTGCGTCACCGTCTACGACGAGTGCTTCGCCCCCGGCGCCCCCGCCGAGGACCAAGCCGGGGTGTTCGAGGCGTTCTTGGGCGCAGACGGGGCGCTGTGGGCCAGCGCCGGGACCTGTGCGCAAGGCGAGGCCCTGTGCGAAGGCTTGCTGGAGGCGAACAGCTGTGACCTATAACCGTGGACGAGTGGTCGCGGTGTTGATCCCCGCGCTGGTGCTCATGGGCGCGACGCCGGTCGCTTGGGCGGCGCCGCCCGAACCCGAGCCCGACGAATCGGAAGCGGCGTCGCCCGAGCCCGAGCCCGAGCCCGAACCCGAGCCACCCGAGCCCGAGCTCGAAACCGAGCAGCCGATCACGCCCGCCACCGTCGATCCGAACAACGCAGGCAAGTCCGCGCCCGAGCTGTTCAACGAGGGCCGCGACGCCTACGCGCTCGGCGAATACAAGCAGGCCGTCAACAAATTCGAGGCCGCGTGGATGCTGAGCAACGAGCCCGCGCTGCTGTTCAACCTTGGCCAAGCCTATTGGCAGTGGCACGCCGTCACCCCGGATCTCGAGTATCTCAGGCGCGCGCGCAAGCTGTTTGAGAACTACGACAAGCTCTCGCGCGAAGACCAGGGCTACGACCCGGCCGAGGTCGCGGGGATCATCGCGGCGATCGACGCCCAGATCGCCGCCGCCGAGCAGGCCGAGCTGATCCGCGCGCGGATCTTCTCAACCGCCCCGCCGGGCCTCGATCACGCCGCCTTGCGAGCCGAGCAGCGGGCCCGCACGAACAAGGCCCTGACGATCTCCGGCTCGCTCCTGATCACCCTCGGCAGCCTCGCGATGCTCGCCGGCGGCGCGGGCCTGATCACCCGGGGCGCGACCGGCTTCTCGCTCGACCAAGCCGGCGGCGGCGAGGCAGGCAAGGCCAACCCCAACTCGATCGAGGACGACACGCGCCTGCGCAACAACTACTCGCTCGGCGGGCAATTGGGCTTCGGCGGGCTGATCGCGGGGGCGGTGCTGCTGCCCGTTGGGATCAGCTTGCGGGTCGCTGGCGGCGTTCGGGCCAAGCGCGACCGCCAGGCCAATGACAAGCTCGCGCTCAGCCCGGGCGGCGGGTTGCTGACCGTGCAATTTTAAATGTGGTGCCTAGAGCGCGACATCGGATCGGCTTGGGTGCTCACTACTTCGCCTTCTTGAAGTCCTTGCAGCGCCCGTCTTTGGCCAGCATCGACGGGATCTCGCGGACATAGTCGACCGCGCCGCCGGCGACGTAGATGTCCTCGGCCTGCTGCGCGTGCACGCAGATCGCCGGCTTGTCGTTCTTGTACTTCGCGACCACCGCCAGCCCGCCGTGGGCGTGAGCCTGGACCAGGCCGTCGCTAGCGTCGACGGCGGCTTGGTAGGCGGTGCGCGAGTCGTCGAGCCGACCGGGGTTCATGATCTTCATGTCCTCGTCGCCGAGACCAAAGGCTTGGTTGAGGTGGGCCTCGCCGAGCATCAAGTTGGCGAGCGCGAGGTAGGGCCCGGCGAAACCCAGGGCGGTCTCGAGCTCGCCCTGGCCGCGCTCGGCCTCGTGGACCCGCACGAGGTAGGCGCCGTGGGCCGTGTAGGCGAGCTGTTGGACCTCCGGATCGCCGAGGCGATCGGCGGCGCTCACGGCCTGTTCGGCGGCGGCGTGGCCGTCTTCGGGCACGCCCTGCACGGCGGCGAGGGCTTGGATCGCGAGGGCGAGGGCGAGGGCGCGGACCTGCGTGTCGGCGGTCAAGCCGGCGCTGAGCGCCTCGGCCTCCTGGGCCACGGCCTCGTAGTCGCCCTTTAGGTAGCGGTCGTAGAGCGCGGCGATCTCCGCGGGGTCGGGATCTTGGGCCGGGAGCGCGGCTTGGTCAGGTTCGTCCGGCTGTTCGTCGTCGGCGTCGACGGGCTCGGCAACGGCCGTGTCCGGGGTCTCGGTCGGCGCCGCTTTTTTGCAAGCGGGAACGAAGGTGAGGGCGACCAGCAAGGTCGCCGCGGTCAAGGTGTTTAACGGGAGCAGTCGGGTAGTCATGGGGAAGTCTCGCTCGTGTCGGGGGATTCTGAAGTGGGAGTGAGAGGGGGAGCAGCGGGCGGGGACGGTCGCTCGACGAGCCGGACCTGGATCTGCCCGAGCGAACCCAGCATCCCGCGGAGCGCCTCGCCGCCGACGGTCTGCGAGCCCTCGAAGACCAGCAGCTCGCCGACGATCTCGACGCGATCGCCGAGATACAAGGCGATCGTGTCGTGCGGGCCGTGGTCCTCTTTGGGCGCGATCACCCGGGCGTCCTCGAGCTGCTCGAGGCCGACGGTGCCCGACTCATCGCGCAGCAAGACCAGCTCGGCGGCGATCGCTGTCGCGCGCGAGGACCCGGCCCGGTTTTGAAACACGCACGCGTGCTCGCCGGTGCCCAAGGCGCCCTCACCCTTGTGCAAGGTCCCGATCAAGTGGACGGCGCCCGCCTTGGCCTGGGCGATCGGCGTGACCGGCAAGGCCTCGAGCTTGGCCACGCGCAGATCGAAGTCCGGCCGGCGCTTGCCCCTGCCCCGCCTCTTGCCGCGCATCAAGGTGTTGGCCAAGACCAGCACGCCGACCGCGAGGGTCACGAGCAGGGCGACCTTGGCCCAGGGCGCTTCGAGCAGCCAGTTGATCTGCGTCGTGTCGTCGGGGACCCGCTCGCCGCCGAGCTCCGGCGGGCCCCCGATCAAACACATGTACATGAACATGGTGATCATCAGTCAGTACCCCGCTTACCAGAAGGCCTCGACCAGCATCAGCGTGAATTCGACGGAGCCGGTGTCCTCGCCGTCTTCGACGACCCGGCCGACGACCAGCGAACGGCCGGTCTCGCCGGGTTCGATCCGCGCGACGGGCTCGCCGTAGAGCCGCGGGCCGTCCTTGAAGTCGACGCGCGGCATCGCGTTTTCGATCGGCTGAGAGCCGTTGTTGGTCATCGTCACGACCCACCGGATCCGCCCCAGCCAGATCTCCGGGCGGCCCTCGACGAGCATCGTCAGGGTCGCCGCGACGTCGTAGGCGCGGTTCGGGCGGCCGTCGTGGATCCGCGGGAGCAGGCGCATGCGGCTGCCTTGGTAGTCCATCTGGACCAAGAACTCGCGCATCACGTTGAGCCCGAGCAGGCCGCCGGCGCTCTCGGTCGCGCACGAGTCACAGACCGAGACCAGCAAGCCGGGGATCCGCACCTCGGCGACGTGCAGCGCGGGCAGGAACACCATCCGGCTCTCGCGGGGGCCGCTCGCCGTGTTGAATTGCAGGCTCGGCGCGTCGCTTGGGATGTCGATGCCCAGGGCCCGGGCCGTGTCCGAGGTGATCGTCGTATACGAGGCGCCCGTGTCGAACAGGTAGTCGCGCTCGAGCGCCAGGCCGTCGTTGCCTTCGAGCACGATCGGCAAGAAGATCGCCGAGCCCTGCTCCTTGAACGGGACCACGATGTCGCCGTCGAGGGCGATGCGGGTGCTCGCGATGATCGGAGCCGGGAACTCGCCGCCGCCGGGATCGATGTGATCGGCCGCCTCGTGGCCGAACGCGCTCAAGGCCCGGGTCACGGTGTGGTTGTCGCCGAGCCGCCCTTGGACGACCAACTCAGCCCCGCGCAAGGTCGTGCCGATCAGGTCAGGGACCAGCAAGACCGCGACCAGCAGCGCGCCCGCGTTCCATACGCTCGGCAGCCAGGCCATCGTCGTCCGGAGCTTCTTGGCGCGGATCCGCTTGGCGCAGGCGTGGTGCTTCCACGCCGCGATCAGCAGCGGCAGCCCCAAGCTCAACACGATCGCGAACACCCACAACCAGGCCGAGTGCGCGTGGTCGTTGGCGGATCGCGCGAGCGCGAACACGGTCAGCATCGCGACCGAGCTGATCACCAGCGACAGCAGGCTGAGCATCACCCAGCCAAACACGATCAGCAGCGTGGCCGGACCATCCGCGACCACGCGCGAGCTTCGAGTCGCAGGTGCGTCCACGTACGCCAGAGCCTACCAGAGCGGCCCGGCGCGTGCTCCCGCGGCGTGCGCCGAGACCCATGGGGCGAGGCGGCACCGGACGGGCGCCGCCCCCACCCCTCGCAAGCGCCACTGCCTACCCCCCAGCGGGACAATCGCCGCTCGAAGACCGCGAGCGGTTGGCTCTGGGCGCGCCAGGCCCTAAGATCGTCCGACGAGATGTCCGGGGCTGCGAGCGCCAAACCACCGATCTTCAAGATCGGATTCGAATCGTACGACGATTTTTTGGTCGAGTACGGCGATCATCTGCGCAAGGGCGTGCTGATGCTCCCCAGCGAGACCGGCCTCGGCGCGGGCCAAGACGTCCGCATCAAGCTGGTCTTGCCCGACCAAAACGTCTTGTATCTGAAGGGCACCACCCGCGAGCCAAAGCCTGGGGGCTACGCGCCGCTCGGGGCCGGATCGGGGGCCAGCGCCAAGTCCGGCGGCAAGGACATCCAGGTCCAGCTCGTCGCGTTCACGGCCGCGCAGATCGAGATGCTCGAGCGCTGCGTCAACGCACCGATCGCCAGCGACGCCAAGCACGAGGCCGAGGCGCTCGGGCCGATCAACCTGTTGCTCGTCGACGACTCCGTCGGCGTCCGCATCGAGCTCGGCGACGCCCTGCGTGACCGCGGCCTGCGGGTCCGCGTCGCCGAGAACGGCCTCGTCGCGATCGCGGCCGCGCTCAAGCGTCCGCCCGAGATCATCCTGTCCGACGTCGAGATGCCGGTCATGGACGGCTGGACCTTCCTGCGCATGACTCGGGCCCGGCAGCGCCTCGCCCACATCCCCTTCGTCTTCTTCACGCGCCTGACCGACGACCTCTCCCGACTCCAGGCCTACCGCATGGGCGTCGAGGACTTCTTGCCCAAGGACACCGGCGCCGACGAGATCCTCGCCCGGCTCCAAGGCGTGCTCGCCCGCCACAAGAACCGCCCGAGCGCCGCCGCTTCGAGCGCCCGCGGTGCCAGCCCCGGCGCGAGTCAGGGCCTGCGCGGCGACCTCGAGCACGTCAAGCTCGGCAGCTTGATGTCGTTCCTCGAGTCCGAAAAACGCAGCGGCCGCCTACGACTCGACAACGGCCGCGACGAAGCCGTCCTCCAGATCGTCAACGGCGGCCTCGCCGGCGTCGAGAACCTCGGCAACTACGCCCACGCCCACGACCGCGTATTCGAGCTGCTCGACTGGCCGACCGGCAGCTTCGAGTTCGCCGCCGCCGACGACGAGGCGTCGATCGACAAGACCGGCGACTTCACCCCGATGACCTACCTGCTGATGGAACACGCCCGGCGCGCCGACGAAGCCGCCGAAGCCGAGGCTTGAGGCTCGCGCAGCGAGTTCACCAAGATACGGTTTCGATCGGCACGCCGACCGCCGCCGCGATCGGGGTCCAGATATCCGCGTTGACGGCGTCGGTCTCGATCGAGACGATCAGAGCGTACCGAGCACCGTGATGGCTGCGGTCGCGGGACGGGAGCTCCTTCCACCAACCCGTCACCGGATACACCGCGATGGTTCCTCGCTCGGCGAGATCCGCAGCGCTGCAGGTCAAGAAGTCGGCATGCAGCGATCCCCGGTTACGGGCCTGTGGGCCGAGCCACCAATCATCTGTTCCGTCGACTCTGTTCAGAGGGGATCTCGATATGCCGGCGCGTACGGATCGTGGCCACACCCCGAGTCTACACACCCCAGGCTCGATTATCTAGACGAATATCAAGCGCGCACCATCCGACGGTCGGTGAGCG
>Ga0114946_10001000_pt1 | contig 19525 bp, 16 predicted proteins | sample WalLakDeSediment_FD_88676 | JGI IMG/M metagenome (GOLD analysis project Ga0114946, IMG submission 88676) | Lake sediment microbial communities from Walker lake, Nevada to study Microbial Dark Matter (Phase II) - Walker Lake 11/02/13 Deep Sediment | ecosystem: Environmental > Aquatic >...
CTCGAGCTGGTGCTCTTCGCCGGTGATCGCGAGCACGAGCGGTTCCCCGACGACGACCTGCCGGGCCGGAGGTTCTCCCTGTGGCCCGTGGACCTGCTCGCCCACGTCATCACCGGGGCCGGGTTCACCGTCGACCACCTGGGATCGAGCCGGGACCGCCCCGGCGCCCACCTGGTGGTGCGGGCGACGCGGGCCCGCTCCCTCCCCGACACCGTCGGTCCGGACATGCGGCTGCTCGTGTGCGGGCTCAACCCGAGCGCGTACGCGGCCGACGTCGGGGTGGGCTTCGCCCGACCCGGGAACCGGTTCTGGCCCGCCGCCCGCGCGGCCGGTCTGGTGTCGCGCGACCGCGATCCCCGCCACGCGCTGACCGGCCACGGCATCGGGATGACCGACCTGGTGAAGCGGGCGACCCCCCGGGCCGACGTCCTCACCACCGCCGAGTACCAGGCCGGCGTCGAGCGGCTCGACGCCCTGGGCGCCTGGCTGCGGCCCCGCGCGGTGTGCCTCGTCGGCCTGGCCGGGTGGCGGGCGGCCGTCGACCGCCGCGCCGGGGCCGGGTGGCAGCAGCGACGGCTCGGTGGCCGGCCCGTCTACGTCATGCCCTCGACGAGCGGAGCGAACGCCCGGGTGCCGATCGACGAGCTCGTCGACCACCTCCGTGCCGCGGCCGAACCGCCGGGTGCGACGATGTCGCCACCATGACCTCACCCCTCCAGCTCAGCTTCGTGATGTCGGCCGACGACCACCGCCGGCTCCCCGACAGCCCGGCCGAGATCGCCGTCGTCGGGCGCTCGAACGTGGGGAAGTCGTCGTTGCTGAACGCCCTGGCCCACCGCAAGGCGCTGGCCCAGACGTCCAAGACCCCGGGCCGCACCCGGCTGCTGAACTGCTTCGTGCGCCCCGACGGCACCACCGTGATCGACTGCCCCGGGTACGGGTACGCCTCGGCACCCGCGGCGATGCGGAGGCGCTGGCAGCACCTGATCGAGAGCTACCTGCTCGAGCGCGAGCCGCTCACCATGATCGTCGTGCTCGTCGACGGCGAGATCGGCCCCACCCGGCTCGACGTGCAGATGCTCGACTGGCTCCGCTTCAACACCCTCCCGCACACGGTCGTGGCCACCAAGCACGACAAGGTGAAGTCGTCGCGGCGCGCCGCCCGCGCGCGCGAGCTCGCCGCGGGGTGCGACCTCGATCCGGGCGACGTCGTGTGGGTGAGCGCGGCGAAGGGGACGGGGATCGACCGGCTGCGGGGGCTCGTGGAGCTCTGGCTGACGCCCGCCTGACACCTGCCCCGGAGGCCCGCCTACGCTCCCGCGTCGTGATCGAGCTCAACGCGGTGGAGGCAGTGGGCTACGCGGCGTCGGCTCTCATCGTGGCGTCGCTCACCATGACCTCGGTCGTGCGACTGCGGGCGATCTCGCTCGTGGGCTCGGTCACCTTCCTGGTCTACGGATCGCTCATCGGGTCGGTACCGATCATCGCGACCAATGCGGCCATCGCCGGGATCAACGTCTGGTTCCTCCGCCAGGAGCTGGGGCTGCGCCGCGACCTCGGCGCATCGCCCATCCCGGCCGACTCGCCGTTCCTCGCCGACTTCATCGCCTTCCACCTCGACGACATCCGCCGCTTCCAGCCCGACGTGGGTCTGCCGGACCCCCGTGCGTTCGCTCTCGTGCTCACGCGCGACGGCCTCCCCGCCGGCGTGCTCATCGGCGACCGCCGGGGCGACGACCTCGACATCCGGCTCGACTACGTGATCAAGCCGTATCGCGACTCACGGATCGGCCGCTGGCTGTTCGGCGAGGGGGCCGAGGTGTTCCGCCGGGCCGGGTTCCGCCGTCTCGTCTCGGCTCCCGGCACCGACGCGCACCGGCCGTACCTCGAGCAGATGGGGTTCACGGTCGAGGGAGAACGTCGCGTCCTCCGGCTCGACGGGCCCTGAACCGGTGACCGGCGCCGGCCGTCAGAGGCCGAGCGCAGCGCGGACCTCGGCGATGGCCGCGGCGTGGTCACGCACGGCGATGGCGGTCATGCCCACCGCGGCACCTCCCTCGACCATGGCCGGGAAGTCGTCGAGGAAGATGGCCTCGTGGGGCTCGACCCCGAGCTCACGGAGCACCAGGTGGTAGATCTCGGGGTTCGGCTTGCGGAGCCCGACCTCGCACGAGAAGCACACGAGGTCGAACTCCAGCTCGGCGAGGAGCGTGCGGGCGTCGTCGACCCAGCCGTCGATGATGTTCGACAGCACCGCGGTCCGGAGCCCGGCGCCGCGCACCTGCCCCACCAGCTCGGCCATCCCCGGGTGCAGGTGGAGGTTGGCGAACACGTCGGCGGGGCCACCGGGCCCCATGAACTCGCGGACGCCCGGCACCTGCTCCTCGGCCCAGTCGAGCAGCTCGGCGAGCGAGATCTCCCCCCGTTCGGCCCGGTGCCCCGGCTCGTCCCCGTCGCCCGGGGAGGCCAGGACCGAGAGCAGCACCCGGGCGAGCGCCGTCGTGTCGAGGCCCGGGGGTGGGACGGCGTGGACGAACGCCGAGATCAGCGGCTCGGTCAGGGTGCCCCCCATGTCGAACACCACCGCCCGGTACGCCACCACGCCTCCTCCACTGGGTCGGACGGCGCCGAGGGTACCGGCCCCGGCGGGTGGGCCCTCCGGCCCGTCTCTCACCTGCGAGGATCGTCGGATGCGCCACCGGCCCGCCGCCGCCCTGGTCTTCGCCACCTCCGCCGCGGTGCTGGTGCTCGAGATCCTCGCCGGCCGCCTGCTCGCGCCCTACGTCGGCGTGTCGCTCGAGACCTACACCGGGATCATCGGCACCGTTCTCGCCGCCATCGCCGTGGGGACCGCGCTCGGGGGGCGCCTGGCCGACGCCGTCGACCCCCGGCCGTACCTCGGGCCCACGCTCGTGGCCGGAGGCATCCTCGCCTGGCTCGCGATCCCTCTGCTGCGCGCCCTCGGGCCCTCGGCCGGCGACGGTCCCGCGGCGATCGTGCTGCTCACCGCGGTCGCCTTCTTCCTGCCCGCGGCGGTGCTCTCGGCCGTCTCCCCGATGGCCGCCAAGCTCACCCTCGACACCCTCGACGACACCGGCCGGGTGGTGGGCGGGCTCTCCGCCGCGGGCACCGCCGGCGCGCTCGTCGGCACCTTCCTCACCGGGTTCGTGCTCGTCGCCGCCCTGCCCACGACCCCGATCGTGCTCGCCGTCGGCGGCGCCCTCGTCGCCAGCGGTCTCGTCCTGTGGTGGCGGCTCGCGGCGCGAGCTCCCCACCCCCTCGCGTTCACCGCGGTGCTCGTCCTCGGCGCCGCCGGGCTGGGCCTCGGGGCCACGAGCCGGGGCCCGTGCGAGTGGGAGACGCCGTACTTCTGCGCCCGGGTGGAGGACGACCCGTCCCGACCGTCGGGGCGCACGCTGCGCCTCGACACGCTGCGGCACAGCTACGTCGACCTCGACGACCCCACCCACCTCGAGTTCCGATACGTCCGGGTCTTCTCGGGGGTCGCGGCCGCCCTCGGCGGCGGTCCGCTCGACGTGCTCCACCTGGGCGGCGGCGGGTTCACGTTCCCCCGCTACCTCGCGGCCACCCGCCCGGGCACCCACAGCGTGGTGCTCGAGATCGACCCCGACCTCGTGGACATCGCCGAGCGCGAGCTCGGGCTCGTGACCGGGCCCGACCTCCAGGTGCGGCCCGGCGACGCCCGCACCGCGATCGGCCGGATCGCCGACGCCAGCGTCGACCTGGTGGTGGGCGACGCGTTCGGCGGCCTGTCGGTGCCCTGGCACCTCACCACCGAGGAGCTCCTCGACGAGATCGACCGGGTGCTGCGCCCCGGCGGGATCTACGTGGTGAACGTCATCGACGGCGGGGCCAACCGCTTCGCCCGCGCCCAGGCGGCCACCCTCGCCCGGGTGTTCGACCACGTCGCGGTCGTGGTCCCCCGGACCGGTCCCCCCGCCGGCGCGCCGGCGAACCAGGTCCTCGTGGCCTCGGACCGGCCGCTCCCCCCGTTCGACGTGTCCCCCGACGACGGCCAGGTCCTCCGCGGCGCCGCGCTCGAGGCCTACGTGGACGGGGCCCGACCGCTCACCGACGACTTCGCCCCCGTCGACCAGCTCATCACCCGACGCTGACCACCGCGGCCCCCGGGCAGCAGGTGGGCGGCGCGCCTACGGTGAGCCCATGGGGGTGCGACTGGAACCGACGGACGAGTACATGCACGAGCTGGGCCCTGAGCCCAACTTCAACGAGAGCATGTACTTCAACCTGTACGACCCGGCGCAGCGGATCGGCGGGTTCTTCCGCCTCGGCAACCGGGCGAACGAGGGCACCGGCGAGATGACCATCTGCCTCTACCTGCCCGACGGGCGCGTCGGCTTCAACTTCGCCCGCCCCGAGGTGCGCACCAACGACGCCTTCGACGCCGCGGGCATGCGCTTCGACGTGATCGCCCCGTTCGAGCGCCTCGACGTCAGCTACACCGGTCGCGTGGTCCTGCTCGACGACCCGCTGGCCATGGCCGATCCCCGGGCGGCCTTCACCGAGCACCCGCACGTCCCGGCCGCGGTCCACATCGAGTACACCGGCCGCTCGGCCATGTTCGGCGGGGAGCCCGACCGGCCCCACGAGCGGCCGGGCGAGGAGTTCGCCCGGGGCCACTACGAGCAGCTCGCCGAGGGCCGGGGCACGATCACCGTGGGCGACGACTCGTGGGCGGTCCACGGCTTCGGCCTGCGCGACCACTCGTGGGGCCCCCGGTACTGGCAGGCCCCGTGGTACTACCGCTGGCTCACCGCCAACTTCGGCCCCGACCTGGGCTTCATGGCCTCGCGGGTAGCCCGCCGCGACGGCGACGGCACCCGGGGCGGGTTCGTGTGGGACGGCCACCGCCTGCACGTCGTCGACCACGTCACGGTGCGCAGCGAGTGGGACGCGGGCACCTACCACCGCGCCGTCCACGCCACGCTGCGCGCCCGAGCCGGCGCCGGCGAGGAGCCGCGCGAGTGGCACGTGACCGGACGGGTGCTCAACCTCATCCCGTTGCGCAACCGCCGCGACGGGCACGTCACCCGGATCTCCGAGGGCCTCACCGAGTGGACGCTCGACGACGGTCGTGTCGGCTACGGGCTGTCGGAGTACCTCGACCAGATCGTCGACGGCGCGCCCGTCGGCGTCGACGAGTAGGAGGCCCGATGAGCGACACCGTCCTCTACGAGGTGGCCGACGGCGTGGCCACGCTCACCCTCAACCGGCCCGAGCGGCTCAACGCCTACACCGGGGAGATGGGTGAGCGGTACTCCGAGCTCCTCGACGCGGCCGACGCCGACCCCGAGGTGCGGGTCATCGTGGTCACCGGCGCCGGCCGGGGCTTCTGCGCGGGTGCCGACATGGACATGTTGCAGGGCATCGGGGCGGCCGGGGGCGCCACCGGGAGCGAGCCCCGCGACACCTCCCAGGTCCAGGCCCTCCGCCTGCGCACGCCCATCATCGCCGCCATCAACGGGCCCTGCGCCGGGATCGGCCTGGTCACCGCGGTCATGTGCGACCTGCGGTTCGCCGCGGCCGGCGCCAAGCTCACCACCGCGTTCTCCCGGCGGGGGCTCGTCGCCGAGCACGGCATCTCCTGGGTGCTGCCGCGCCTCGTCGGCCCCGCGGTGGCGCTCGACCTCCTCCTCTCGGCCCGCGTCGTCCTCGCCGAGGAGGCGCTCGAGCTCGGCCTGGTGAACCGCGTCGTCGCGCCGGAGCGGCTCATGGACGAGACGCTCGCCTACGCGCGCGACCTGGCCGCCAACGTCTCCCCCACATCCATGGCCGTGATCAAGGCCCAGGTGTGGTCGCACCTCGACACCTCGCTCGACGCGGCGACCACCCACGCCGACCAGCTGATGCGCGAGTCGCTCGGGCGGGCCGACTTCCGCGAGGGCGTCGCCAGCTTCGTCGAGAAGCGTCCGCCCCGCTTCGCCCCGCTCGGCGGCTGACCGGCCGTGGGCGACCCCGCCGACGTTCCCGCCGGCGACCTCCTCGACGAGGTGGCCCGACGGGTCCGGGAGCGCTTCGACCCGACCGAGGCGGATCGGGCCGAGGATCTCGTCCGCGACTACTACCGGCGGGTGGGGACGCTCGACCTGGCCGGGCGGTCCCCCACCGAGCTCTACGGCGCGGCCGTCTCGCACCTCCAGCTGGCCCGGCGCCGCCCGCCCGGCCACCACCTCGTCCGGGTGTACGACCCCTCGGTCGACGACGACGGGTGGCGATCGGCCCACACCGTCGTCGACGTCGTCACCGACGACATGCCGTTCCTCGTCGCCTCGATCCGCATCGCCGTCGAGCGGGCCGGCGGACGGATCCACCTGCTCGTGCACCCGGTGCTCTCGGTCCGGCGCGATCACGACCTCCTCATCGGCTCGGCGACCGCGGCCACCGGCCCCGGCGTGCAGCTGCGCGAGTCGTTCGTCCACGTCGAGATCGACCGGCTGACCGATCCCGACCGCGCCGAGCACGTGCGCGCCGCCGTGGACGAGGCGCTCACCGACGTGCGCGGCGCGGTGGCCGACTGGCGGGAGATGACCGGACGGGCCCACGAGGTGGCGGCCGCGCTCGCGCTGGACGCGAGCGCCGCGCCCCCCGTCGGGTCTCCCGCCGACCACGGCCCCACCACCGACCCCGCGGAGATCTCCGCCCTCGTGCGGTGGATGGCCGAGGACGAGTTCGTGTTCCTGGGCTACCGGCGGTACCGGCTCGACCCCGCCGAGGGGGTGATCCGCTCGGTGCCCGACACCGGACTGGGCGTGCTGCGGGGTCGACCGGCGACGGCGCACCCGCTGACCGATCTCACCCCCGCGGGCGCGGCACGCGTGCTCGGGCCCGACCGGCTGCTGATCACCAAGACCAACCAGCTCTCCACCGTCCATCGACCCGACCCCCTCGACTACGTCGGGATCCGCCACATCGACACCGCGACCGGCGTGATCACCGAGGACCGGTTCCTCGGGCTGTTCACCTCCCGCGCCTACACCGAGACCGTGACCCGGCTGCCGCTCGTGCGGGTGAAGGTGCGCGAGATCCTCCGCCAGGCCGGCTTCCCCGCCGGGTCGCACAACGCCAACCAGCTCCTCACCGTGCTCGAGGAGCTCCCCCGCGACGAGCTCCTCCAGGCCGGCGTCGACGAGCTCCTCGGCACCGCCGTGGCCATCGTCCACCTCCTCGAGCGGCGCGACGTCCGCCTCTTCCTGCGCACGGAGGCCTTCGGCCGGTTCACCTCGTGCCTGGTGTTCCTGCCCCGCGACCGGTTCCGCACCGAGGTGCGCGAGGCCGTCGAGCGTCTCCTGCTCGAGGCTCTCGGCGGGTCGCGGACCAGCTACACCGCGGCGTTCACCTCGTCGCCGCTGGCCCGCATCCACGTGACCGTGCACACACCGGAGGGTGGCCTCGCCGCACCCGACGTCGACGACCTCGAGGCCCAGGTGGCCCGGCTCACCCGCACCTGGGCCGACGAGCTCGAGCGGGCGCTGGTCGAGGCTGCCGGCGAGGGGCCCGGGCTCGCGCTGGCCGCCCGCTACGGCGGCGCGTTCCCCGCCGGGTACCGCGAGGACGTGGTCGCCGACGCCGCGGTCTCCGACATCGTCCGGCTCGAAGCCCTCGGAGCCGACGGCCACGTGGGTGGTGACCTGGCGGTGCGCCTGCACCGCAGCGTCGAGCTGCCCCCCGACTCCCTCCGCTGCCGCCTCTACCGGGCCGGACGGGCGATCGCCCTGTCCGACGTGCTCCCGCTGCTCCAGAGCCACGGCGCGTCGGTCATGGACGAGCGCCCCTACTCCGTGCGACCGCACGGCGCGCCGCGGGCGTGGATCTACGACTTCGGCCTCCGCTTCTCGGAGAACATCGTCGAGCACATCAGCCGGCACCGCGAGCTGCTCGAGGAGAGCATCCTCGCCACCTGGGACGGTCGCGCCGAGATCGACCGCCTCAACGAGCTCGTCGCCACCGCCGGGCTCACCTGGCGGGAGGTCGCGCTCCTGCGCGCCTACCGGCGGTACCTCCGCCAGATCGGCAGCACGTTCAGCGAGGACTACGTGAGCGAGGTCGTCACCCGCCACGCTGGCGTCGCCCGGCTGCTCGTCGACCTGTTCCACCACCGCCTCCATCCGGCGCGGCGCGACGGGGAGCTCGCCGTCGAGATCGACGAGTGGATCACCGACGCGCTCGACGCGGTGCCGAACCTCGACGAGGACCGGATCCTCCGGGGCGCCCGTTCCCTCGTGCTCGCCACCGTCCGCACCAGCTTCCATCGCGTCGCGCCCGACGGCGCACCACCGGACACCATCGCGGTGAAGCTCGACCCCGCCCTCGTGCCCGACCTCCCCGCCCCCCGACCCGCGCACGAGGTGTTCGTCTCGTCGCCCCGGGTGGAGGGCGTCCACCTGCGCGCCGGCCGCGTCGCCCGGGGCGGGATCCGCTGGTCGGATCGCAAGGAGGACTTCCGCACCGAGATCCTCGGCCTCATGAAGGCCCAGGTGGTGAAGAACGCCCTCATCGTCCCCACCGGGGCCAAGGGCGGGTTCGTCTGCCGCCGGCTCCCCGCGGACGACGCCGGGGCCCGCGCCGAGGTGACCGCCTCCTACCGCGCCTTCATCGACGCCCTGCTCGACGTCACCGACGACCTCGTCGACAGTGGCATCGTCCCGCCGGCCGACGTCACCCGCCTCGACGGTGACGACCCCTACCTGGTGGTGGCGGCCGACAAGGGCACCGCCACGTTCTCCGACCTGGCCAACGAGCTCGCCGTGCGGCGCGGGTTCTGGCTGGGCGACGCGTTCGCGTCCGGCGGGTCCACCGGGTACGACCACAAGGAGATGGGCATCACCGCCCGCGGCGCCTGGGTCTCCGTCCGCCGCCACCTGCGCGAGTTGGGCCTCCGCGTCGAGCACGACGAGATCACCGCGGTCGGCATCGGCGACATGTCCGGCGACGTGTTCGGCAACGGCATGCTGCTGTCGCGCCGGCTCCGGCTCGTCGCCGCGTTCGACCACCGTCACGTGTTCATCGATCCCGACCCCGACCCCGAGGCGTCGTGGGCCGAGCGGCGCCGCCTGTTCGAGCTCCCGCGATCCTCGTGGGCCGACTACGACCGGGCCGTGCTCTCCCCGGGCGGGATCATCGTGCCCCGCTCGGCCAAGGCGGTGACGATCACGCCGGCGGGCGCCCGCGCCCTCGGGATCGACCACGGCGAGCTCACCCCCAACGAGCTCGTCCGCGCCGTCCTGCGGGCGCCGGTCGACCTCCTCTGGAACGGCGGCATCGGGACCTACGTGAAGGCGTCGGCGGAGACGCACGCCGACGCCGCCGACCGGGCCAACGACGCCGTGCGGGTCGATGCCTCGGAGCTGCGGTGCCGCGTCGTGGGCGAGGGCGGCAACCTGGGCTTCACCCAGCGGGCCCGGATCGAGCTGGCCCGCGCCGGCGGGCGCATCAACACCGACGCCATCGACAACTCAGCCGGAGTCGACTGCTCGGACCACGAGGTGAACCTGAAGGTGCTCCTCGACCAGGTGGTGCGGGCCGGCGAGCTCACCGTCCGCCAGCGCGACGCCCTGCTCGTCGAGGCCACCGACGAGGTGGCGGCGCTCGTGCTCGCGGGCAACGAGGCCCAGACCCTGGCCCTCACCACGGCCCGGACCCAGGCGCCCGAGATGACCGACGTGCACGCCCGCCACCTGCGGTGGCTGGAGCGCCACGGCGGGCTGGACCGGGCCCTCGAGGCCCTCCCCACCGACGCCGCCCTCGCCGAGCGACGCGACGCCGGGATCGGCCTCACCCAGCCCGAGCTGGCGGTCGTGCTCGCGTACACCAAGAACGTGGTGTCGGCCGCGCTCCTCGACTCCCGCCTGCCCGACGACCCGGACGTGGCCGAGGAGCTCGTCGCCTACGTGCCGACCGTCATCGCCCACCGGTTCCCCGACGACCTCCGTCGCCATCCGCTGCGCCGTGAGCTCGTCGCCACCGGGCTGACCAACCGGATGGTCGACCGGGCCGGGATCTCCATGGTGCTCCGGCTGCAGGAGGAGACCTCCGCCGCGGTGGCCGACATCGTCGCCGCCCACGTCGCCGCCTGGCGCACCCTCGACCTCGACGAGCTCTGGTCCGCCGCGATCGGCCTGCCCGATGAGCTCGATCCCGCGACCCGCTCCGCCATGCTCCTCGAGGTGAAACGCCTCGGCGAGCGGGCCACCCGATGGATCCTGCGCAACCGGCGCTCCCCGATCGAGATCGGCGCCGTCGTCGCCGAGATGCGCACCGATGTCGGCCAGGTGCTCCGGATCCTGCCGGAGGTGGCGGCCCCCCACGAGCTCGAGGAGCTGGCCGAGACCTCGGAGTCGCTCGCCGCCGCCGGCGTGCCCGAGCCGCTGCGCTCGCGCATCGCCGCCCTGCCCGTGGGATCGGCCGCGCTCGACCTGGTGGAGACGGCACGGCACGAGGGTGCACCGCTCGAGCTGGCCACCCGGGTGCACGTCGCCGCCGGCGCGGTGCTCGAGCTCGGTTGGCTGCGGTCGCGCGTCGATGCCCTGCCCCGCGACGACCGGTGGACCTACCTGGCCCGATCCGCCCTCCGCGACGACCTCACCCACGAGCACGCCACGCTCGTCGGCCGCATCCTGGCCGCCGGGGGCGACGAGCCGGCCGAGGACCGGGTGGCGCGGTGGGCCAGCTACAACCGGCCGGCGGTGGAGCGGTTCCGCGGCGTCCTCGCCGAGCTCCGCGGGGGTCCCGTGCCCGGGTTGGCCCAGCTCACCGTGGCCCTGCGCGAGGTGCGGAACCTCATCCACCAGGCAGGCACGCCGCCCATCGCGTTCCGATCCGAGGCTGAGTAGGGTCCCGGCCACCGACCCACGACCATGGGGGACCGATGGGCTTCGAGTTCGACCTCACCCAGACCGACCACCTGCTCAGCACCACGCGGGCCGTGCGCAAGCGGCTCGACCTGACCCGACCGGTGCCCCGCGAGCTGATCCTCGAATGCCTCAACCTGGCCATCCAGGCGCCCACCGGCGGCAACACCCAGCGCTGGCGATGGGTGGTCGTCGACGATCCCGAGAAGAAGGCGGCGCTCGCCGAGCTGTACCGCGCCGGCTGGAAGCCGTACCTCGACGCCGCCAAGCAGGCCCGCGCCGACCAGGGCCTCGACCCCGAGACCCGCGTCTCGGACTCGGCCGACCACCTCGCCGACCACTTCCACGAGGTGCCGGCCATGCTGGTGCCCTGCCTGCTCGACCGCGGCGACGGGGCCGGGTACTGGGGCTCGATCGTGCCCGCCATCTGGAGCTTCATGCTCGCGGCGCGCAGCCGGGGGCTGGGCACGGCGTACACGACGATCCACCTGTTCGCCGAGGCCCAGGCCGCCGAGGTCCTGGGCATCCCCGAGACGGTGAGCCAGGCCGCCCTGATCCCGATCGCGTACTACACGGGCGACGACTTCAAGCCGGCCAAGCGTCGCCCGGTGGAGGAGATCACCTACTGGAACACGTGGAGGCAGACCGACCCGGGCGCCTGACCGGGTGCCGGCGGGTGGGGACCCACCGACACCCGCGCCGTCGGATCAGTCGGCGTCGGTGATCTTGTCGACGACGTCCTTGGCACCCTCGGCGGCCGACTCGATCTTGTCGGTGTGCGCGCCGCCGGTCTTGTCGTCGGCCACGTCGGCCGCCTTGTCGATGGCAGAGTCGATCTTGTCCTCGTGCTGGGCGACCGTGGACTTGCCCTTCTTGAAGATGTCGAACAGGCCCATGGGCCGACCTCCGGAGGCTCGGGGACCGCTCTGGCTGCGGGCGGTCCGTGCGACGCTGTGGTAGTCCGAGCGGACCCCACCGACCCGGAGGCTAGACCCGATGTCCGACCCCGCGCCCCGCCTGATGCACCTCGGGGCCCGCACCGACGCCGACCACGCCCGGACCGACGAACGCGTCGCGCTGCGCCCCTCGGACCTCACCACGCACGGGGTCATCGTCGGCATGACCGGATCGGGCAAGACCGGGCTCGGCATCGTGCTCGTCGAGGAGGCAGCGCGGGCGGGCGTGCCGGTGATCGCCGTCGACCCCAAGGGCGACCTGGGGAACCTCGCCCTCACCTTCCCGACGTTGGCCCCCGAGGAGTTCGCCCCCTGGGTCGATCCCGCGATGGCCGAGCGCGCGGGCACCGACGTGACCGCGCTCGCGGCCACCACCGCGACCGCCTGGCGCGAGGGCCTGGCCGGGTGGGGGCTGGGCCCCGACGACGTCGCCGGCCTCCGGGCCGCCGCCGAGGTGGTCGTGCTCACCCCCGGCTCCACCGCCGGGATCCCCCTCGACCTCGTCGGCTCGCTGGCCGCGCCGACCGACGTCGACGACGACACCCGCCGCAGCGAGATCGAGGGCACCGTCTCGGGGCTGCTCGGCCTCGTGGGCATCGATGCCGACCCCCTCGCCGGCCGGGAGCACATCTTGTTGTCGAACCTGGTGGCCCGGGCGTGGGAGTCGGGCGCCCCGCTGGACCTCCCCGGCCTCGTGGCCCAGGTGCAGGACCCGCCCCTCCGCAAGCTCGGCGTGATCGAGCTCGACGCGTTCTTCCCGGCCGCGGACCGCCGGGCGCTCGCCATGCGCCTGAACGGCCTCCTCGCCTCACCGTCGTTCGCCGCGTGGGCCCAGGGCGAGCCGCTCGACATCGGCCGCCTGCTCCACGCGCCGGACGGCCGGCCGCGAGTCAGCGTGGTCACGCTCTCGCACCTGTCGGACCCCGAGCGCCACTTCGTCCTCGCCCTGCTGCTCGGTCGACTCGTCTCGTGGACGCGCGCCCAGCCGGGCACGGGCGAGCTGCGCGCCCTGCTCTACGTCGACGAGGTGTTCGGCTTCGCGCCGCCCTCGGCCCAACCGCCGGCCAAGCGGCCGCTCCTCACGCTGCTCAAGCAGGCGCGAGCCCAGGGGGTCGGCGTGGTGCTCGCCACCCAGAACCCGATCGACCTCGACTACACCGCCATCTCCAACGCCGGCACGTGGATGATCGGCCGCCTCCAGACCGAACGCGATCGGGCCCGCCTCCTCGACGGCATGACCTCCGCCGCCGGGGGCACCGACCGGGGCGCGCTCGAGGCCACGATCGCCGGCCTGGCCACGCGGGAGTTCGTCCTGCACCGGGCGGGCTCCACCGATCCGCACACGTTCACCACCCGATGGGCCATGTCATACCTGCGGGGGCCGATGACCCGCGACGAGCTGCGTCGCCTCGCGGGCCCATCGGCCGACCGACCGACCGGGGAGGATGCCACCTCGACCGCACCAGCCGCGGCGGCGCCGGCCCCCGACCCGACGGCGACCCCGGCACCCCCGATCGCCGACGACGAGAGCCCCGTGCCCCCCGAGGTGAGCTCCTCGGTCATCGTGCGGTGGCTCGACCCGGCGGCGCCGTGGGCGGCGTCGATCGGCGCCGTGCCCGGCGCCACCCGCCACGCGCCGTTCGCCGCGCTGCAGGTCGACCTGCGGTACTCCGACGCCCGGGCCGGCATCGACCACACCGAGACGTGGGAGGCCGTGCTCCCGGTGGACGGTCCCGCCGTCGAGCCGACGGCAGCGATCCCGGTGGACCACGATCCCCGCGACTGGCGGTCCGAGCCACCGGCCGGCGCCGTGTACCTGCTCACTGCGACACCGCTCCACCAGGCCCGGTTCTTCACCTCGATGCGCACCGCGGTGCGCGCCCACCTCGTGGCCTCGGAAGCCCTCACCGTGCTGCGCAACGCCGAGCTGAAGCTGTGGTCGCGGGTCGGCGAGACCGGCGAGGAGTTCGCGGCCCGCTGCCACGCCGAGGCCGAGGCGCGCGAGGACGCCGAGGCCGAGACGATCCGCCGGGCCGTGGCCACCAAGGTCGACCGCGTGCGCGCCGCCATGGCCCGGTCCGAGGACCGCGTCGCCGAGCTCGAGACCGAGCGGCGGACCACCCGCAGCGACGAGCTCCTCTCGGGCGCCGGCGACCTCCTGTCCACGTTCCTCGGTGGCCGCCGCAGCTCCAGCAGCATCGCCGCGAGCGTGCGGCGGGCGTCGGGCAAGCGGAGCCGCTCGACGCGGGTCGACCAGCGCGTGGAGACGGCCGCGAACCGGGTGGCCGAGCAGGTCGACCGGCTCGAGTCGCTCGAGGACGAGCTGGCCGACGCCCTGCTCGCGCTCGACGAACGCTGGCGAGCGGCGGCCGAGGCGATCGAGGAGGTCGAGCTCGGGCTCACCCGGACCCGTGTCACCGTGGCCGACCCGATCCTCGTGTGGGTCCCGGTGGCATGAGGGAGGACGCGTCGCCGCTCGTCGGTCGGATGCGCGAGTTCGGCGAGACGATCTTCGCCGAGATGTCCGCCCTCGCCGTCCGCACCGGAGCGATCAACCTCGGGCAGGGCTTCCCCGACACCGACGGCCCGCCCGAGATCGCCGAGGCCGCGATCGCGGCGATCCGCGCCGGGCACAACCAGTACCCGCCCGGCATCGGCATCCCCACGCTCCGCACCGCGATCGCGGCCCACCAGCAGCGCTTCTACGGGATCGAGGTGGATCCCGACACCGAGGTCCTCGTGACCGCCGGAGCCACCGAGGGCCTCGCTGCCGCGATCCTCGCCCTCTGCGAGATCGGCGACGAGGTCGTGTGCTTCGAGCCCTACTACGACGCCTACGCGGCAGACGTGGCCCTGGCCGGAGCCACCCGCCGGGTCGTCACCCTCCGTCCGCCCACCTGGGCCTACGACCCGGCCGAGCTCGAGGCGGCCATCGGACCACGCACGCGGCTTCTGCTGCTCAACAGCCCCCACAACCCGACGGGCAAGGTGTTCGGGCCCGACGAGCTCGCCCACATCGCCCGGCTCGCCGTCGAGCACGATCTGCTCGTCGTCACCGACGAGGTGTACGAGCACCTCGTGTTCGACGGCCGCCACGTGCCCCTCGCCTCCCTCCCGGGGTTGTGGGACCGCACGCTCACGATCTCCTCGGCGGGCAAGACGTTCTCGTTCACCGGCTGGAAGATCGGCTGGGTCGTCGGCCCGGCCCCGCTCGTCGCTGCGGTGCGCACGGTGAAGCAGTTCCTCACCTACGTGAACGGCGCCCCGTTCCAGCACGCGATCGCCGAGGGACTCGGGCTCCCCGACGAGCGCTACGCCGCGCTGGCCGACGATCTGCGAGCCAAGCGCGACCTGCTCTGCGCCGGCCTCGACGCCGCCGGGTTCGCCGTGTTCCGCCCGGCGGGCACCTACTTCGTCAACGTCGACGTCCGCCCCCTCGGCACCGCCGACGGACATCGCTTCTGCCTCGAGCTGCCCGACCGCTGCGGCGTGGTGGCCGTACCCGACGTCGTCTTCTACGACCACCCCGAGGAGGGGCGTCACCTCGTGCGGTTCACCTTCTGCAAGCGCCGCGAGGTGCTCGAGGAGGCCGTTCGCCGGCTCGCCGCCCTGCGGGGGTGAGCCCGCGCCGGGCGGCCGGTCAGCCCGCCGCGCTCGGCGACAGCCCCCGGATGTGCTCGCGCAGGTCGCCGCCCACCGGGATCACGGCGAGGGCCGGGGTGGTGACGCCGTTGGCGACGTAGCGGCCGATCTGCTCGCGGCACGCCGCGGGCGGCCCGTGGACGATGAGCTCGTCGACAAGGGTGTCGGGGATGGCCTCGAGCGCAGCGGCGCGGTCGCCCTCCTTCCACAGGCGCCACATGCCGGCGAGCTGCTCACCCCGGCCGAGCCAGTCGTGGAACGCGGCGTACACGGGCACGTTGAGGTACGCGGCGATCATCCGCCGCCCCACGGTGCGGGCCGCGTCGGCATCGGCCGTGGGGATCACGAAGATCCGGGCGACGATCTCCTTGCCCTCCCCCTCGGCGTGGACGATCGGCGCGACCGTGGCCACGTCGTCGGCGGAGAGCCAGTTGATGATGGCCCCGTCGCCCTCGCGGCCGGCGAGGCGCAGCATGCCCTCCCGCAGGGCGGCGACGAGGATCGGGACCGGCTCGGGCGGGACCACGCCGAGCCGGAACGACCGCACCGCGAAGCGCCCGTAGTCGGCGGTGACCTTCTCCCCGGTGAGCGCGTCGCGCAGGAACCGGACCATGGCCTGCACCTGGCGGTACGGCTCGGCGAACGGGATCCCGTTCCAGCCCTCGACGATGACGTTCGACGACGAGCCGATCCCCAGGACGAACCGACCGGGCGCGGCCTGGGCCAGCGAGCCGACGCTCTGGGCCAGGCACGCCGGGCCCCGGGTGTAGGCGGGGATGATCGCCGTGCCGAGGCGCAGCGACGGGGCCCACACCGAGGCCAGGGCGAGCGGGGTGAACCCGTCGGCGCCGTCGGACTCGGCCGACCACACGTCGGTGTAGCCGAGGTCGACGAGCTCCTCGATCCACTCGCGCTGGGCGTGGAGCGGGACACCCCCGAACGGGATGGTCATGCCATAGCGCTGCATCGGTCCCCCCTGATCGACGATCCGGGGCGACTCTAGGCCGTGGAGTGTCACACCCCCTCCGCATGATGGGCCCATGGAGAAGACGCAGCTGGTCCTCATCGAAGCGGCCGAACGCCGCGACTGGCGGCTCGACGAGCGCACCCGGCGCCTCGGCCTGGAGGGGGTCGCCGCCGCCCGTCGGGCGGTGCAGGCGGCCCGTGCCACCGGGGCGACCGAGCGCTCGACCGCGGCCTAGCATCAGCCCATGAGCGAAGTCGTCATCGTCGACGCCGTGCGCAGCCCCGTCGGGCGGCGCAACGGTGGCCTGTCCACCATGCACCCCGCGGATCTGCTCGGTGCCGTCCAGTCCGAGCTCATCGCCCGGGCCGGGATCGATCCGGCCCAGGTCGGCCAGGTCGTCGGCGGGTGCGTCAGCCAGGTCGGGGAGCAGACCTTCAACATCGCCCGCACCGCCTGGCTCTCGGCCGGGCTGCCGCTCAGCGTGGCCGCCACCACCGTCGACACCCAGTGCGGCTCGTCGCAGCAGGCCACCAACCTGGCCACTGCGCTCGTCGCCGGCGGGGCGGTCGACGTGGCCGTGGCGTGCGGCGTCGAGGTGATGAGCCGGGTGCCGATCGGCGCCGCCATGCGCACCGACTTCGGTCGCCCCACCCCGAGCACCTACTTCGGCCGCTACGAGATGACCTCGCAGTTCGAGGGCGCCGAGCGCATCGCCGACAAGTGGAACATCAGCCGCGCCGACGCCGACGCGTTCGGCCTGCGCTCCCAGCAGCTCGCCGCCCGGGCGTGGGCCGAGGGCCGCTTCGAGACCCAGGTCGTGCCCGTCGACGCCCCCGACGTCGACGACGAGGGCAAGCCCACCGGCACCACCCACCGCGTCGAGCGCGACGAGGGCCTGCGCGAGACCTCACTCGAGAAGCTCGCCACGCTCAAGCCCGTCGCCCGCGAGGACGGCGTGCACACCGCGGGCAGCTCCTCGCAGATCTCCGACGGCGCCGCCGCGGTGCTCCTCATGACCCGCGAGAAGGCCGACGAGCTCGGGCTCCGGCCCCGAGCCCGGGTGGTCGACACGTGCAACGTCGGGGTCGACCCGGTGCTCATGCTCACCGGCCCCATCGACGCCACCCGGCACCTCCTCGCCCGCACCGGGCTGTCGATGTCCGACATCGCGGTCACCGAGATCAACGAGGCCTTCGCCTCGGTGGTGCTGGCCTGGGCCGAGGAGCTCGACGTCGACATGGACACGGTCAACCCCAACGGCGGAGCCATCGCCCTCGGCCACCCCCTCGGCGGCACCGGCGCCGTCCTGTTGACCAAGGCGCTGCACGAGCTCGAGCGGATCGACGCCGAGCACGCCCTCATCACCATGTGCTGCGGTGGCGGGCTCGGCACCGGCACGATCCTCCAGCGCCTCTAGGCGCCTCGTCGGGCTCCTCGGCGCGCTGGCCCTGGTCGGGGCCTGCGCCGAGGATACCGGCGCGCCCACCCCGGCCGGCACCGCCCGGATCCTCTCGGTCGTCGACGGCGACACCGTCGTGGTCCGCGTCGAGGGGGCGAGCGAGACGGTCCGCCTGATCGGCATCGACACCCCCGAGACCAACCACCCCACCCGGCCGGTCGAGTGCTACGGCGCCGAGGCCACCGCCGTCGCCACCGAGCTCGTGCCACCCGGCACCACGGTGCGCCTCGAGCGCGACGTGGAGCCCCGCGACCGGTTCGGGCGCCTCCTCGCCTACGTCCACCGGACCGCCGACGGACTGTTCGTGAACCTGGCGCTGGTGGAGCGGGGGGCAGCGGTGGCCAACGCCTATCCCCCCAACCTGGCCCGCCAGCGCGACCTCGATGCCGCGGACCGGCGCGCCCGCGCCGCCGGCCTCGGCCTCTGGGGGCAGTGCGGGGGTCCGGGGGTGCCCCTCGACCCGCTGGCCCCCGCGCCCGCCGGCCCGGTCGGATGAGCCGGTAGCGTCCTCCCTCGTGACCACCCTCGCCGAACGCCTCGGCGCCGGTCCCGACGACCGGCTCCTCATCCTCAACTGCGACGACCTCGGATCGAGCCACTCGGCCAACGTCGGGGTGTACGAGAGCCTCCGCGACGGTCTGGCCACGAGCGCGTCGCTCATGGTCCCGTGCCCGTGGGCGCGCGACGCGGCCGCCGGGTACCGGGGCGAGGACGTCGGCGTGCACCTCACCCTCAACGCCGAGTACGACACCTACCGCTGGGGGCCGATCACCCACGCCCCCTCGCTCGTCGACGGCGACGGCGGGTTCCCCCGCACCGTGGCCGAGGTGTGGGAGCACGCCGACCTCGACGAGGTCCGGCGCGAGCTCCGCACCCAGGTCGAGCGAGCGATCCTCTGGGGCTTCGACGTCAGCCACCTCGACTCGCACATGGGCACGCTGCAGCTGCGGCCCGAGTTCTTCGACATCTACCTCGACCTCGCCGTCGAGTTCAGCCTCCCGCTCCGGCTCTCGGGCGGGTCCTCCGAGCGCACCATCGGGTTCCCCTTCCGGCGCCTGGCCGCCGAGGAGGGGGTGGTGTTCCCGGACCAGCTGCTCGTGGTCACCGGCGGGGTGGGGAGCCGCCGCGCCATCGAGCGGGCCCTGTTCGACCTCCGGCCCGGGGTCACCGAGGTGTACCTGCACCCGGCGGCCGACAACCCCGAGCTGCGGGCCCTCGCCCCCGACTGGCCGAACCGGGTCGACGACCACCACCTCCTCTGCCACGACGCCGACCTGCGGGCCATGATCCGCCGCGCCGGCGTGCGCCTGATCGGCTATCGGGAGCTGCGCGACCTCCAGCGGGCGGGCTGAGCGCCCGGTCGCCCGACCGGACGCTCAGCGCACGAGCGTCGCCTGGCGGAACGCGCGCGACACGGTCGCGCCCGCGGCCGCGTAGAAGCGCACCGGCCCGACCCAGCAGATCTCCGCGCTCGTCGCCCCGGCGGCCATGAGGTCGGCACAGATCGCGCCGAGGGCGGCCGACCCCACCCCCCGCCCCCGCCACGCCGGGTCGGTGGCCATCGGCCCCACCCACCCGGCCCGGCTCACCGAGTGGCACCCCACCCCCACGA
>Ga0114946_10001001_pt1 | contig 19524 bp, 21 predicted proteins | sample WalLakDeSediment_FD_88676 | JGI IMG/M metagenome (GOLD analysis project Ga0114946, IMG submission 88676) | Lake sediment microbial communities from Walker lake, Nevada to study Microbial Dark Matter (Phase II) - Walker Lake 11/02/13 Deep Sediment | ecosystem: Environmental > Aquatic >...
AGGGCCAGGGCCACGGCCATGGTGGACACGCCCACCACGATGGCCGTCAGGATGAGGACGTGCGGCAGGGGATTGGCATAAACGATTCCCTCTACTCCGGGTGCCAGTGTGGGGGGCTCGGCCCCCACGATGCTCCCCATGCTGATGTAGAAGATGAATACGGCGGTCTGGAAGATGGTGAGACCCAGGATCTCCTGCACCAGGTTGCGTCGTGAGATCAGGATGTAGAACCCCACCATCATGAGGAAGACGAAGACCCAGTAGTTGTACAGCCCCAGGATTCTCACACGTCCTCCCTACCCCGTGCAGCGAAGAAGTAGAAGATCGAGAGGATCACCCCGAAGACCGTGATAAGTACCCCGATCTCGATGAGCAGAATACCCAAGTGCTGCCCCTCGAGGGCATCATGGCCAAGCACGGAGTAATCCAGGAAGTGGGCGCCCCGGAGCATGCTCCAGAGCCCCACAGCGATGAAGATGAGCACTCCCCCGGAGGCGCAGAGGCGACTGACATAGGATGGGAACACCTGCTGCGTTCGCCCGAGACCGAAAACCATGGCGTAGAGGATGAACCCGGCTGCGAAGATGACCCCGGCCTGGAAGCCGCCGCCGGGGCCGAAGTCCGCATGGAACTGGACGTAGAGCCCGAAGAGGAGAATGGCCGGAACCAGGATCTTGGTGGTCACCCGGAGGATTACCTGATCGCTCACGGCTCGTCTCCGTCTCCGTCACGGAGTTGGTCCGCTTCCTCTCCCTCCGCACCGTCCACCGACACGGCGGTATCCGAGGAAGAACCCGCACCCAGGCCGGGATCCAGGTCCTCGAGTCCCTCCTCACCCCACGCCTCCTCCCCGAGGGTGTCTCTGCGCCGCAGTCCGGAAAGGAGCACCATGACCCCAATGGCGGCTGTGAAGACCACAGTGGCTTCCCCCAGGGTGTCGTATCCCCGGTAACTGGCCAGAACGGAGGTGACCACATTGGGGATTCCGATCTCCTCCTCGGAATCCATCAGGTAGTGGTCGGCCACGTGGCGATGCACAGGATTGTCGGGGTCCCCGAAGGGAGGCATGTCCAGGGTGCCGTAGACCAGGATTCCTCCCGTTACGAGAACCACGATCAGGGGGAAGGTCGGGCGACGGCTAGGAGTCCGGGCCGTGACGCTCACGATGCGCACCTGCGGAGTTCGGATCTTGGAGCCCACCAAGGAGAGGGTGGCCAACAGGAGAATGGTGGAGAAGCCGGCCCCCACTGCAGCCTCCGTGAACGCCACGTCCACAGCGTCCATGACAGTGAACAATGCCGCAGACAGGAAAGAGAAGATGGCCAGCAGGGTAACTGCGGAGAAGAGGTTGGTCTGCCGGACGATGGCTAGAGACGTCACGGCCAGAAGAGCCAGGAGCGCGAAGTCGATGATCAGATCCACTTCGCTATCCCTCTCTGCGCATCACGCGCCTGGTACGTCCCGGGATGCGAGCTGTCTCGGGGATCTCCAGTTCCTCGTCCCAATGGGGCTCCTCTCCGCTCTTCAGGGCGGCCCGGGCCAAGGCGTACGTCGAGATGGGACTGGAGAACCACACGAACGCCAGGACCAGCGCAAGCTTGACCGTAACCAGGCTCAGCCCCGTCTGGAACATGAGTCCGGCCAAGAGCATCCCGGCACCCATGGTATCCATGACACCACCGGCATGCAGCCGAGTGAAAATGTCAGGCATTCGGATCAGACCCAGGGCCCCGACGAGGATGAAGAAGCAGCCCCCCAGGACGAGTGCCCAGCTCATGAGATCCGCCAGGATGGCCATCATCCGGAGTTCCCTTCCATGGAATCCACCCGGCGGGCAAGATCGCCGTACTCGAAGTACTTCAGTACGGCGAGAGTTGCCAGGAAGTTGATAAGAGCATAAAGGAGAGCCAGGTCGAGGAAGTTCGGACCCCTCGTCAAGATTCCCAGAACCGAGAGAATCAGGACGGTCATGGTCCCGAAGCTGTTGGCGGCCATGACTCGGTCGAACACCGTCGGCCCCAGGATTGCCCTCGTGAGAGCCAAGGCCATGGCTCCCAGGATGGCCTGAGCACTGACCATAAACATCAGGAGCGGTTCTCCAGGGCGCACACCCGCCGATCCATCTCGTCGTCCTCCCGCCCGTCCACGTCCTTCCAGGTCAAGGCGTGGATGCGCAAGGTCCGGCCATCCGTGCCCGTGGTCATAGTGCCTGGGGTCAGCGTGATGGAGTTGGCATAGATCACCCGGAAGGGATCCGACTTCTGGTGGGACCGGAAGAGAACCATGATGGGACTGATGGGCAGAGCCGGATCAAGGATGATGCGAGCCACCTTGAGGTTGGCCTTGAACATCTCCCTCACGAGCCAGGCCAGGTATCCGAGCATCCGCCAGGAGAGGCGAACCGGGAAGGTGTAGCGGTCCACCCTGTCCATCCGAGCCGCGATGAATGAGACCAGGGTCGCGGAGAGGACCCCGAAGCCCAGGATCAAGGGTTCCCAGTGCCCCGAAAGGAGAAGCCAAAGGGCAAGGAGAATCAACCCCAGAAAGATATAGCGACGCGGACGCATACGCTCCGGGACTCTCGGTTTCTCGGTCCAACCATGCGGGCCGGCCGAGAACTTACCAGTTTTCCTGGGCGCCGTCCACGATCCGTTGAATGAGCAACTCGATGGCCAGTGCTCTGCCCACGTCCTCGGATTCGGTCTCCTCGAGGTACTGACCCATGACCGAGATCCCTGGGCTCTCCCAGAGGATGGTGTTGTCCACGAGGTTGACGATCTGGACCTCCACCATCAGGGTCACTTGCCGCTGAAGGACCTGGGGTGTCTCGCCCGCAGCTCCTGGACGGTAGCTTGGGGTGGAAAGGTCATACCTTCGGATCTTCCCCCTAATCACGGCGTCCGCCACCTCCTCACCTGCGGGTTGGAGCCCCTGGGACCGGGGGAATTCCCGAAGCAGCATCTGAAAGACCTCGTCCGTGAGCTCGGGCCGATTGGTCTCGTTCTCGAACGGCACGATGGCCACGGTCTTCACGTGGCTGGGGAAACCGGCTCCCGCCTGAAAGCCGTAGAGGCACCCGGACAGGAGGAGACAAGCGGCCAACGCGGCTACGAGACCCCTCCCGGCGGAAGCTGTCGGAGCCAAGTCCGGGGTGCAGGGCCGGCGTGTCCTATCTGCCGGGATTCCAGATGTCGGGCGGAAAGAATGCAACGGTTTCACTCGATTGAAGGTGGATGCTCAATTCCACGAACTCTGCTCGGTTCCTGTACACAGTCTCCGTCACCTTTCCCGATGACCGGTCCAGGGACAGCGTCACTTCTTCAACCAGGCGACCGTTCCTGTGGAGCTCGGCTCGGACAAGCCGGACGCCTGATATCCGGAAACGCAACTGCTCTCCTCCCGGCGTCTCGTACCGGAGGGTCAAATCCCGGTCCCTCTCGATCCGGCTTCCGGTCAGCTGCCATCCAGGGTCCGGACGAAACACGCCGAGGGCTGCCCAAAGAAGCCCGGGAGGAGGAGCCATCTCCCGGGGAGCCCAGTCGGGAATCCTGAGCTCACCTTCCACCAGCGCAGCCTGGAAGAGCGTCTCTCCCCGATTCGAGAAAAGGTCCAGGCGAACCCGGTAGGGAGGCTCGATTCTCGCCACCCCTCGGCCCTGGAATCTGAGGTCCGCTTCCCTGAGCCGGAACTGGAATCCCATTTGGACCGGTTCTCCCGGAAGGGTGGCGGCCAAGGCTTGCTGGGCAGCCGCCCGGGGCTCAGTCAGGTCATCGGAGGTCCAAGCCGACCTCGGCGAGGATCGGCACCCCGCAAGGACCACCACCAGGGCAGCCATCAGCGGCCAGACCAAACTCTGGCCCAGACGCCCGGGAGAATGCTGGGGGCGCTCCCGAGTGTCAAGGTAATGGAGTGTCATAGGGACAGAAGTGTCGGCCATTCGAGTTCCGGGTCAACGATTCCGGATTCAATACACCTATCCCCTCAAGCTGATCCTCGGACGGGTCGCTCCCAGTCCCTCGATTCGCCGGGTCAAAGCCCCGCGATCTTGTGACCCGGGGCTCGTCCGCCCTACCTTGCCCCACCATGCAGGATCTACCGGTCTTCATTGCCAGCGACGTGCATCTCGGAGCGGTTCCCACCGACACCGAGGGGGTCTTCCTGTCCTGGCTGGAACACTGCGGCCTCCATGCCTCCAGGGTCGTCATCAACGGCGACCTCTTCGATTTCTGGTTTGAGTACGGCAGTGTCATTCCCCGGGGATACACCCGGATCCTGGGGGCACTCTGCGCCCTGGTGGACGCAGGCAAGCCCGTGCTCCTGGTGGGGGGAAATCACGATTGGTGGGGAGGAAGCTACCTCCGAGAGGAGATCGGCGTGGAGTTCCATCAGCAGCCGGTCGTCGTCGATCTGAACGGTCGGAACACCCTGCTGGCCCACGGAGATGGGCTTGGCCCGGGCGATCTTGGGTACCGGCTGCTCCGCTCCATTCTCCGTTCCGGTCCGACTCGTTTCGCCTTCCGATGGCTTCATCCCGACCTGGGAGCCCGTATTGCCCGGAGCGTCTCCAAGACCGAGGGGCGACCCCAGCGTTCGCGAGTGCGGGAGGGCTCCCGGTCCAGAATTCTGGAAGCGTGGGCATCCGAGAGGCTTCGCGCGTCCCCCGAGCTGGACATGGTAGTCCTGGGCCATACACACGTGCCGTTGCTGAGGGAGGTCGAGCCGGGCAGGTACTACCTCAACGCGGGGGACTGGGTGGAGCACCGGAGCTACGCGACCCTGGCCACCGGCGAACCTCCGTGTCTCCTGGAATGGCCCGGGGAGGGACCGGTCAGAAACCGACCGGAACGGTGAACCCGATCTGGAGACCACCTGCGGGGGTGGGCCCGATATCCACGGCTGCCGGGAAGTCCGCGAGGTGGGCCGATACGAAGGCGTCGGCCCCTCCCAGGAACACGAGGAAGATCCCCAATGCCATCCAATCCTGGCGCTGCTCTGCCCGGGAAATCTCCAATGCCCGCAGGTCCTCCACCCTAAGATCCTCACCCACGGCTTGCTCCAGAGCTATCGGGTCCGTGACTCCGGAGGCTTCGAGTCTTCGTCTCACGACGGTTTCCATCAGGTCCAGGCGGTCCCTGGCCCTGGCCAGCCGGGATTGCGTCTTGAGCAACATGAAGACGGTGGTGGACTGGGCAGAGAAGTAGAACCCTCCGCGCACGTAGGATCCCACCTCGGCATGACCCCATCCCGGCAACACCATAGAGCGCAGGAATGCTCCCCGGGGTGTGATTCCCCCCGCATCCGGCCCCGGGATGGGGTCCTGCAGCCTCCCCTCCCGTGGGGTCGGCGGCAGCGTGTCCGGGACCTGCCCCCACGCGCCGCCCCAGGGAACGAAAGTCGAGATCAGTGCGACGAGGCCGAAGAGGACGCACAAGGAGGGGCATCGGACTCTCACGATGCCCTCCTGGGGAGGAGGACGGGAAGCACCGAGGGACAGACTTCCACGGTCATCCTGGAGACCGGATCAGGCATTCTCTCTCCATCCACCTCGAAGAAGAGGGGCCCCCCATCGGTGCGTTCCATGACGGCACTGGCAAACCTCCTGAGGCGGATCTCGGGAATGTCCCCGTGGGTTCCCCGGATCACCTTGGGCACATAACAGGCCACCTTCCAGAACCCCAGGGGACCTACTACGAAGAGGTCCAGCAATCCGTCCTCCGGGGAGGCGGCAGGGCTAAGCTGGAATCCCCCACCAATGGACGGTCCTACCGTCACTGCAGCAAGAAGGGTCCTGCCCTCAATGCGCTCGTGTCCCTCCTCGCGAGATACCGGGCTCAGGGAGATCCGAACCGATTCGGGGCGAAAGGTCATCAGAGTCCAGACCAGGGCCGCCAGGTATTGAGGAAGCCCCCGCAGCCGATGGAACTTCTCACGGACTCGCAGAACTTCCACATCGACTCCCACTCCCAGGAGATTCACGAAATACCGTTCACCTGCATGAGACCTGACTCTCCCAACGTCGAAGAGGTGGAGCCGTCCGTCGTCCAGGGCGCTCACGGCATGCTCCACCCGGCTAGAGGCCCCGACCATCCGGTAGAAGTCGTTTCCGGTGCCCACCGGGACCACAGCCAGAGGCGGAGGTCGCCAGGGGTTGTCGAGGAGACCGTTGGCCACCTCATGAACCGTCCCGTCCCCCCCCACCACCAGGATTCGCTTCGCGCCCAGCCGAGCTGCCTCCCTGGAAAGGACGGTGGCATGCCCAGGCCCCTCGGTGCGGAAGAGCGCGAAGCTGATGCTCCTGCGCGCAAGCTCGTTCTCGACCTTGGGCCATATCCGACCTCCGGCTCCGCCGCTGGCCGCAGGGTTTAAAATGACCGCGGTGGATAGGGAATCGGGCAGCAAGGGCCCAGCGCTCCTGATCTCCGGGGATGGAGATGCGACGATGGTTTCGAAAGGACTCCGGTGGAGGCCTGGCTGCGCCGCCGGGGTCCGGAAAGATGGCGGGGGCGTGTGGGAATCGAACCCACCCACCCGGGTTCTAGCCGGGCAAGCTGGTTTTGAAGACCAGTCGAGACACCAGTCCCGATCCACCCCCGAAGTGATTGCACTGTAATACGTTACCGCCTATGATCAGATCCGTTGCCTACTCGCCTGAAAGAGCCTTGTGCCCGATTTGTGTCCACGGATGTCATTCGAGGAATCGGAGGCTGCCCTTCGGCGGACGACAGAATCTATCGCCGACTGGTCCTGGGACGCGACCCCTGCGGCTTCCACGAGCCCGAACCTGGGTTGTCAGGGCTGCCGGTGGCGGCGTGGCACTAAAGGCCCGCGAAAGAGGTGTCATGGCGCGGCGTCATCCCCTAACTTCGTAGCGACTCCTTCATCTGGACGCTCGGACTCATTCCCAAGGGACAGGAAGACTTGAAAGACATGGAGCTAGATCCGCCGAGTGTCTCCTCCAACCCCGGCGCTCCCTTCGACCCGAAATGGGTCAACAGCCTTGCGGTATCGGTAGGAGAGATCTCGAAAGCGGCACATGGACTTTCCACCTGGCAGGGGCCCCGGGAGACCGAGAGATTCTCATCGCTCCTGAGAGTCCTGGCTGCCATGGATCTCACCACGTTGTCGGGGGACGATACCTCTGCTCGGGTGAAGAGCCTCTGTCGTCAGGCCCGTTGTCCCCTGCCCCGGGGACTCCGCAGTCGCATCGGCATCTCCGGACGGCCCCCACGGGTGGCCGCCGTATGCGTGTTCCCGGCCTTCATCCCCGTTGCGCTGGCCGCCCTGAACGGAACCGAGGTGAAGGTGGCCACGGTGGCCGCCGGGTTCCCTCATGGGCTCTCGGATCTGGCTCAACGGATTGGAGAAGTGGATGCGGCCAGGACGGCCGGCGCCCACGAGGTGGACGTGGTGATCCGGAGGGAGTGGGCCCTGGCCGGAAAGTGGGAGCGCCTCTACCATGAGATCAAGGCCTTACGGGAGGCTGCGGGGCCCACGCTTTTCAAGGTCATCCTGTCCACCGGGGAGCTGAAATCGCTGAGACAGGTATCCCGGGCAACCCTCACGGCCCTCCTGGCGGGAGCCGATTTCGTGAAGACATCCACCGGCAGGGAGAGGGTGAACGCCACCCTGGAGGCCGGGGTCGTCATGGCCAGGACCATCAGGCTCTACCAGCAGGAATCCGGACAGACGGCGGGATTGAAGCCGGCCGGGGGGATCCAGACCGAGATGGACGGCCTCAGATGGCTTAGACTTGCTGAAACGGAGCTTGGGCCGGAGGCTTCGGACCCTGACCGATTCCGCATTGGAGCCAGCAGCCTCCTGGGCAACGTCCTGGAAGCCCTCGAGTCGGCCGCATTGAACCAGACCCCTTGAGGGGAGCCGAACCCCGCCTCTATTGCCGAAGAACGCTCCGCCGGACATCGGGCGCGATGATGAGCTCCACCCTGATCCCGGGATTCATGGGAAGCGGTGAGGGCCTGAATCGTCCGCCCACCAGAAGCTCCACCTCCAGATCCAGGGGCGTTCCCCTGGGCCATGCGAACTCGAGGAAGACCAGATCCCTAGAACGGACTTCGGCCAGGGCTGTCCTCCGGCCCCTGGGGCGGATGAAGATCCTGGCATCGGAGTAGTTCCGGTTTTCGACTCTCAGCACGACCCTCTCTGCGGACTCCGCCCTCTGGAACGGGTTGTCGGCAGTTTGGACTCCTCCGCACCCCTGCATCGAGAGAAGGAGGAGCATGGCCCCAGACATCAAGCCTATGGACAAGCACGAATTCCACGAACCAAAGATCCTCATGGTCTGAACTCCCCCCCCCGGTCCAAGCGGGCCATTAAGGGGCATCCGGCAAGGGCGCGGCAAGTGACAACGAGCACCGGCTCCTCGCCGACGGGGGCCGCGGCCCGTGGGCTGTGCCTACGAGCTTCTTGCGACGGCCTCGATCTCTACGCTCACGTCCTTGGGCAGTGTCCTTACGGCCACGGCTGCCCGGGCGGGCCGATGGTCACCGAAGTGCCGGGCATACACTTCGTTCATCCCCGGGAAGTCCGACATGTCCTTGAGGAACACGGTGGTCTTCACAACGTGGGACAGCGAAGACCCCGCAGCCTCCAGCACGGCCGCCAGGTTGCTCAACACCTGCTCCGTCTGCACGCCGATGTCTCCATCTACCACCTCGCCGGACACCGGATCCATTGGGATCTGGCCGGAGCAGAAGACCCAGCCGTCCACCGCGACGGCCTGGGAGTAGGGCCCGATGGCGCCCGGAGCCCCATCCGTGTGCACCGAGGTTATGTCGCTCATGTTCGTTCCTCTTGAATGTGGGCTCGATGTCGCGTCAGGATCTCCTCCGGGGTCACCGTGGCCACCCCGGCCTTCCCGACTTCCACCGCAGCCGCATGATTGGCCAGGATCGCTCCCTCCACGACCGTGCCTCCGGCCGCCAGGACCACAGCCATGACGGCGGTTACCGTGTCTCCGGCTCCGGATACATCGTAGACCTCCCGGGCCATTGTGGGGACCCGCAGGTATCCCACCTCTCCGCTCTGCACGGCCATGCCGTGCTCCCCCAGTGTAATGAGAAGGCTTCCGCACCCAAGGCGTTGCCGGACCTGCTGCATCCAGGAGGGATCCTCGGCCTGGAGCCGCTCCCCCAGAGCGTCTTCGAGCTCTCGGGCATTGGGCTTGAACACCGTGGCCCCCCCGAACTCGAAAAAATGCCGTCGTTTCGGGTCGACCACCGTAGGAACCGAGTTCCGGGCTGCGGCGTCCAGACAAGAACGAATGAGAGGCGGCACCAGGACGCCCTTGTTGTAGTCCTGAAGGACGAAGGCGTGGGTCGAGGGGCAGAGGCCCTGGATTGCGTTCAGAAGGGCATCCGACTGCGCGGGACCGATGTCGGACGAGGCTTCCCGGTCGATGCGTGTCACGTGCTGCCGCCGGGCCATGATCCGGGTCTTCACCGTCGTGGGTCGGTCCTTCGCCGAAAGCACCCCCGCGGTGCCCGCGCCCACCTCGGAAAGCTTCTCCCGAACTTGTCTCCCTTCTTCATCCTCCCCGACGCACCCCACGACCTCGCATCCGGCTCCCAGGGCTATCACATTCGCGGCAACGTTCCCGGCCCCTCCCAGGGACCAGGATTCCTGCTCAACGAGAACCACCGGAACCGGTGCTTCGGGAGAGACGCGATCCACCGATCCGATGAGGTACCGATCGAGCATGAGGTCTCCCACAACCAGGATCCGGACCGTCCCGGCTCGAAGCAGGAGCTCCTCGGCTCTGGAAGATGAAATGCGGTTCAACGGGACTCCAGCCTGAGGGACATAGGTTCATCGCAAGCAAGGCAGCCAGAGGGCGGAACGTAGGGGAGGGAGCAGCAGGTGTAAAGCGGGTCCGTGAGCGTGGCTCAGTCCCGAAGAATCCTGAGGATCACTTTTCCCTCCCGCAGCTGCACGAAAAGGCCTTCGGTTCGCTCGCTCTCTCCCCTCAACACCTGCACGTCCTGGGGGGCGGAAAGGGAGTGGGTGAGATGGCCCTCCACAGTCCCCGATCGCCCCAGTATGATATGGATCCGGTCCCCCTTGGGGTCGTAGTCTACACCCCATAAGGATAGATCCCGTCCACACTCCTGGGCGCCGAGCTCCGGGTCCATGACCTCCATTGTGGTTCGCCGTCCCGCGTTGGCCCGGGTGAAGTCCTGGAGCTCCCGCACCCAGGGGTGGGTTGTTTCGTCCGCCGTCGATTCCAGGAAGACATCCTCCGGGCGCTCACCGGGTGGCACGATGAGAACGGGTATTCTGGCCCCACGGATCAGACGAGTCGAGACGCTTCCCATCAAGAGCCTGCCAACGAAGGAAAGCCCATGGCTCCCGGCTGCGAGGAGCTCCAACCCCTTCCCTTCCGCGAAAGCCATCAGCTCACGTGCAGGCTCTCCCTCCAGAAGATGCACGTGGACCTGACTGCCACCTATTGGGGATAATCCTGCAGCGAACTCCGCCAGGCGGCTCCTGAGCTCCTCCTCGAAATCGTCCCTCCACCCCTCGGAGGGCGTGGGGAGGAACTCCATCCCGGACATCACGTGCACCAGGTGAGCCTCAAAGGGGCTGCCCATCAGATCCAGCCAGGCCTTCACCGCCCGCTGGCTGAAGAGACTGAAGTCGATTCCGAATGCAGCGGAGCGGGGTAGCTCCCCTTTCGCCTCCGGTACGGCCAGAACCGGGATCCGAGAGAGCCGGATCACCTGCAGCGCGGTTTCCGTGCCGAAGACCCGATCCACCGGGCGGTGGCGCCCCAGCCCCATCACGATGGTATCGGCACGCAGTTCCTCAGCCCGGCTAACGATTCGGGGCCCCGGGGCCCCGGAGAGAATCGTGACGGGCCATTCCACCGCAGCCGAGCCCAGGCGACCGAGTTGATTGAGGATCTCCTCCCGGAGGCTGTCCTGCCGTGACTGGTAGAGCTCCACGTCCGGAAGGGCAACCATGAAGCCCGCATCGAATACGGGGAGAGGCTCCACTACACCCACGACTTCCACGCGGCACCTTCGGGCATCAGCCAGACTGCCGGCAAGCCGAAGAGCCCCCATGGCTGCCGGCGTACCGTCCGTAGCCACCAGAATCGTACGGCCCATGGTGTTCCTCCCTGGTCTCTTGTCGGCAAGCCAGCCCCTGCCTCGCGAGACAATATGCCCGTCACGGTGGGTGGATGGCCAGTCCCTCGAGGGTCTCTCCTTTTGGGGAAGGCAGCGTTTGGTTCTTGCGGATAGATCCTCCGTCCAGGTATCGGACAGAGTCTGGCCCCTTCCCCAATTCGAGGTGGGTGGCTGTGTGGCTTGCCGGCATCGATCCTCCGCCGGACGACTCTGAGGCGAAGCTGAGACGTTCTCGATCGTTAACGTATCGTGGCATGCCGACGTCTCATCAGTCATCCCGGGACGTGGCACGCCGCGAGAGCATTGGTGGGCTGCCGGCCTTATGTTCCCTATCTCTGGTGGAGGTGCGCGTGACCCGGGAGGCTGAGCCGGAAGAACCATGGAACTTTGGACGGGCGAAAACAGTTCTGAGGTTTGAAGATCCTGGGACCCATTTCCGGGCGGTGCGGGTACGGTTGGAAGAGGGGAGCTTGGGGTGGCCTTTCTGGAGTTCAACCTGATCGGACCTCCGTGACCTCCGTGACCATCGAATTTCAGCGTGAGAAGAGGTGTAGAATGAAGAGGGTGGCGTTCGTTAGCGAGTCCCAGGTCCCTGCCGGCCGCCTGGCGCGGGTCCTCGCCGCATCGGTGGCCCTCGGTCTGTTCTTCGCCGCGGTGCCGCCCCTGGAGGGCCAGTACTTCGGACGAAACAAGGTCCAGTACGACCAGTTCGATTTCCAGGTCCTTAAGACCCCGCACTTTGACATCCACTTCTACCCGGAGAAGGGCATCGCCATCGAAGACGTGGCGAGAATGGCCGAGCGGTGGTATGAGCGATTCGCTCGGCTCTTCCAGCACGAGTTCGAAGCCTCCAAGCCCCTGGTCTTCTACGCGGATCATCCGGATTTCCAGCAGACGAATACTCTCCAGATGTTTCTGGGCGAGTCCACTGGAGGGGTGACCGAGTCCTTGAAGAACCGGGTGATCATGCCCATGACCGGCTCTTACCAGGACACGGATCACGTCTTGGGCCATGAGCTGGTCCATGCCTTCCAGTACAACATCGCCCAGTCCCGCCAAGGACCTGGGATCTCCGGGCTCTCAAGGCTTCCCCTCTGGGCGGTGGAAGGGATGGCGGAGTACCTCTCGGTGGGCCGGGACGATCCCCTCACGGCCATGTGGATCCGGGATGCCGCCCGCCGGGACGACATCCCCACCATCAAGCAGATGACCAGGGACTACCGCTATTTCCCCTATCGTTTCGGCCAGGCGTTCTGGGCGTATGTCGCCGGAGTGCACGGAGACGATGCGGTGGTGGACCTTTTTCGAAGGTCCCTTCGGATGGGCTTTGAGCCCGCTCTGGAACTGGTGCTCGGGATGAAGCCTGACACCCTTTCCGCGCGGTGGGCTGAAGCAATCAAGGCCGATTACCTCCCGTTGATGGAAGACCGGACCGCCCCCAGTGAGGTTGGCAGGCTCCTGCTGGCTCCCGCTACCGGGTCAGGGGCGCAGAACCTGGCCCCCTCGGTGAGCCCCGATGGAAAGCGCCTGGTCTTCATGTCGGAGAAGAACCTATTCTCCTTCGACCTCTTCCTCGCTGACGCCTCCTCCGGCGATGTGATCAGGACTCTATCCAGCTCAGCGACGAATCCCCACTTCGACGCTCTTCGGTTCATGGACGGCTCCGGGTCATGGTCACGGGACGGCACGCGACTGGCCTTCGTGGTCTTCGCCGACGGCAGCAACCAGATCATCGTGGCGGATGCCAACAGCGGAAGGGTGCAGCAGAGGGTGGCCGTGGAGGGGGTGGGAGCCATTCAGGGTCCGGCATGGTCTCCTGACGGACGCACCCTTGCCTTCTCCGGGTCTGTAGGGGGGATCACCGACCTCTACCTCTTCGACCTGGACAGCGAGACTTCGATGCAGCTGACCAATGACCGGTACTCGGTCTTTCAGCCCGTGTTCTCGCCGGACGGCGGGACCATCGCATTCGCTTCGGACCTGTCGCCGGACACGGATTTCCGGAATCTCTCCTACGCGAAGTTCCAGATCGCCCTCTACGATCTCCGGACCGGCCGGGTTGAGCATGTCCCGGTCTTCGGCTCTTCTGCGAAACACATCAACCCCCAGTTCTCACCGGATGGGAAGCACCTCTACTTCATCTCGGATGTAGACGGCTTCAGTGACATCTACCGCCTGGACCTGGCGACCCGCCAAGTGGACCGCATCACCAAGGTCGCCACCGCGGTCAGCGGGATTTCCTGGTCTGCTCCAGCCATGAGTATCTCCCAGGAGACCGGCGAGATCGTCTTCTCCGTCTTCGATGAGTTCGAATTCCATGTCTATTCTCTTTCGGCGGACGAGGTAGAGGAGCGAGCCGAGATCGTGACGGTGTTCGAACCCGGCCCCGGACGTCTCCTCCCTTCCATGGACCCTCCGGCCCCCAGCCGAGTCGCAGGCTACCTCGCTGACCACGAAAGCGGCCTGCCGCCCGTGGGAGCGCACGTGGTGGCGGACGCCGAGCCCTTCGAGTCCCGTCTGGAACTGGACTTCATCGGGCAGCCCACCATTGGCGTGGGAACCGACAACTTCGGCAACTACGTCGGCGGTGGTGCCTCGGCGTTCTTCTCGGACATGCTGGGTGACCGGTTCCTGGGTGTGGCGGTCTCTGCCCAGGGCACGGTGAAGGACATCGGGGGGCAGGTCTTCTACCTGAACCAGAAGAGCCGGTGGAACTGGGGGTATGCGGGTGGCCGGATCCCCTACCAGTATCTCTTCTACTTCTGGGACAGGGTTACCGAGGGGGAGCTTCAGTACGATGTCCTGACGCAACGCCGTTACCGGCTGTTCCTGGACAACGTCACGGGCCTGGTGGCCTATCCCTTCTCCATGACCCGGCGGATCGAGGCCAACATGGGCCTCTCCCGCTATTCCTATGACATTGAAGACGACCAGATCTGGTACCGGCAGGGGTTTCCCGTGGACATGCGCAGAGAGCAGCGGGATGACCTGACCCCGGATCCCCAGAATCTCTTCCAAGCGTCCGTGGCCCTGGTGGGTGACAACTCCTTCTCGGCCTTCACCTCCCCGGTTCGGGGCGGGCGCTACCGGTTCGAGCTCCAGACCACGCATGGAACCGCCAACTTCCAGACGGTGACTGGGGACTATCGGCGGTACTTCAGCCCGAGTCGGAACCTCACCGTGGCGGTCCGAGGGCTACACTACGGGCGGTACAACTACGGACCGGAGGTGACGGAGGGCAACATCATCCGCCCCCTCTTTCTCGGCTACGAGACGCTCATCCGGGGTTATTCCTGGGAGAGCTTCTCCGCAGCCGAATGTGGGCAGACCGCCACCGGCTCCTGCCCCACCTTTGACCGCCTCTTCGGGCACCGCCTCGGCGTCGCGAACTTCGAGCTCAGGGTGCCCTTCGTGGGAACGGATCAGTTCGGCCTCATCGATCTTCCCTATGTGCCGATCGAGTTGGTAGCCTTCACCGACATCGGCATTGCGTGGGATGATGAGAATCCGGTGGACAGCTGGAAGTTCAGCACTTCCTCCGCCGCCAGGATTCCCCTGGTCAGCTCCGGGCTTTCCGCCCGGATGAACATCCTGGGAATCCTGATCCTGGAGGCCTATTACGGCTTTCCCTGGCAGCGTCCCGACAAAGGATGGCATTGGGGCTTCAACATGGCTCCTGGCTGGTAGCCCCTGGATCACACGGCGGGCCGGGCTCGTTCCGGCCCGGAATGAGCGAAATGAGCACGATGGGCCTGCCTCAGGGCAGGCCCATCGTCGCAACAGGAGCCCTCCTGCGAGGATTCAAGAGGCTGACATGGGAGGGGCGCCGGCCAGGCTTGCCTTCCTAGAAGATGGCCAGCCGGACATAGCGTCCGGGGTTCTCCCTGATGTCTTCAACCAGGAGCTGGATGCTCCGGGCCGCGTCGGTGAGGGATTCGTAGAGGACAGGGTTGGTGGATAGCTGCCCAAGGGTCCCCTCCCCCATTTCCATGCGCTGAAGGATCGTCTCGAGGGAGCCTGAAGCTCTCAGAAGAGCCTCGCTCGTGCGGTTCACGGCCACCAGCGCCGTGTCCGCCCGAGCTACGGCCCGGGCCAGGTCGTCCCCGGAGCCCGCCGCTTCCTCCAGCCCTGCAGCCGAACGGTTCAGGCTGGCCGTGAGGCGGGCGATCTCCGCGCCCTGGGCCTCCGCGAGCCCCGAGAGCTGGCCCAGAAGCGTCTGGAGCTGCCTGGCGCTCCCTTGCACGGCGTCAACCGTCGGCTCTGCCAGAAGATCCTGGATACGCCCCAGGACTGCCTGGGCCTCTTGCCCAAGCTCCGGTGGGAAGTCCAGGAGACCCGCCACGTCCTCCCCGGGGATCCGACCGCCGCCCCGGAGCGGTTCGGGACGGTCGCCCTCCTGGATCTCCACCGTCCTGCCCCCCAGGATCCCGGAAGAGACCAGTCGTGCCTTGGAGTCCACAGGAATCTTCCACCGGCCCCCGACCTCCAGGTCGATGACCACTCCTTCGGGTTCCAGGGAGAAGCCCATGACCCTGCCCACGTTCACGCCCCTCATCTGGACGGGATCTCCACGGCGGATGCCGCCGGCGTCCTCCACCACGGTGTAGATGCGGTAACGGCCACGGAAGGTGCTGGGGTCCGTAAGGAGGAAAAGGACCATCAGGGCGGAGGCCATGCCCAGCAGGACCAGGATCCCTACCTTGAAATCCCGGCTCCGCTGGCCCCGGGGCATTACGCTACGAAGCTCCTCGTCGGTGGGCTCCCTGGTGTCCCGGTGGGACACGGGGCCATTCTGGCTCATGCCGACCTCGCTCATACTACGTTCAGATGGTTGTTCAGGGCGGCTTCGGCACCTTCGCGATCGACAAAGGCCCTCACCACCGGGTCGTCGCTATTCTTAAATTCCTTAGGCGTGCCGCAGAACCGCAATGTGCCGGCGGTGAGCATGGCCACGCGGTCGCACATGAGAAGGCCGCCTTCGATGTCGTGCGTCACGATCACGGACGTGACCTCCAACTCCCGGGAGAGGCGCGCGATGAGGCGCTCCACGGCTGCGGTGTTCACGGGATCGAGGCCTGTTGTGGGCTCGTCCCAGAGGAGGATCTCGGGGCGACCTACGATGGCCCGGGCGATTCCCACCCGCTTCTTCATCCCCCCGGACAACTCCGCCGGAAGCTTGGCCAGGACCATTCTGGGGTCCAGGTTCACGATCTCCAGGGCCTCCCAGGCTCGTTTGTAGGCTTCCTTTCGCGAAATCCTTTTGAGCTCAACCTCCGGGAGCCCCATACTCACGTTGTCCAGGACGGAGAGGGAATCAAACAGGGCTGCGTGCTGGAAGACGTACCCCACCTTTCGACGGATCAGATCGATGTTTTCGGGGTGCCCATGGAACACGGACATGCCGTTGAGGAGCACGTCTCCCCGGTCAGGTACGATGAGACCGATTGTAGTCTTCAAGAGAACGCTCTTCCCGGTTCCGGAAGGACCGAAAAGGCCGAACATCTCGCCTTCGTGGACCGCCAGGTCGACCCCGGAGAGAACGGGCTCGTCAAAGGATTTGTAGATCTGACGGTACCGGATCATGGGGGGTTCAGTTGAGGAACAATGGAGGGAACATGGCATCCAGGATCAGGATCGTCAGGGTCATGAACATGACGGCTCCCGTGGTTGTCCTACCCACTCCGGCGGCCCCTCCCGAGGTCCGGAGGCCCATGTGGATGGAGATGAGCGGGATCGCCAAGCCGAAGACCGTGGCCTTGGTGAGGGAGTAGAGGAGGTCCCAGTTGTGCCAATAGAGCCGGGCACCGTAGAGAAAGGCCTCGGTTCCCAGGCCCAGGGTGAGGCGACTGGAAACCATTCCCGAGTAGATCCCAATCACGATGGCGATTCCCGTGAGGACCGGCAGCACCACCACTCCGGCCACCACCCTGGGCGCGGCCAATGTCGGTATGGGATCACGCCCCAAAGCGTGGAAGGCATCGATCTGCTCCGAGACCTTCATCGTTCCCAGCTCGGCGGTGATGCGGGCGCCCACCCTTCCCACAAGGACGATTGCGGTAAGAACGGGGGCCAACTCCAGAACCACGCTCGAGACCACGATACTCCCAAGCACATAGAGGGGTATGGCCCCGGTGAACTGGTACCCCCCCTGCTGGCTCGTCACGATACCCGCCAGGATTGCCGTGACGATGACGATGGGGAGGCTCTGGACCCCCATGACGTAGGCCTGGATCCGGATCTCCCGGAACGACACCTTCAGCCGGACCAGACTCATGAGGATCCGCCAGAAGAGGATCCCGAGTTGGCCCGAGTGTTCCGCCACCGTCCGCGCAGTGCTCCCTACCTTCGCCACGAACCGATGAGGTATGCGAAGGAGGGCGTTCCCTCCCCTGGATACCTCCAGATGCTCCACGACGGCCTCCCGGCACTGGAGTTGAGGTGTACGTTGCCGGCCCTGCCGCGGCGCCCGTTCGTGGGCACCGCAACCATGAACAATCACCTCTGTTGGGTTGACGCGCAAGCGCTCACGACGTCGCATTCGGCTCGCAGTATCCTGGCCCGCCAAGGTCGGCACACTCCATGCTTCGGCGGGCTTGGCACCTGCCGCTTGAAGCTTATATGTTTAGGTCTTGGTTCGGCCCTGCCCCAGGGAACGGACGCGGGAGCCGACCCTTATCCCACTTCTCCACAAGCCAACAACCAAGGAGTGCGCAGATGGCCGTGAGAGCAGCCAAAGCCGAATGGAAAGGGAACCTCCCCAAGGGTAATGGGACGGTGGAGAGCGAGACCGGCGCATTGAAGGGAGCCTACAGCTTCGCTTCCCGTTTCGAGGAGGGAGCCGGGACGAACCCGGAGGAGCTCATCGCTGCGGCCCATGCCGGGTGCTTCTCCATGGCCTTCGCCAACATCCTGGCCAAAGCCGGATTCGAGCCCGAGTCCATCCGGACCGAGGCGAAGGTCCACCTCACCAAGGGTCCCGAAGGCTTCGGGATCTCCAAGATCGAGCTCCTTTGCGCAGGGAAGGTCCCGGGCGTGGACGACGCCACCTTCCAGAAGCATGCCCAGGAAGCCAAGGTGGGATGCCCGGTTTCGCGGGCGCTGGCGGCAACCCCCATGGAGCTGGAGGCGACTCTGGAGAGCTGAAGCTCGCCGGCAAGTCGGTTGGACAAAGGGCCCCGGGGAGACTCGTCTCCTTCGGGGCCCTCTCCCATCTGCCAAGGACTTCCCGGCCCAAGGCACGTTTGTCGGAACAAGCTCTTGTCCTGACTTGTGCTCGCATCGATCTTCCGGACATGCTCCTTCAATTGCTAGCCATCCTGGGGATCGCCCTTACGGTCTCCTTCCTCTGCTCGATTCTGGAAGCGGTACTTCTTTCGGCCACCCATGGCTACGCCCATGTCCTGAGGAATCGTGGGTCGCGTGCGGGGGCGTATCTTCATCGTATGCTCGGGAACATCGACGAGCCCATCGCCGCCATCCTGACGCTGAACACAATTGCCCACACTTTCGGTGCGGCCCTGGGAGGAGGGATCGCACTGAAGCTGTTCGGCGAAGTCTGGATGGCCGCCTTCTCGGCGGTACTGACTTTGGTGATCCTCCTTTTCACGGAGATCCTCCCCAAGACCTTGGGAGCTACGCTCTGGCCCACACTGGCACCGGCTTCCGCCTGGGTGCTTCAGATCTTGATTGTGGGAATGAAGCCCATCATCGTGCCACTCTCCTTCTTCGCACGGATCATAACTCCCAGAAGCCATCGTCCCTCCAGGGTGAGCCGATCCGAGTTCCATGCTCTGGCCCAGATCGGTCGCCGCGAGGGAATTCTCGACGAAGACGAGTGGCGGGCCGTGAGCAGTGTCATGACGCTGGACGAAGTCCCGGTGGGAGAGGTCATGACGCCCAGGACCGACATGGTGGCGGTTCCCGTCGAGGCAACGGTGGAGGAGGCGAAACGGGTCATGCTGGAGGAAGGGCACCTACGGCTGCCCGTCTTCGAGGAGAACCTCGACCGCATCGTGGGAATCCTCCTGGCCCGGGATCTCTGGAGAGCAGACCAGGACGGGGTGCACGATATCCGGTCCATCCTCCGGCCGGTGCAGTTCGCCCCGGCTACGAAACCCGTGGACGACCTGATCCAGGAGATGCGGACGGAGCGTGTGAAGATGGTCATCGTGGTGGACGAGTTCGGCGGTACCGAGGGTCTCGTGACCCTCGAGGATCTCCTGGAGGAGATCGTGGGAGAAATCCAGGACGAGCATGAAGAGGACGAGCCCCAGGGGTTCACACCTCTGGAGAGCGGGGAGATCAAGATCCATGGGGGAGTCCCTCTTCGGGAGGCGGTAGAACACCTGGGCCTGATCGTCCCGGAGGACGACTACGC
>Ga0114946_10001002_pt1 | contig 19521 bp, 15 predicted proteins | sample WalLakDeSediment_FD_88676 | JGI IMG/M metagenome (GOLD analysis project Ga0114946, IMG submission 88676) | Lake sediment microbial communities from Walker lake, Nevada to study Microbial Dark Matter (Phase II) - Walker Lake 11/02/13 Deep Sediment | ecosystem: Environmental > Aquatic >...
CAAAGCCCTGAGTTGATCATGCTCGATGAGCCCACCAACCACCTCGACATTGAGTCCATTCAATGGCTCGAAAATTTCCTGATCGATTACCCAGGGGCTGTTATCGTGGTGTCGCACGACAGGGCTTTTCTCGATAATGTGACATCACGAACCATAGAGATCAGCATGGGCAAAGCCTACGACTACAAGGCCTGCTATTCTGATTATGAGATGCTGCGCAAGGAACGCCTTGAGCAAGAAGTGGCAGCCTTTAACAACCAGCAGAGGCAAATTGCGCAGGTTGAACGTTTCATTACCCGTTTCCGTGCCAAGAACACCAAGGCCCGCCAGGTGCAGAGTAAGATCAAAATGCTCGAAAAAATGGAAAAGGTGGAAGTAGAAGAGCTCGACAAGAGCAGCATTTACTTCCGTTTTCCTGAGGCCCCTCCTTCGGGCAAGGATGTGTTGGAGGCTGCAGGCATTTCTAAAAGTTATGGCAACCACCAGGTGCTGCACGATCTAAATTTTTTGGTAGCACGAGGCGAACGCATTGCTTTCGTGGGCCGCAACGGTGAGGGTAAAACAACGCTGGCCCGGGTCATAATTGGTGAGCTTCAGCATCAGGGGCATATTAAGCTTGGCCACAATGTGAAAATCGGCTATTATGCCCAAAACCAGGCCGAGTATCTCGATCAGGAAAAAACGGTTTTTCAAACCCTTGATGAAGTGGCTGCCGGCGAAGTTCGCAAGCAGACGCGCAACATCCTGGGCGGATTCTTGTTTAGCGGCGACGACATCGATAAAAAAGTGAAAGTTCTTTCGGGTGGCGAAAAGTCGCGACTGGCCATTGCCCGCCTCCTGCTTGAACCCGTGAACCTGCTGGTACTCGATGAGCCCACCAACCACCTCGATATGCGCTCGAAAGACATCCTGAAAAGCGCCCTGCTGCAATTTTCCGGAACCATCATCGTGGTTTCGCACGACCGTGATTTTTTGCAGGGTCTCACCGCAAAGGTCTTTGAATTCCGTCACCGAAAGATCAAAGAATTTATTGGCGATGTGTACGATTTTATTGACTATCGTAATATTGAATCACTCAAGCAATTGGAAGCCGGCAAAAAGGTGGCCCGGGCTGAAAAGGAAAACGGCGAATCGGCAAACCGCCAGAGCTGGGAGCAGAAAAAACAATACGAGCGTGAACTGCGCAAGCTTCATAACGCCATTGAGAAAACCGAAAAAGAGATTGAATCCTGCGAAAAGGAGATGGCAGGGCTCGAAAAGATCATTGCCAATCCATCGCTTAATCCGTCTCTGATTGAGAGCGGTGATGTATTTGAAAAGTATGAATTACAAAAAAACCGCCTGGCTAAAGCAGAGAGGAATTGGGAGCTGTTCCATGGTGAACTGGAAAACCTGGAAAAGAATTCAGGGGGCTAATCAGATCTTAACAATCTTATTTTTTATTGCATAAACCACAAGCTCAGCGGTATTGTTGAGCTTAAGTTTTTTCATGATATTTGCTTTGTGAGCTTCAACAGTACGCACACTGATACAGAACTGTTCGGCCATTTGCTGGTTGGTATACCCCTGAGCAATGGCGCGCAATACTTCAAGCTCCCTTTCGGTGACGTTAAGGCCGCTGTCCTTTTTGTTTTTATCTTTAAGGAAATTTTCGATCAGGATATCCGAAACAAACCCCTTGCTGTAATGTTCGCCACGCATAACGGTTCTGATGGCCTCAACCAGTTGCCCAGGTTTAAAGTTTTTTGGAACATAGGCCATGGCCCCGGCCTCAAAGCCCATCACAATGACTTCTTCACTAACGGAAGCCGAATGCAGCACAACCCTTGTATCAGGGAAATCACGTACTACTTTTCGCGTAAGCTCAATGCCATTTATACCAGGGATGCTAATGTCAATAATTACCACATCGGGCCGTATTTCAGCAATTTTATTGAGCCCTTCCTCGCCATCCTTTGCAATTCCGGCAAGTTTAATATCAGGTATCTTAGAAAAAACCTGACGAACGGCCAAAATAATCAAATCATGGTCGTCAACAACCAGAACATGAATTTTTTCCATATTTCCCTCCCAATAAGACACCTTATACAAACAAAGTGACCTTACCGACAAATTTAGAAAAAAATATAATTAAATTCAAACAACATCTAGGTAATTTTCCTAATAATTATTGCTAAAAACCGAAAATAATCTTTCGCAATACGGTTTTTCCCTAAAGTTTGCTTCCAAATGCAAGATCGCCGGCATCTCCAAGGCCGGGTACAATGTATGCTTTGGCGGTAAGTTCGTCATCAACTTCGCCAAGCCAGAGGGTATAATCTTCAGGCACGAGGTGTTTTTTTATGTATTCAACACCCTGAACGCTTGCCAACACAGAAACGATATGGGTGTGTTCAGGTTTACCTTTCCTGAGTAATTCTTTGTAGGTCAACACCATGGATGCACCGGTGGCAAGCATTGGATCACTGATAATCAAAGCCTTGCCGTCAATGTTAGGGCAAGAGGTGTATTCAATCTGGATGTCGAACCGCCCGTTCTTATGGTGTTTGCGATATGCAGAGATAAAGGCATTCTCAGCCCGGTCGAAAAAACTCAGGATGCCTTGGTGAAGAGGCAGCCCCGCCCTGAGTATGGTGGCAATAACAGGCTGGTCGGCCAGCACTTCGCATTGAGCAGTACCGAGCGAAGTGACCACCTCCTGTTCTTTCCATTTTAAGGTTTTGCTGATCTCGTATGCAAAAATCTCGCCCAGGCGCTCCATGTTTCTGCGAAACCGCAGGCTGTCCTTCTGGATTTCAATGTCACGCACCTCGGCAATATAATGCTTCAAAAGCGAGCTGTTCTTCCCCAGCACATGTATCATAGCAATGTAAAATTAATCAGTACTTTTTCTTTTTCTTTTTTGCCAATGAAGGTAAAACTCTGACAATTGCCTCAACCCTACTGGCATGTTATTCATTCTGACTTGTAAAAATACGCATTCTTTTGAACCAAATCCTTTGTAAAACCGGGCAAGGTCTGGGTTTGAAGAGCCTTCGAAATCAAGTACCATCTCTTTCCCGGCCATTTTTCTGATAAACTCATCGATGATAAGAAACATGGCGCCATTTTCGCGCGAAAGCTCAGTGCTTCCAGAAAAAAGCAGAACTGTTTTATTATGGCTGTGAAAGAAAACCACCCCCGCGCAAAAAGTATTTTCGACCGAATAGGCGGTCATGATTTTTGCCAAACCCCGATGAATTCCTGCATAAATAAGGTGTTTTAAAAGTTGATAATCGGTTTCATTAAAAGAACTTAAATTCTTTCCACGGTTCAGCCGGAAGGCAGAAATAATTTCTTCCGGCCTCCCATGTTCAGTAACAAACACTCCCTGGCCTTCGGCTTTCCTGATATTTCGCCGGGTATTAGATGCATATCTTTTTCTTATTACTTCATAGGGCTCAATTAAATCGAGGTGATGCGTAAGCCTTGGCCTGATTCGAACCTTAGCAGTTTCTTCAAGCATGTTAAAGGTATTTAAGCTGTAGTCAACAAGCTTGAATTTTGAAGGTGTGTTGTTGAAAAAACGTTCAATAACTTCTACTGAAAGGCTTTTTGTGCTGAAAACACCAAGCTGTTGCACAAAAAAGGGCTGAAAAATGTATCGGAACCCCAGTTTTTTCCGGTGTGGCAGAGGCATAACCGTCTGGTAATCGTCCTCAACCAAAGCATCCCAACCCGGTGCTGTCATGTTCAGGTACCATGAGCTCGCATAAAAAATGCCATTTACCGATAGGTCAATGCATTGATCCCACTTCTCAAAATCGATGTCATTATGTGGCACGTACCGAACCATAGTTTCGCTTATTTTTTTGCGGCCCTTTCCACCAAATACTCATAAACCTGCCTCCAGCCCTCCCAGCCGTTGCACTCAGATAACGAATCGTTATGCCAAAGACTTATGAAAGTCCCGTCAACTTCGCGAACCGTGTCAATGAGCTTTTCGATTTTTTCTATTGCCTGGCCAGGGTTAAGGCCAAGGTAGTCTCTGAGTGTACCATCCATTACAATGAAAGGGAAAATTTTCAGGCTGGTGATTTCTTCCCTTTGCAGATCGTAAAAAAAGAATGGGCTTGCGATGGACGCCCTGAAGCCGGGTTGTGTGGCATATCCCATGGTAAAATCATTGGTTATATTGTTCCTGATCAGGTTCCGGTAAGTATCTGGCAGTTCCATTTTCAGGAAATGCTGGCGGCTGAACCGGATATCACGCTTAAGAATATTCGACAATCTGGCCACTTCCGTGGAAAGCTTCTCAGGGTATTGGTTTGAACCATACGAGGGATGGATGCCGGTAAAGGCATAATCGCTGATTTTTTTTACCAGATTGTGAAAAACGGTTGAGAAAACCGAAATGTTTCTGTCGAATGGGCCGTAATCGCCACAAAGGAAAAAATAAAAAGCTCTCAGATTGAATTTCTTGTGAATTTCGAGCTGAAAATCGTAAGTATCAAAAGGATCCTTTTTTTTACCGAAAAAAACCTCTGCCCTTTCCTTTATCTCAACCAAATGTAAATTGAACAATGAACGCAGGGTCGCACCAATGCCCCTGAAAAATCCTCGCCCAAGGTAGGCATAAGCAACATCTATATCATAAGTTGGAATAAACCTATATTCCCTGGTGGCAAAATCAATGTTTGCGAATTTGCTGACAAGCTTTTTTTTTATCAGTAGTGCATAATGATCAACAAGTGGTAAGTGCAGAAACCCATAATTAAATGCAATGCTTTCCTCAGCCAAAAACCGGTCATGCAGGTCGCGATGCGATGGCAGGTATTCTTCATACCGGCTCACAAGAAAAAAAACTGCCGAAAATACATCGAAACCAATGCTACACTTTTTGTCTTCTGTCGGAAACAAGCAAGGCAGATCATGAATTCTTTTCAATTCGGGAATTAAAGGTTGCACTCCCCTTTTTTCGAGAAAGCCAAAGGAGCGTATGAATAACTCATTGCCCAGAGAAGGATCTAAGCTGTAGTTAATCTTATTCCCGTTATATGCAAAAAATGCATCCTTGTCAGAAGTCAACTCCCATCCTGTGCCAAGAAGCGTTTCGAAAATCAGGCCAAGGGTGTATTTCAACCTGCTGGTGACTTTTGGAGCGTATACCAGGATCATAAACTTTGTCAGAAATCAGTTCATTGTAAAGATAAAAGGAAATTTGAGAACAATAATAAACCCCTGTCCACAATCATTTTAAATCCCAACACTTTGGCCAATGCATTTAACAGTTTGCTATTCAGGAAACAATTACATTTGATTTTATTTGTTTTTTCAATCAGGCTTTATTTCGGTTGGTTTAAAGCAACCCTTCATCAGCAAAGCTGAAGTATTTTTCGTGTGCTATAATGATATGATCGAGCACCGGAAGTTCAAGAAAAGCACCTGCTTCCTTACATTTGCGAGTAATCTTGGTATCATTTTCGCTGGGTCTAACAGCCCCGCTGGGGTGATTATGACAAAGAATAACGGCCGATGCATTATCTTCAAGGGCTAGTTTAAAGATTTTTTTAGGATCGGCCACCGTTCCTTCCACACCGCCTTCGCTAATACAAATAGTTCGTTTTACTTTGTTAGAACGATTTAGTGTGATGACCCAAAACTCTTCAAAGGCCAGATCGCCTAACATAGGCTGCATCAGCTCAAAAGCATCTCGGCTCGAAGAAATGGTTTGCCGCTGAAGGCTTTCGCTTTGTCTCCTTCTACGGCCCAACTCGAGGGTGGCAATAATGTTAATGGCTTTAGCATGGCCAATCCCCTTAAAGCGCAATAAATCTGGTATTCCCAAGCGCGAAAGTTCAGAAAGGTTATTCGAAACACTGGCCAGGATTCGTTTTGAAAGGTCAACTGCTGATTCGTTTGATGAACCTGATCCAATTATTATGGCTAGCAATTCTGCATCAGAAAGCGCCTTGGGGCTTTTTTCAAGGAGTTTTTCGCGCGGGCGGTCATGTTCAGCCCAGGTCTTAATGCTTTTTAAGCGTAAAACTGGCTCTTCAACCTGAAATTTTTTCTTATCCTTCATTGGAAATTGGCAACTTAAATCAAGGGTTTTTGAAAAAAAAAACGCAATTATTGGTAGAAAAACTATTAACACTTGAGCTAATATACAAATAATGTATAACAAAAAAAAAGACCCCCGCAATCGGAGGTCTTTTTTGTAGCCCGTAGGGGATTCGAACCCCTGTTACAAGGATGAAAACCTTGCGTCCTAACCCCTAGACGAACGGGCCATTAATTTTTCTGGGTAAAGCTGGGCGGCATTTTTTCTCAGTTAAGTTTCAAAAATTGCCAGCCGCTATCTTTACTGCATTTTATTAACATGCCGCATTAGGCTCGACTTAAGGTTCGATGCCTTGTTCTTATGAATCACCCTGCGCTTGGCCAACTTGTCAACAAGCGAAAAAACCTTTGGAAGTTTTTCGATGGCTTCTTGCTTGTCGGTGGTATTGCGAAGCCTTTTTACAGCATTGCGGGTGGTTTTTGCGTAATATCGGTTCCTGAGCCTTTTGGCGTTGTTTGAACGGATTCGTTTTTGTGCTGATTTATGATTGGCCATACTTAGCTTGATATTTCATTGTAAAATTTGTGTGTAGCCCGTAGGGGATTCGAACCCCTGTTACAAGGATGAAAACCTTGCGTCCTAACCCCTAGACGAACGGGCCATTTTTTCCCAAAAAAGGAGTGCAAATGTAAAACATTTTTCTGATTCTGCAAAACCCTTATATATTTTTTGTCAAAAAACAACCCAAAGGCAGCCAGCTTTCTGAAAAAAACGCGAAACAGCCCGAAAGCATCAAATATTTTGTTATTAATCTACTTGGTCTTAAATGTTTTTAGTCTAAAATTGATTTTAATTCAATGGACAAAAAATTAGTTATATTTCATAATACATAATATTAATCTAAAAAAACCTTGAAATGTAGCCCATTGGTAGGTTAAACAAAATATTAGACACCTGCATACAAAACCTTTTTTTTATATATTTGTACTGTAAAAAAGCGTTAACAAAACCAAAAAACTGATTAACCAAATAAATAAAGAGAAACCTTATGAAAAGCATCAACTTCAGGATTTTAGCTTTAATGTTGCTCACTGCAACGGTTTTTAGCGGCTGCGGTATCAGCAGAATGGTTAAGAACTATGATAGCCAGGTACGTTACACTCCTGCCACCAACCCACTTGAAAATCATGGCGGAAAAGTTGCAGCGAATGTAAAAGGAAACATCAGCGAGAAGTATTTCCATCGCAGGGCGATTATGGAGGTAACTCCTGTGCTGAAGTACGAAGGCGGCGAGCAAGAACTTCCAACAGTGACGCTTCGCGGCACCAAAACTACTGCAGCAGGAACCATGATTAACCGTGACCAGGCCGGAAGTTTTGACATGAACAACACCCTCAATTTCAAGCCTGAAATGCTTGAATCAGAGCTTGTGTTAAGAACCAGAATTTATCGCGAAGGACGTGAGCATCGCGCTTCTATTCTTCCTGAAAGGAAAGTGGCCGATGGTACCATCAACACTTCCCAGCTTGTTGACAAGACTGGTTTTACCGTTTCCTACATGCGTGATGCTTATGAAAAAGTTGTCATTCACACCGAAAAAGCAAACCTGTATTTTGCCTACATGAAGCATGATGTGAATCCACGCCTTGCCCTCAACCGTTCAGCAGATGCCCAGGCCAAACTAAAGGCACTGGAAAATCATATTTTGAAAGGCTGGCAGTTTCATGTAATTGAAGTAAATGCATGGGCTTCTCCCGAAGGCGAAGTGGCCTTTAACGAAAAACTGGCCGAGAATCGCTCTAAGGCCGGTAAAAAATATGTAGAGGATCTTTTCATGCGCCTTGAAAAAGAAACCCAAACCACCATTAAAAGGCCTGAATTTAAGGTAACTCCAAAAGGCGAAGATTTCGATGGCTTCATGGCTGCCCTCAATGCAAGCAATTTGCCTGACAAGCAGGCCATTGCCAATGTGATCAATGCTCAGATTGCACCCGCCGAAAGGGAAAGAAGAATCAAGGACATGACCCTGATCTATGCTGAAATTGAAAAACTTCTTGAACCTCTTCGTCGTGCCGAATTTGTGGTAAGCCTTTATGAGCCCAAGAAAACTGACAGTGAAATTGCTCAGCTTTCAACCACCAATCCATCCGAACTGACCCTTGAAGAGTTGCTTTTTGCTGCAACACTAACTGATGATCTTAACACAAAGCTTGCCATCTATATGGCTGGTCAGCAACTGTTCCCAAACTGCCCAAGGGTATTTAACAACGCTGCTGCGGTAAACATTGAGCTCGGAAACATTGATGCCGCTGCTAAAGACCTTGAAACTGCCAATCAGCTGTTACCGGGCAACCCATTTATCCAAAACAATTTGGGTATTGTGGCCGCTTTCAAAGGCGATTATGACAATGCCAAAAACCTTTTCACCACTGCAAACACCAGGGAAGTAAATACCGCCACCAACCTTGGTATTGTAAACATTGTAAAAGGTGACTACCAAGCTGCTTCTACTGCATTGGCATCGAACACCTGCACTTACAACCTGGCCATGTCGCAACTAATTGCCGGTAATCAGCAGGCTGCCCTTAACACCCTCAACTGTGCTCCCGAAAGCCCGCAGGTTTTTTACCTGAAAGCCATTATCGGTGCACGCCGCAACGACACCAACCTGTTGTATGAAAACTTAAGGAAGGCCATCGCTGCAGAACCGGGATATAAGGAAATTGCCAGAAAAGACCGTGAATTCATTCGCTATTTCAACCGTGCAGAATTCCAGGAAATCGTAAGATAATCCAATCATAACAGATAAAAAAAAGCCGGCTTTTCGCCGGCTTTTTTTTATGCAATTTTTAAACGGGTAATTCCGCGGGGGTATTCCTGATTTAGGGCATCAACAATCTTTTCAAAATCGGAAGGGTATGCCACAAAATCAGCCTGATTTACATCAAGAATTAAAATACGTAATTGAGGTTGTTGTTTCAGGTAATCAAGGTAGCTTTCCTGAATTTTCTCAAGGTACTCGTCAGGTATGCGTTGCTCGTATTCCCTTCCCCTTTTTTTAATATTACTCTGCAACCTGTTGGTAGAAACAAATAAATGCACCAGTAAATCGGGGCGGGGAAGGTTGGCATTCATAATATTAAACAGGGTGATAAAAAGCTGGTATTCATCGTCATTAAGAGTTTTACGAGCAAAAATGAGTGATTTATTCAGGAAGTAATCAGAGATGGTAAAATCAGTAAAGAGCTCCTGGTGTGCCAATTCGTGTTTCAGTTGCTGGTATCTCTCGGCCAGGAAAGACAACTCAAGAGGGAAAGCATATTTTTCCTGGTTTTCATAAAACTTGGCCAGGAATGGATTGCCCTCAAACTGCTCCAAAATGAGTTTTCCATTGAATTGCTGAGCAATTTTGGTAGCCAGGGTTGTTTTTCCAGCTCCAATGTTTCCTTCAATGGCAATATAATTGTAACGCATAAAAAGTCTTTTAGCAGGCAGGTTTTGCCGCAGTATCAAGTTTTGTTACAGCAAGAGGGTCATTGCATTCTTCAAGCAATTGTACCGTAGTTTTTGCAAACAAAGGATGAAGTAATCCGGGAGCGATCTCTGCCAGCGGTTCAAGGGTAAAACGTCTTAAATGCAACCTGGGGTGCGGCACTTTAAGTTGTTGATTAATAATGACCTGATCGTTAAAAAACAAGATGTCAATATCAATAGGGCGCGAAGCCATTACGCCAGGTTCTCGTGTTCGGCCCAGTTTGGTTTCTATTTTAAGAAGAACTTCTAAAAGCTCAAGCGGTTCAAGCTGAGTTTCAACTTCAATAACCCGGTTTAGAAAAAGGTTATCGGATGTAAAGCCCCAGGGCTCACTCTGGTATAAGAAACTTTCAGCAACAACATACCCAGCCTTGCGGGCGATTAATTGTTTGGCCCGTTCGAAAGTTTCAGAAACATTACCCTGGTTACCTCCCAGTAAGAGAAACACCCTGTTCATTTTTTGCTGAAATAGTTTTTATACACCTGGCAAAATTGATTAAAAAAATCGGGAAAGCAAAAACAAATTATGTGCTCGTAATTGAGTTCTTGAGCAAATTAACTAATATTGCAACACAAATTATTTTTAATCTAATTTTTGGCCCCATGAAACAGTTTTTTAAGTTTATGCTTGCTTCCATGTTAGGTTTCTTTTTAGCTTCCATTATTTTGTTTTTTATGTTTATTGGGATGCTTGCTTCAATGGCATCGCTTGCGAAAAAGGAAGTTGTACATGTTAAACCTAAAACGGTTCTTCACCTAACCCTGAACAATGAAATAGTTGATCGCGGAGGTAGGAACCCTTTCGATTCTTTTGATTTTATGAATTTTCAGGCTACTTCAGCAACGGGTTTGAACGACCTTTTGCGTAACCTGAAAAAGGCAAAAAAGGATCAGAACATTGAAGGTATTTTTCTTGACATGACCATAATGCAGGCCGGCTGGAGCACCATTGATGAGATCAGGCAGGCCCTGAAAGATTTTAAAGAGTCGGGTAAATTTATTGTTGCCTATGGCGAAAGTTTCACCCAAAATGCCTATTACCTGGCCTCGGTAGCTGACAAAATTTACCTTCACCCCGAAGGCACCCTTGACTTCAGGGGGCTGAATTCAGAGCTGGTATTTTTTAAGAATATGCTTGAGAAGCTGGGCATTGAGCCCCAGGTAATACGGCATGGAAAGTTTAAAAGTGCTGCCGAGCCTTTCTTTCTTGAAAGGATGAGCCCCGAAAACCGCGAACAGATCCTTGCCTACGTCAGTTCTATATGGAATAATGTGGCGAGAGACATTGCAGACAGCCGCGGAGTAAGCATTAACCACCTTAACGATGTGGCCAATGGTTTTTATTCGCGAAATGCCAGCTTAGCTCTTGAGTGGCAAATGATTGACGGCATAAAGCATCGTGATGAACTGCTCGAGGAATTGCGCGAACGCCTTGACCATAAAAAGGCAAGCGACATCGAGTTTGTAACCCTTTCGAAATACGAGAAAGCAGCTGAGACAAAAGAAACCCGTAGTATCAGAAGTCGTGAAAAAATTGCTGTAGTTTACGGATCAGGTGGTATTATTTCGGGCCAGGGCACCGAGCGCAACATGGGTTCTGATCGCATTGCGGCTGCCATTCGTGAGGCACGGCTCGACACCACGGTTAAGGCCATTGTATTTCGAATTAATTCACCCGGTGGAAGCGCACTGGCTTCTGATGTCATACTTCGTGAGGTTAAGTTAGCCAGCGAAGTTAAACCTGTTATTGCTTCCATGGGCGATGTGGCAGCTTCGGGGGGCTATTATGTAGCCTGCGCCGCCGACATGATCATTGCAAGCCCCAATACCATTACCGGCTCAATAGGAGTGTTTGGACTGGTGCCTAACATGCAGAACTTTTTCAATAAAAAACTGGGCATTACCTTCGATAATGTGAAAACCAACGAATATGCCGACCTGATGACTGTAACCAGGCCACTTACGCGCAATGAAAGGGCCATGATACAGGAAATGGTTGAACAGGTTTACGAAACTTTTACCGACCATGTTTCTGAAGGCCGCGGCCTAACGGTAGCTATGGTTGACAGCATCGGGCAGGGGCGCGTTTGGAGCGGTGCAGAGGCTCTGCAGTTAGGTTTGATTGACGAGTTTGGCGGGCTAAGTTACGCCATTGAGAAAGCTGCTGAAAAGGCAGGCCTTGAAAACTATCGCATTGTGGAATACCCCAAGCGAAAAGATTTTCTTACACGGATAATGGAAGATTTTGGCGGCACCCAGGAAATATTTGTTAAGCGCAAACTGGGCGAAGCCTACCATTATTACAAGCAAGTTGAGAAGGCCAGTGAGATGACCGGAATACTTACCCGCATGCCTTACGATGTAATTATTGAGTAACACCTCAGAGAAATCATTAAAGAAGGGGCTTTCGCCCCTTTTTTATTTCTTTCTAATTACCCGGTTTACACCTGCGGGTATTTTTTCATGATATCGAAAGGCTGCATAAGCAAGTCAACATACTGGGCCCGAGTGTAAGCATAAGGATCTTTGCTGTTAACATTAGACAATTTACCCCTGAACTCATCAACTGATGAGTAACCCTTTCTTTTCATCCAATCTTCAATATCCTTGAGCATTTGGGTAATATAAGCGGCCTTGTTGCGGTAAACGGTGCTCACAATCTGAACGGCGTCAGCGCCAGCAAGCAACAGCCTAATCACATCATGCCCAGTAAAAATACCTGAATTACTGCAAATGCTTCCCTTTACCCTTTTACGCAGCAAGCCGGCATAGCGCAAAGGCAAGCGATAGTCGCCCGTTTGGCTCAGGTTAAACGGAAAGGTCATCTCCTGCTTTTCTGCATCAATCTCGGGCTGATATAAATTATTAAACAACACAAAACCATTGGCCCCGGCCGCATCCATTTTTTTGATCAGGTTAAGAGGGTTGGTATAAAAAGGGCTCAGCTTAACGCTAACAGGAATTTTAACCTTTTCTTTTACTTCTTTTAAAATCTTGACCTGCTCATCTTCGAGTTGCAAGGGAGTTTGATCAAAATCGCCCGGAGTTGTATAAAAGTTTAGCTCCAAAGCATCAACCCCGGTCTTTTCCAGTTCCTGGGCATATTCAACCCAAGTGGAAGAATGAATACAATTCAAACTGCCAATAACCGGAATGCCAACAGTCTTTTTTAACTGCCTGATCTTTTCAAGATGTTCAGCCGGGCCGGCATGTTTCAGACTCGGGAAAAGCCTTACCATTTCTGCATTGCGCTCGTTATACTCCTGAAGGTCTTCTTCCATTTTCAGGCTTTCAAGATTAATCTGTTCTTCGAACAATGACTTGAACACAATAGCCGAAATGCCGGCATCTTCTAATCTTTTTGCTGTGTCGAAATCAAAAGTCAGGTTGCAAGCACCCAAAATCAAAGGGTTCTTCAACTCTAAACCCATATAGTTAGTTATCAAATTTGCCATATAATTCCTCCTTAAATGTTTTAATGGATAAATTTATTAATATAATTGCAAGTAAGCAAAAAAATCATCAGCACATGTTTAATTTTTAAGGAATTTTTGGGGATTGACTCAATATTTAAATATGATGTTATGATCAATGGGTTAGAAATTATTAGGAATTATTCAACTTTTTTCCTATATTTCGAAGTCTTAGGTATTGATTTTCAATATATTAAAATTCATTGACATGGAAAAGAAAAGCAGACGGCGATTTTTACGTTCTTTCCTGGCTGTTCCGGGCGTAACGCTGATTCCGGCTTTTTTACTCCGGGGGATGCAAAACCATTCGAAAGCCATGGCAACAACTTCTTATGAACCGGGTTATATGAAATTGCACCGAAACGGTGAGTTGAAGGCTCGCGGAGAAATTTTGTGGGGGATGATGCGGCGCTGCACCATTTGCCCGCGGCAATGTGAGAAAAACAGGCTGCGCGGGCAACGGGGCGACTGCAAGTCAACCTCAAGCCTTGAGATCTCTTCGGCCTACCCGCATTTTGGCGAAGAAAACGAGCTGGTGGGCAGCCACGGATCTGGCACGGTTTTTTTTACCAATTGTTCGCTGCTGTGCGTTTTTTGCATCAACTTCGAGATCAGCCACTTAGGTCAGGGGCGTACCTATAGCATACGCGAGCTGGCCAATATGATGCTTTTGCTGCAGCGCCAAGGGTGCCACAATCTGAATCTTGTAACCCCAACCCATTATGCCCCGCACATTTTACTTGCCCTCGACAATGCCGCCGGGCGCGGCTTCCGCCTGCCGGTGGTTTACAACACCTGCGGCTGGGAGAAGCTGGAAGTATTGCAAATGCTCGATGGGGTGGTTGATGTTTATCTGGCCGATTTTAAATATGCCGATGCAGAGGCTTCGAACAAATACTCTCCGGGCGCTAAAAGCTATCCAGATGTTACCCGGCAGGCCCTGCGTGAGATGCACCGGCAGGTGGGCGTAGCCATTGCCGACGAAAAAACGGGGCTAATGAACCGTGGCTTGATGATACGCCACCTGGTAATGCCCAACAACGTGGCGCAAAGCGACAAGGTAATGCAGTGGATTGCGGCAAACCTGCCAACAGACACCTATGTAAACATTATGTCGCAGTACACACCCATGTACCGTTCGGGCGAGTTTCCGGAAATAGCCAGGAGAATAACCAACGCAGAGTACCAGCATGCCATTAATGCAGCCCGCCGAGCCGGCCTTACCAATCTGAGGCTGCAGATGAGATAATTCCCCGCCCGGTTAATTAAATAAAAAAACCCATGCCATGGTATTGTGGGCATAAAAAAAGCAGAAGGTGGCACGGTAATCCACCTCCTGCTCTTTTTAACCACCAAAACAAAACAACATTAACCAATAAAACAACTAAAACCTTGCAAAACTTTTTGAAGCTGGTTCTGCTCTAAACAGCATACCAAATTAAACAAACTTTTAAAGAAAAGCAAGATATTTTTCGGCTTTTTCTTTATGAAACAAATTTAATCTTTAATTAATGGAAAAACAACCGTGCTGACGCTATATTTAGCGGGAGATTACACTTGCAAAAATCACTGAATTTTTCCGGTCTGCAAAATTCCCTTCACCAGGATTCGTGGTTCGAGCATGTCGTGAATGGCATATCTTACCCCTTCTCTTCCAAGGCCGCTGTCTTTTATTCCGCCGTATGGCATGTGATCGGTACGGAAAATGGGGGTGTCGTTATGAATGACCCCGCCCACCTCAAGGTGGTAAAAAGCATAGTCGAGTTCATTGATGTTGTTGGTAAACACCCCTGCCTGCAGGCCATAGCGGCTTTTGTTCACCATTTCAACGGCTTCTTCAAAGCGGCTGAAAGCGTTGAGGGTAACTACCGGGCCGAATACTTCTTCATCAAATACTTTCATTCCCTGCCCTGCTCTTGCTATTATGGTGGGTTCAATGTAGTTGCCCATCCTTTTTCCACCGCAAAGCACCCTGGCTCCTGTATCCACAGCTTCGCTGATCCACTCTTCTACCCTAACGGCATTGGCTTCATCGATCATTGCCGTGATGTCTGTGTGGGCTGAAAGCGGATCGCCATACTTCAGTGCCTTGGCACCAGACACGAGTTCTTCTGAAAATTCAGCAAACAGACCTTCGTGGACAAAAATTCGCTGGGCATGTATGCAAACTTGCCCCTGGTAGGCGAAGCCACCCACCAGGCAACGCTTTACGGCATGTTCAAGGTTTGCAGTTGCAGCTACAATGGTGCCGGCATTGCCACCCAACTCGAGCACCACTTTTTTCTTTCCAGCCTGCTCTTTCATCCGCCAGCCCACTTCGGGCGAGCCGGTAAAGCTCAGCAGCTTAAAGCGATCATCTGTAACAAGGCGGTTTCCGGTTTTTCGGTTCATTGGCAAAATGTAAACGGCGCCTTTGGGCAGTTGGGTTTGGTCGATGATCTTTGCCAGCTGCAGGGTGGTAAGGGGTGTTGATGAGGCGGGCTTGAGCACAATGGGGCAGCCTGCGGCAATGGCCGGGGCAATTTTATGCACGGCCAGGTTTAGCGGAAAGTTGAAGGGGCTGATTCCGGCAACCGGCCCCACCGGAAAATACTTCACCAGTCCTTCGCGCCCGGCCGCTTCGGGTGTCCAGTCGAGCGAAAGGTATTCCATTGGCAGCCGCCGGGCTTCTTCTGATGCCACAAAAAAAGTCTGGGCGGCGCGCCGCACTTCGCCAAGGGCATAGCGCCAGGGCTTGGCCGCCTCGCGGGCAATAAGGGCTGCAAAAACTTCTTCGTGAGCAGTTATCTTTTGCGAAATTTCAAGGAGAATATGACTTCGCTCATATGAACTTAGCCTTTTCAGCGCATCAAAGGCAACCAATGCTGCATCCACTGCTTGCTCAAACTCAGCATCACCGGCCAGCCAAGTCCGGGCAAAGGGTTTGCCATCGAACGGGTTGGACACAATAAGTTCATGGGGGGTCGAGATAAACAACCCTCCTGAATATATCGGGAATGATTCCATTTTTTTTGATTAACGTATTACCAATTGGGGTTTCGGTAGAATGGCGAAGGAGAAAAACCGCCACGATGAAAAGCGCCCTGGTTATAAAACGGATTAAAGGGGTTATATCCCTGCGCCACATTGATTTGCGCGCCGAAGCTGAAGTTTTCCGTGACCCGGTAATCGAAGCCCATCATCATTCCCCGGGGGTTCAGGTTAAATGCCTGTGAATTCATTTGGGGCTGATTGGGTTGAAAATTGTTTCGCTCCATCCAACTGCCGCCAAAAAGCGTCAGGCGCGGGCTGGCCTGGTAAGCGCCAAGGGCATAAACAGTAGTGCTGATCAATCTTTGCGAGTTCATTAGATTTCCTGTTCCTGCAGGCGAAAAGAAAATGGGCGAAAAACCAGAATTTCCCGAAAACTGCCCGGTTGAAAAAACGCTGCCAAGCACCAGGCTGAAACGCTGCGAGGGGTTAAACTGAAAATGCGGGGCCAATGACTGCGAGAATAATGAACTGCCTGCAAAACCGGTGGAAAAAGAGGAGCCAAGCTGAAGGCCAAAATCGGTTTTGGGCTTGTTGAGCAGGGGCTCACCTTGGGTATGAAAAAGCGAACTTTCTTGCGCAAGCAATGCCGGCGAAGCCAGGAGCATGAAGCTTAATGCTGCAAAAAAAATAAGATGCTGTGCTTTCATGACCGTTAAACTTTTGTTTGTTAAGAAACGAAGGGGCAATGCATAATGTTTTACCCGAAACACAAATTTAAGAAAAACCCCGGCCTTTTTCAAGTTTAGGTAACAATTTAACTCATATTGTGTGTTAAAGATAATTAAGCGCATAAAAGACTAAGAAAATCAATTCATTCGGATGACTTGGCAAATCACCCTTATGGTGATTTTCTAAGTCGGGGTAAAAAGTCGTTAGCATTGCACCAAAATAATTGGTACATTTATTCTTCGTTTTAAGTACCAAAAAAAAAAACCAGAGGTTATGAAACAAAACATGGGAAATCTTGACAAGATTATTAGAATTCTGGCTGCAATAGTTGTGGCAATCCTTGTTTACGCCAAAGTAATTACCGGCACCCTGGGCATTGTATTATCTATTGCCGCCATAGTATTTGTGCTTACCAGCCTGGTGGGCATTTGCCCTTTGTATCTGCCCCTTGGCATCAACACCTGCAAAAAGGAAAAGTAAGGATAATCCGGCAATTATTTCTCTTTGTTTTTTGCTTTTGTTACTTTGTTTTTTCTGATTTTTACATCCAAATTATCACAAAGACACAGGAGCATGGGTGGTTCATCTTCAAAAAAGTACAAAACCGGCCTTGTTTTAAGCGGGGGCGGCACCCGTGGCTTTGCGCACCTTGGCGCGCTGAAGGCCCTGAAGGAGCATGACATTGAGCCCGACATCATTGCTGGCGTAAGCGCCGGAAGCATTGTTGGCGCCTTATATGCCGATGGCGAAAGTGCCGAAGAGGCTCTTAAAGCGCTTACCAGCAAAAAGCTATTAGGGTTTCTGGAGTTTATGATTCCCAGAAATGGGCTGGTAAAAATGACGGGCTTTGAAAAAACCCTGCGGCAAACCCTTAAGGCCAAAACCTTCGAAGAGCTGAAAATTCCGCTGATCATTTTTGCAACAAACATTAGCACGGCAGAGCTGACACGTTTCGACAGCGGCGAGCTGTTGCCCGCCATAATGGCTTCGTCGTCGATTCCGGTGGTTTTCCCCCCGGTAAAGATCGGCGATCAATATTACCTTGACGGGGGCATCATCAACAACTTTCCGGCCGAAGCCCTGCGCGATGAGTGCGAAACCCTCATAGGCATTAACGTGAACCCCATTGGCGAGCTCGAAAGCATTAAAAGCCTTAAGTCGGTGGCCGAGCGCAGCTTTCATATCTTCATACGCAACCAGGCCAGCAGCAAGGAGAGCCTTTGCGATATTTACATTGAACCCGATAATTTGGATAAGTACGGGCTTCTTGACATTTCAAAAGCACAGGAAGTTTTTGACCTTGGATACAAGGAGGCAAGCAAGGTTTTGAAAAATCCGGAGACGGGAGACCTGAAACCGGAGACGGGAGACCGGGGACAGGAAAAGAAATAACTTAGAGTTATAACTAAAAAATATTATTGTCCGACAAAAATGACGGGATTTCTCTCCGCCGGCTGGCGGATCGAAATGACAGGGCTTTCAGGGGTTTTGGGAAGATAGGGGGTGGGCGGCGGCGAAGCCGCCCACCCCCTATCAAAAAAACTAACTATCGGTCATTCCGATCCCGCATTTGCGGGAGAGGAACCTTTAGCTCGGCGAAGCCAATCTCGAACACGCAATTCTTCCGTTATTAGATGTTATCGGACAATAGTGATTAAAAAACAAAAAAATAGGGTCTCCGGTTTCCAGTTTCCGGTCTGCGGTGTCCGTTCTCCGTTTTCCAGTCTCCGGTTTCCATTTTCTTATAACTTTGCATTTTCACAATTTACCACCAATGCAACATCCACTCATTGTCTATAATTCGCTTTCGCGGAAAAAAGAACCCTTCGAGCCGCTGAACCCGCCATTGGTTGGCATGTACGTTTGCGGGCCAACGGTTTATGGCGATGCCCACCTGGGCCATGCCCGCCCGGCCATTACCTTCGACCTGGTTTTCCGCTACCTGCAGCATTTGGGCTATAAGGTGCGTTATGTTCGCAATATTACCGATGTGGGACATCTTGAAAATGATGCCGATGAAGGCGAAGACAAGATTGGCAAAAAAGCCCGCCTTGAGCAGCTCGAACCCATGGAGATTGTGCAATATTTTTCTGACCGCTACCATGAGGACATGGACCTGCTGAACGTAAAAAAGCCCAGCATTGAGCCCCGTGCATCGGGCCACATTATTGAACAGATTGAAATGGTCAAAGCCATTCTCGATGCGGGTTATGCCTATGAAGTGAACGGATCGGTGTATTTCGATGTAGATAAGTACCACAAAACCCACGATTACGGCAAGCTGAGCGGGCGTGTGCTCGAAGACATGATGGCCGGCTACCGCAAACTGGAAGGTCAGGACGAAAAACGCAACAGCGTTGACTTTGCCCTATGGAAAAAGGCCAGTGCGGAGCACATCATGCGCTGGCCATCGCCCTGGGGCGAAGGCTTCCCCGGCTGGCACCTCGAATGCTCGGCCATGAGCACCAAATACCTGGGCGAAATATTCGACATACATGGGGGTGGCATGGACCTGTTATTCCCGCACCACGAGTGCGAAATTGCACAGAGCAATGCCGCTAATGGAAAAGACTCTGTAAGATACTGGCTGCACAACAACATGATCACCATCAACGGGCAGAAAATGGGAAAGTCGCTGGGCAACTTCATTACCCTGCGTGAGTTTTTCAGCGGAGAGCACGAAGCCCTTGAACGCGCCTACAGCCCCATGACCATCAGGTTTTTTATACTGCAGGCCCATTACCGCAGCACGCTCGACTTCAGCAATGA
>Ga0114946_10001003_pt1 | contig 19517 bp, 17 predicted proteins | sample WalLakDeSediment_FD_88676 | JGI IMG/M metagenome (GOLD analysis project Ga0114946, IMG submission 88676) | Lake sediment microbial communities from Walker lake, Nevada to study Microbial Dark Matter (Phase II) - Walker Lake 11/02/13 Deep Sediment | ecosystem: Environmental > Aquatic >...
GCTCGACGGGTTGAGGCGGGCGGCCTATCCGGGATTTGGTCTGCATGCCAGGATAACGGGCCGAATTCGGGAAAATTCCCGCTTTTTCAACTTTTTTCGCTTGTTACGGACTCAGGACACTAGCGGTGTGGCTGTTTTTTGGCCTGTTTTTTGGCGGCCGGCGCCTTCTTACTGAACTGCTTCACAGGGGGGGCCTTCGCCGGAGCCTTTTTGGCGGCCTTCTTGGTCGTCTGGACCTTGGCGACTTTCTTGGCGACTTTCTTGGCGACCTTTTTGGCGACCTTTTTGGCGACCTTTTTGGCGGCCTTCTTGGCGGCCTTCTTGGAGGTCTTCTTGGTGTACTGCATGACCGGCTGCTTCTTGCTGGTCTGCTTGCGAGGGGCCGCGATCGGCTCGTCGTCCTCGTCGTCGTCGTACTCGTCGTCGTCGTACTCGTCGTCCGCGTCCTCGGACGCGGGGCTGAGATCGAGCTCGGGTTGCTCGGCGGGGCGAGCCCGAGCGGGCGCGGCCTGAGTCGGCGGGCGCGGGGCGACGATCGGTGGGGGCTCGGCGGCGTCGATCAACGCGTCGGCGAGCTCAGCGAGGCTCATCTCACCGAAGGGCTCGCCCCACCCGAGGGACTCGGCAGCGTCGACGATCTCCCCGAGGGTCGTGTCGGGATCGAGGGTGTTTCGAAGCGCTTGCAGGATCTCCCTGCGCTGGGCAGCGAGGAGGTGCTGCTTGTAAGCCTGGTGGAACCTGCTGTGTTCGCTCGGCACGGCGCGGCACTATATAGCAGCCGCTCGACTCTGGCCACGCCCCTCGCCAGAGGCTTGGATCGCCCCGTGAGCGGTGTTTGGGCCCGCGGGGCGATGTCGGCCGCTGTTGGCGCTGGGCTTGGTCAGCGCTCGCCGGCGTTGAGCGGCGCCTCGTCTGGGTTACCGTCGGAGTAGTCGACGCCGGGCTTGGGCATCATGTCCTTGTAGGGGGACTGGCGAGCGCCGCGGATCCGGCCTTCGAGGACCGTGACCGTGATCGGCTCGACGAGCTCGTACTTATAGCCGCGGGTCTCGAGCTTCATCACGTAGGTCTTGCCGCCGTGCTCGAGCGACCGACCCGCGCCGATCCGGGTCTGGCCCTCGCGGGTGTAGGGCCGGTGCTGGAGGATCATCGAGAACATCCGCACGGCGTTCATGTTGTAGAGCCGGTGACAGCCGTGGGAGAAGCGGCGCAGGATCGACATGTAGTCGACGCTGCCGTGGGTTCGGATCTGGTTGTCGTAGACCGAGACGGTGCCGTCGGACTTCTCGGTGAGCTTGACGTGGTAGCCGGCGACGAGGCCGTAGGCGGACATGTACCCGGGCCCGGTCTCGTCGTAGTTGACGACGCGCTGGAGCTTGCCGTTGACCCGCTTGAGCTTGGTCAACGAGCCCTGCGGGGTGCTCGCCGGCGGGATCCAGACCGGCGCGGCCATGATCGTCTGCCACACGCGATCGCCGACGTCGGAGTTCTTGTAGGCGTAATACTCCTTGCCGTTGTGCATCTCCGAGCGCCACGAGCCGATCGTCGTGCGCCAGTGGACCAGCGGGATCTTCTGATCGCGGTAGCTCACGTAGAGCGTCAGCTTGGGCGTGCGTTGGCGCGGCTGCGAGCTCTGCTTGCCCTCGGCGTCCCACGGGAAGTCGTACCAGATGTCGCCGCGATCGATGACCGTGGAGAACGCCATGTTGTCGCTGTAGTAGGCCGGGCGCGCCGGGAGCTTCAAGGCCACGAGCAGCTCACCAAAGTCCTCGGGGTGGGCCGGATCGTCGATCGCGAGCTGCTCGAGCTGCTCGAGCCGGGCCAGCGCGGTCTCGGGGTCGTCGAGCTCGAGCGCCGCGATCGCGGCCTCGCTAAACTCGGCGACGAGGTCGCGCAGGGCGTGCTCGTTGCCGTGCTCGTCGGTGTAGCGAAAGTCGGGCTTCCAGTCCCGCGCCGAGCCGTCCTCGACGATGCCCGCGGACGCGACCACGCGCTCGGTCAGGACCCGGACCAAGCGGGCGTGGACGGCCTCGCGCGGGCTGAGGGCCAAGACCTTGATGTTGTCGTTGGTGAAGTGACCCCAGCCCATCACGGCGTGCTTCTTTTCAAAGGCCGCGAGCGCGTGGGTGGTCGCGCTGTCGAAGTCGCCGAGGTCGAACTTGCCCTTGCCGCTGTGGCTGTTGAACAGCTCCTCGCAGCGGAACCGCAGCTGCGCGTTGCGGATGATCTGGATCTCGCGATCGAGGGCGACGAAGTTTTGGTAGGCCCGCTTCAGCTCCTCGACACCGGCCGCGGCGTCATGCTTGCCGGCGGTGACGGCCTCGCCGAGCCCGGCCTTGCGCATGTCCTTTTCGAGCTTGGCCTTGGCCATTCGCCACGATCGCAGGCGCTTGGGCCCGGTGTTGCGCTGGTAGGCGATCGAGCCGACGGTTGGGTCGAAGTGCGAGCCGTCGTAGTTCGCGTCGCTGAGGCACCGCTCGATCTCCGGCAGCGCCCGCCACTCGGCGAGCACGACCGTGAGCGTGGGCGGGATCCCGTAGAGCTCGAGGTAGTTGTGCTCGTGGTTGGCGAGCGCGTCGCCGTCGTGGTCGGTGCGATCGTTGGCGAGGTCGACGTAGCGGCCCGCGTAGACGTTGTCGCCGAAGTCTTCGACGCCCGGGGTCTTGTGCGAAAAGATGTAGGGCCGCCAGCTGTCGCCGAGGTCGATGACCGTGTAGCCCCGGGCTTCGGCCTGCGCGACCGCGAGCTTGCGGGGCTGCTCGAGCCTGGCTGGATCGATGACGTAGGCCTCGCCGAGCGGGTGCTCGCGCAAGCTGGTCTTGGTGATCGGGCCGACCGCGAGCTCGCGCTCGAAGGGGGCGCTCGCGGGATCGTCGGCGTCGCCGCTGGGGTCGATCTCGGCGGTGCCGTGGGCGGGATCTACGGGCTCCTCCCGGGCGCCGTCGCTCGAGCAGGCCCCCGTGAGGATCGCGAAGAACGCGAGTCCGGCTGCGCGCCTTGCTCGGGCGCGTTGTGCCCCTGGGTTGAACTCACGAGAGCCACCAAGCGGTGCGGGAGGCTGCGGATCGGCAGGTGGTGACACGTTCATGAGTCTAGCTTCCGGCGCCTGGACGAGCCAAAACCCGCCTAAAATCCCGTAACCAGAGAACTTTACAAGCGTCGGGCCCCGTGCCAGGGTCCCGCAGCTACTCTAAAGGCGGATGCATTGCGTCTACTAAACATCCTTCTCGCCAACGTCGCGGTCTTTGGTGTCGCGGTCCTCATCTCCTCCTCGTGTGGAGTCAACTACCCGATCACGGCGTTTCGTTGCGATCCGGCGGCGGGCTCGGGCAACTGCCCATCGGCGGGTAACACCTACCTATGCTGCTCCGACGATCCGGCCGCGCTGCGGCTGTCGACCATCGGTCAGCTCGTGACGCCTTCGTACCAGGGCCGCGGGGGCCAAGGCACGCCGTTGTTCTCCGGTAGCAACAACCCGCTGAGCCGCTCGGGCATGTGCGTGCAGGCCGGCAGCGTGCCGATCACCAGCGCGCTCGCGGACGCCAACGCCCAAGGCTGCCCGATCCCGTGCAACCCGACCTGGTCGGGCACGAACATCACCGACGTCTGCGGTCCCAACACGATCTGTTGCCAGACCACCGAGCTCGAGTTCGAGGATTGCGTGCTCGACTCCAGCGTCGGCGCCAACGGCTGCTACCGACCGGCGACAGGCTACGACATTGGCGGCATCCCCGGGAGCACGGCGAACCTCACCAACTGGAGCGGCACCGCGCACAAGACCCACCAGGACCCGAGCGGGACCAACTGCAAGGTGTTCGTCGAGGGCATCTCGGATAGCGTCCTCACTACCGCTGGGTTGACCGCTGCCGAGATCCTCAACGCCTGCTTCCAGCGCCTGACCGTCGCCAACCAGCGCGGGTTTTGCTTGGGCGGCGCCAACGCGCAGGTCTGCCCCTTGGCCAGCCCGTTTTACCGCGACGCGTGCGAGCAGCGGAACGATCTCGAGGGGCGCACCGGCTGCGCCTCCGTCGAATTCCCGTAAACGAGGTCGGCCTGGGTCTTTTTCCTGGGCCGAATTTTGTTAGCATCGGGCGGTGACGCGCTGGCTCACCACGCTCCTGATCTACGGTTCTGCTTTTGTCGGAGCGGGCTTGCTCGCTACGGCGTGCGATCCGTCCTACGCCATCACCTCTTTTCGCTGCGATCCGAGCCAGCCAGACTGCCCGTCGGATAAGTACGCCCAGGGCAAGGCCAACTACGTGTGCTGCTCGGACGACCCCGCGGCCCTCGACTTCAACGACCCGACCGCGACCGTGCTGCCGAAGTATGTTGGGGGCAATGGCACCGGCACGCCGCTGTTTTCGGGGCCGGCCAACAGCCTGAGCAAGTCGGGGTTTTGCATCGACGTCTCGGTGGTCCCGCTGTCCGCAGCGATCGCCGATCCCGGGCCCGGCCAGGGTTGTCCGCTGCCCTGCAACCCAACTTGGGGTCAGGCCGACGTCAGCTCGGTCTGCGGACCCGGGACGATCTGCTGCCAGACGCAAGAGCTCGGCGAGGATGACTGCGCCCTCGATCCCGCGCTCGGCGACAACGGCTGCTACCGACCGGTGACCGGCGGCGACATCAACGAGCTCGGCGGGCTCGATGTCTCGGGTTGGAACAGCTCGGCCCACGACACCCATCAAGATCCCAACGGCGCCGGTTGCCAGGCCTTCGTCGCCAGCGTGGGCGGCAGCAGCCAGGCGCTCACGGAGTGCTACCGGCGCTTGAGCGTCGCGGATCAGCGCGGCTTTTGCCAAAGCGGCAGCTGCGAGATCGACAGCGATCCGTCCTACCTCAGCGCCTGCGCTCGTATGAACCTCGCGCAGGGCCTGACGAACTGTTCCTGACTCTGGTCCTGACCCTGGCCCTGGCCCTGGCTCTGGCCCTGACTCCGGCTTGGGTCTCGACGGGACCGGGCTGGGTCGGCGCCAGCTCCGGCGGTGACGGCTTGGCAGGGGAGCGGCGATCGCCCAACCCTATGCGCCCGGCACGCATAGTTGTGGATGCGAGCCAGGCGCTACGCCAAAAACCGCCGCATATAGCCTGCTACTCGCCAGGGAGCGCGAACCGGGTTGACAGCGGCGAGCCCCGAGCGCATCGATGCTGCCCCGACGGGCCAACCCACCACGTCGCAGACTTCTATTAACGTCTGATCCGCTCCGCCCGACGCCCGCCTGAGGCGTCAAATGCGCGGGCGGATTTCTCTCGGGGGCGAATCGCGCAAGCTTCGCCGCCGAGGCATTCGGAAGCACCTCGAAAGCCCAGCCCCATGGCCAAGACTGCCAGCAAAAAGACCGCGAAGAAGACCGCGAAGAAGCCGACCAGCAAGGCCGGGGCAAAGAAGACGACGGCCAAGAAAAAGGTCGCCGCCAAGAAGAAGACGACGGCCAAGAAGAAGGCCGCGGCCAAGAAGAAGGTCGCTGCGAAGAAGGTCGCTGCGAAGAAGGTCGCTGCCAAGAAGTCGACGACGGCCAAGAAGAAGCCGGCGACGGCCAAGAAGAAGCCGGCGGCCAAGAAGAAGGCCGCGGCCAAGTCCACGGTCGCGAACCCCAACGCCAAGACCACGGTCGCGTCGGTCCGCGCGGCGCCGGGCAAGTCCGCGGCCGCCGGCAAGCAGCTGGTGATCGTCGAGAGTCCGGCCAAGGCCAAGACGATCAACAAGTACCTCGGCGACGACTTCGTCGTGCGGGCGTCGGTCGGCCACATCCGTGATCTCCCGAGCCGGGCGCCGAAGGGCTCCAAGCAGCCGGTCCCGGGCGTAGACATCGAGAACGACTTCCGCCCGACCTACGAGATCCTCGAGAAGAAGACCAAGACGGTCGCCGAGCTCAAGCGCGACGCGAAGGCGGCGACGACCATCTGGTTTGCGACGGACCTCGACCGCGAGGGAGAGGCGATCGCCTGGCACCTCGCGCAGGTCCTCGACGTCGATCCAACCGTCGCCAAGCGGGTCGTGTTCAACGCGATCACCCGTGAGGAGATCCAGCGCGCCTTCGCGAAGCCGCGCTCGATCCACATCGACATGGTCAACGCCCAGCAGGCGCGACGCATCCTCGATCGGATCGTCGGCTACCAGGCCTCGCCGCTGCTGTGGAAGAAGGTCGCGCGCGGGCTCTCGGCCGGGCGCGTGCAGTCGGTCGCGGTCCGCCTGGTGGTCGAGCGCGAGCGCGAGATCGAGGCCCACGTGCCCGACGAGAGCTGGAAGGTCGACGTTCGCCTCGCGCGCAAGATCGACGCCGCGCCGGAGCTCGCGAGCGAGTGGGATCGGTTCCTCGCGACCCTCGACGAGAAAGGCAAAGGCCCGACGAAGAAGCGGCAAAACCAGTGGATGGCCGAGCACGCCGCGATCGCCACGGAGCTGTACGAGATCGACGGCGAGCGCTTCAAGCTCGGGGCCGCGGCTGACTCACCCCGCGATCTGTCGGCGGAGGTCGAGCGCGTGGCCAAGGCCGTGGGCTTGCGCGAGGTCGAGATCGACACGCGTGAGGACCTGGAGGGCAAGGGCCCAGCGCGCTTCGTTCGGACCGTGCGCGGGGCCGTCGACTTTGCGACGCGCTACGAGGTCGGCAAGATCGAGACCCGACAGTCGAGCAGCAACCCCTCGCCGCCGTTCATCACGTCGACGCTGCAGATGGCCGCGGCCAACCAGCTCGGGTTCTCGGCCCAGCGGACCATGCGCCTGGCCCAGGACCTCTACGAGGGGGTCGAGCTCGCCGGCGAGGGCCAGGTCGCGCTGATCACCTACATGCGCACGGACTCGACCCACCTCTCGCCCGAGGCGATCAACACCGCGCGCGAATTTATCGGTCAGCGCTACGGCGATGGCTACTTGCCCAAGGGGCCCAAGCAGTACACGTCGAGCAACAAGAACGCGCAGGAGGCCCACGAGGCCATCTGACCCAACGAGGTCAGCCGCGATCCCGAGCAGCTCCGCACCCGCTTGCGTGGGCCCCGGGCCGAGGAGCACTACAAGCTCTACAGGCTGATCTGGAGCCGGTTCCTCGCCTGCCAGATGACGCCCGCGCGCTGGGATTCGACCAGCGTGCTGCTCCATCGCACCGACCAGCCGACCGGCGCGGTGCTCCGGGCCAGCGGCCGCGTGCTCGCGTTCGACGGGTTTTATCGGGCCACGGGCGTGCCCACGGCCAGCGACGAGCAGACCCTGCCCGAGGTCCAAGAGGGCAACCCCTACGCGCCCTTCGAGATCGATCCCCAGCAAAAATTCACGAGCCCGCCGCCGCGCTACGCCGAGGCCTCGCTGGTCAAGGCGCTCGAGTCCGAGGGCATCGGCCGGCCGTCGACCTACGCGTCGATCATTCAGGTCATCCAAAACCGTAGCTACGTCGAGCAACGCGAGCGCCGGTTCTTCGCCACGGACCTCGGCGAGGTCGTGACCGACAAGCTGATCGAGGCGTTCCCCGACCTCATGGACGTCGGCTACACGCGGCAGATGGAGCGCGAGCTCGACGAGGTCGAGGAGCATAAGGTCGACTGGGTCGCGATGCTGCGCCGGTTTTACGGCAGCTTCTCCGCGGCGCTGGAGATCGCCCACGAGGGCATGGGCCACGCCAAGGCCGAGATCCAGCCGGCGGTCTACAAGTGCCCCAAGTGCGGCGCGCGGACCTGCTACCGGTTTGGCCGCAACGGTCGGTTCTTGTCGTGCACGACCTACCCCGAGTGCGACTACGCGGCGCCCATCGATCGGCGTGGGCGGCCGCTGCTGCCCGAGCGCGTCGACGTGATCGCGCCCGCTGACGGCTCGAGCATGGAGCTGCGCAACGGTCGGTTTGGGCCGTTCTTGGCCTCGGAGAACTACCCCGAGAGCAGCTTCGTGCTGAACTTGGATCGCAAGGGCAACATCAAGTACCCGTCGGTCCCGCCCTTGGTGGTCGACGTCGCCGAGGGCATCGCCTGCTCGAAGTGCGACTCGGCCCTCAACTTGCGCAAGGGCAAGCGTGGTCCGTGGCTGGGCTGCTCGAAGTTCCCCAAGTGCCGCGGGCGGATGGCCTGGAAGGCGGTGCCCGAGGACAAGCAGGCCGATCTCGAGGCCCGGCTCGAGGCCCACGAGCAGCTGCATCCGGTCCCGCCGATCACCCGCCACGACGGCACGGTGATCCCCGAGGGCACGCCGGTGACGGCCGTGCTGCTCCCCGGCGGGGTCGCCGAGCTCGAGATCCACCCGGAGGCTGCGGCCGACGCCAAAGAGCGCGAGCGCGGGCCAGCGCTGAGCGCCGTAGCGCAGCCCTAAGCTTTGAGCTGGGCCTCGAGCTCGTCGAGCAGGGCCTCGCAGCCCTCGAGCAGGAGCGCGTAGACCTCGGCGTAGCGGGGCGCGCCGCTGCCGATCGGATCGGGCACGTCGAGCTCGGGGCCCTTGGCCTTGGGCTTGGCGATCGCGCGCAGCAGCCTGATCTTGGCGTGGTAGCCCGCGAGCGATCCGAACGCCGAGGGCGCGGCGAGCCGCTCGATGGTCGCGAAGTTGCGTCGGTCCATGACCACGACGTGATCGAAGCGAGTGAGGTCATCGCGGACGAGCTGCCGGGCGTAGCTGGTCAGCTCGAAGCCGTGGTCCTCGGCGATCGCACACGAGAGCGAGTGAGGTGGGGCGCCCTCGAACGCGTCGGTGCCGGCGCTGTCGATGCGCAGGCGCGAGCCGAGGCCGCGGCGCTCGGCCAGCGCCCGAAACAAGCCGGCGGCGAGCGGCGAGCGGCAGATGTTGGCGTAGCAGACGAACAGCACGCCGAGCTCGGGCTTGGCCTCGCTCATCGCTCGTAGATCGCCCGGACCTCGGGGTCGTCGATCAGCAGGGCGAAGGCTGGATCGACGCCGACCTTCTTCATGAGCTTCTTGTTGCCGCGGTTTTTCAGCTCCTCGAGGTGCTCCTTGGCGAGCTCGAGGTCGCCGGCGTAGGCGGCGAGGGTTGCGAGGTTGTAGATCGGCTCGGAGAAGCGCTTGTGGGTGTCGGCGGCCCAGCGAAACCACTCCTCGGCGCGCTCGCCCTCGCCCTTGGCCATCAGCGCCTCGCCGCGGGTGTTGGCGATCTTTGCCGCCTCGAGCCGCTCGCCGCCGGCTGCGATCGCGTCGACGAGCGCCTGCTTGGCGGTCGGGTCGTCGGTCTCGAGCAGCTTGGCTTGGGCGTAGAGGGCTGCGACCGGGCTCTCTTCCCCAGGCTCGGGAGCGGCCCCGGTGTCGGCCGCGGGCTCGTCAGGCTCCTCGGTCTCGTCGGGGTCCCCGGGCTCGTCGGGCTCCCCGGGCTCGCCTGTCGCTTCGCTGGCGGGGTTGGCCGTGGCCTCGATGGGGACCTCCGCGGGCGCGATCCCGTCGTCCTCGGGCTCGGCGGCCGCGACCACGCCGTCGTCTGCCGCCGCGGGCGGGGCGGCCTGCGTGTCGGTTTCGGCCTTGTCACCTTTGCACCCGGGCGCGAGGGTGACTGCGATGATCGAGAGGACAGTGGCGATCCTGCGGGGGAGGAGGCGCTGCATGCCGGGATGCTACCGACTGTCGGGCCAAACTTCCACGCACACGGCACCCCCCCCTTCGCGAACCGACTGACGTACCATCAGCTCGCCCATGCTCTGGACACCACTGCTGCTCCCGCTCGTGTTCGTGCCGCCCGAAGGGGGCGAGTCGCTCGCGGCCGTTCAAGCGATCCTCGATGAGTCGTGCACGCTTTGTCACGACGCGAGCGACGACACGCTCAACCTCGAGGACGTCGGCGCGCTAGTCGGTCGAGCGTCGACGATCGGCAAGGCGCTGGTTGACCCTGGCAACCCCAACGGCAGCTACCTGTACCTCAAGATGGTCGGCGCCGAGTCGATCAAGGGCGACTCGATGCCGCTCGGTGACGATCCTCTGCCGGTCGCGGAGTTGGCGGTCGTGCAGAAGTGGATCGCCGGCTTGGCGCCGGCCGCCAGCGAGGGCGAGGCCACCGGCGACGACGGGGCCGCGAGCGCCGGCGACGACGGCGCGCGCGAGCTCGACACCCCGACCCGCACGGGCACGGGCCCCGGCCTGGAAGCGCCGGTGGTGGCCAAGCGGCGCCCGTCGCAGCCGTTCTTCGGCACCCACCAGATCAACCTGCAAACCACCACGACGCTCGGCAAGAAGACCATCGCGTACCGCATCCACCACCGGCTCGGGCGCGTCGGCGGGCTCGGTGATCGGACCTACGCTGGGCTCGCCGGGCCGGCGGTGATGAGCATGGGCATCGAGTACGGGATCATCGACGGCCTCGACGTGCTCGCGCGCTGGACCAACGCGCGCTTGGGCTGGGAGCTCGGGCTCAAGTACATCCCGATCCGCCAAGAGGAGGGCAAGGCCGTGTCGTTCGGCATGTACGCGAGCTTCGAGGCGCTCACGGACTTCCCGAGCACGACCGCCAACCGGCTCACGGGCAACGCCCAGCTCCTGCTCAGCCGGCTGTGGCTCGAGCGTTGGAGCACGCAGCTGGTCGTCAACTACTCGATGTTGACCAACCACTCGCCCAACGTCCGGTTCGACTTCGGTGACGGCCGCGGGCCGTTAGCCGTGACCGACGACCGCGGGACCCTCAACGTCGGCTTCGCGAGCACGGTCTGGCTGGGCAAGAAGCGCAAGCACGGCATCGACATGGAGTACATCCTGCCGATCCCCAGCGATGTCTTTTACTACCGCGGCGGCGACGTCGATCCCACCGGCACCAGGATCGGCGCCTGGGCGCTGGGCTGGTCAGCGCGCACCGGACTCCACATGTTCCAGGTCTTCGTGAGCAACACTCGCAACATTCACACCAACCTCGTCGCGCCCGGTGGTGACACGCACAACCCGTTTAGCCCGTTCGGCGACTTCTTCTTTGGCTTCAACATCTCGCGCAAGTGGAAACTCTAGGATGACCGTGCAACAGCGACGCATGCACACCCTCGTGTTGGTCGGGGCCTCGCTCGGGCTCGGGTGCGGACTCGAAGAGATCGAGGGCGGCGGTGAGGGCGATGAGATCCCGGCAGCCGTCCAAGCCGCGTTCAATGAGAGCTGCGCGACGAGCTCGGGCTGTCACGCCGCGGGCGCGAGCGTGGTGATCCTGGCTGCGCCCGAGAGCGCCGCGATCCTGACCGCGACCTCGAGCAGCGGCGGCGGCCCGCTGGTGAGCCTCGGCGACCTCGAGGGCTCCTACATCGCGCAAAAGATCCTCGGCGGCCCGGGGATCACCGGCGCCTCCATGCCGCCGGCGCCGCAAAGCTCGGCCGACGACGTCAACAAGGCGATCATCATTGGCTGGATCGCCGGCGTGCCGATCTCGGGCGAGGGCAGCGGCGACGGCGACGGCGATGGCGACGGCGACGGTAATGGCGACGGTGATGGCGACGGCGACGTGGTTTGCTACGTCGCTGCCCCGATCCCGACGGTCCCCGGTTTCGCCGCGGACATCTGGCCGATCCTCGAGAATCGCTGCGGCTTTCAGGGCTGCCACGCAAACGCGAGCGCGCCGCTGATGCCCGACGCGAGCGCGGCCTATGACAACATCGTCTCGATCCCGGCGGCGGCGGCGATGGCCAACTATGTCGAGCCTGACGACCCAGGCGCGAGCTACTTGTGGCACAAGCTGGCGGGGACCTATGCCAGCGTCCAAGGTGGCGGCGGCGGGCTCATGCCGATCGGCGGCGCGCTGTGTGGAACGGAGTTCCAGGCCATCTACGCGTGGATCCTGGCCGGCGCAGCGCCCTGAGCCGCGCCGCCGCGTGATCAGGCCTGCTTGGCGGCGAGGGCGTTGGCGACCAGCTCCTCGCTGATCGTCCACAGCCGCGCGGCGGCTTGATCGTCGCGCGCGGCTGGGGTCGACTTGGCCGGGCGGCACTTGGCGTAGTAGCCCCCGCTCTTACCCTCGAGCTCCGGCGCGCTCGCGACATGGACGGTGGTCCGAGCGCCCTGCTCGGGGCTGATCATGAACGGGGTCCCGATCGCGACCAAGAGCCGCGAGAGCGGCCCGCCGAGGTCGCCGTCGCGGGCGAAGCGGGTCCGCACGAGCCCCGGGTGCAAGGCGTTGGCGGTCACGCCGGTGCCCTCGAGCCTTCGCCCGAGCTCGCGGGCAAACAAGATGTTGGCGAGCTTGGACTGGCAGTAGGCCTTCCACCCGCCGTAGCTGTTGCGGCGCATCAGATCGTCGAAGTCGAGGCCCCGCGGGGCGCCCTTGTGGGCGTCGGAGGAGACGACGACGACCCGCGCCGGGGCCGAGGCCTCGAGCCGCTCGCGGAGCAGCGAGGTCAGATAAAAGTGGCCGAGGTGGTTGACGCCAAAGGTGGTCTCGAACCCCTCTTGCGTCTCGCTGCGCTCGTCGAGGATCAGGCCGGCGTTGAGCACCAAGACGTCGAGCCGCGGGTAGCCGTCGAGGAACTCCTCGGCGAAGCGCTCGATCGAGGCGAAGCTAGCGAGGTCGAGGGACATGCAGTCGATGTCCTCGCTGGCGGCGGCCTCGCGGGCCTCGCCGCGGGCGAGGTCACCCTTGCGAAGGTCGCGAGCGGTGAACACCACCTTGGCGCCGAGCTTGGCCAAGGCGATCGTGGCATGTTTGCCGATCCCGGCGTTTCCGCCGGTGATCAGCACAGTCTTCCCGCTCATGTCGACGTTGGCCATGCGAGCGCGAGCATTGGAGATCGGGGCGATGATCGCAAGCGTTCGCGGCGGGCTTGGCGGGCTGCTACGGTGAGCCAGCATGTACCTCGAACGCGCGCGCGTGGTCGGCCTCGGGCCCTTCGATCGCATCGAGCTCGAGCTGTGTGACCGACCGGGCGAGCCGCGCCTGATCACGGTGCTCCACGGCGACGGCGGGACCGGCAAGACGACCTTGCTGGCTGCGATCGCGGCCACGCGACCAGGCAATCACGTCGTCCAGACCACGGTCTGGCGGCAGGTCGGCGCCCAGCCCCACGCGGTCTGCTGGTGGCGGCTCGGCGCCGAGGACCCCGAGCGGCCGCACCCGCTGGTGATCGCGACCCCGGGGTTTTCGGCCGAGGCCGACGAGCAGGCCGAGCAGCTGCGTCGGCGCGAGGTCGTGCATTTTGATCGGGTGATCAACGAGACCGGCGGGTTCGCGTTCGCGGGGCTCCCGGGCACCCGGCGGTTCCCGCGGTCGAGCCTGGTCATCGGTGATCCGGCGCGGACGGTGCTGCGCCCCGACAGCCGCGGCGCCCCGGGCTTCCATGATCCGAGCGGCGTCGAGATGACCCGGCCGATCAAGCTGATCTTGGCCTACGCCGGGATGGCGGCCGCGCTCGCCAAGGACAGCCGGGGCGAGAGCGGAGCCGACCCGCGCTGCCTCGCCGCCGCCCTCAACGAGGCCCTCGACGAGCTGCTCAACCTGATCGGCCACCGCTACCGCGGGCTCTCGCCGCGGACCTTCGAGCCGCGGTTCGAGACCGGCAGCGGCGAGATCCTGCCCTTCGACGGCCTGTCGATCCAAGCCCGGCAGCTCGTGTGTCTGGCGACGATCCCCATCCATCAGGTTTGGGTGACCCACCGCGGCGCCGATCCGCGGCACTGCCAGGGGACCGTGCTGGTCGACGATCTGGATCTGAACCTATCGGCCAAGGTGCAGCTCGAGCTGCTTGCGAGCCTGCGGCGGATCTTGCCCAAGGTTCAGTGGGTGGTGGCGACGGCGAGCCCGACGCTGGCGCACGCGGCCCCGCGCGGGGCGACCGTGACCCTGCGGCGCGAGCTGGGGTCCGATCGGGTCGAGGCCTATGAAGGCGAGCTGTCGCTGACGCATTAGCCCGTCGCCGGATCGCTTGGCCTTGTTCCCGGGCCCCCTGGTTCGGTAGCGTGGGGTCATGCCTCGCTTCGCATGGGTCGCCCCGCTCGTCGCAGCGATCGCGGGCTGTGGGGCGCACCTGCACCGGCCGCTCGACCACGAGCTCGCGCGCGGGGCCGCGGCGCAGGTCGAGGGGCTCGAGTGGGACGAAGCGTTCGCGCTCGACCGGGGTCAGCGCGACGCGAACGCCGCCCGCGAGCTCGAGCTCAGCTACGCCTACGCCGACGCGCGCCGCGAGGCCGAGCTCCTCGAGATCCTGACCGAGCCCGTGGGTGCGCGCTCATGGACCAAGCTCGAGGATCGCTTCGTCGAGCTGGGGGCCTGCATGCTCAGCGAGGCAGGCTCGAACAGCGGGCGGGCCTGTCGGGGGCGGGTCGAGGGGGCCCAGCGCGAGGCCGCACGGGCGCTGCTGTTCGACGCTTGCCCGGCGCAGGGCTGCGCTTGGGTGGCGAAGGTCGGGGCGCTGCGTTCGGCGAGCGCGGGCCTCAGCGGAGCGCTCGCGGCCTACGATCGCGCGCGCGGGCTGGCGGGGCTCAGCGACGCGGTTGCGAGCCCAGCCCAGTGCCCGGCGCCGACCCGAGCTCCGACCACGCTCGCGGTGGAAGGCGAGCGGCTCGCGGGCGCGTGCGTGGCCTACGAGCGCGCGCTGGAGGCCGTCGCCGAGGTCCTGCCCGAGTCGAGCGGGCTGCGATCGGCGATCGGCGAGTACCGAGCGCTGGCGCGCGTCCGCGACGACTACCGCGAGTCCTTGCGCCTGTTGGTCGCGGAGTTCAGCGCCCTGCGGTTCGCGGGTCAGCGCGACGTGGCCCCGATCGAGGCCAGCCTCGCCCACCACCTCGGGCTCCAAGCTCAGTTCGCGGCCGCGCTCGCTGGCGCCGAGTGGGGTGAATTTGGCGACCTCGCCCTCGAGGGGACCTTGCTCGTCGCGCGGGAGCACCGGGCCGCCGTGATCCGGCTGCTCGCGACCCTCGACGCTCGCCGGGCGGTCGCGGATCGGGGCCGCAAAGCGCCCGCGCGGGCGACTGACCCGGCCGCAGCGCCCGATCCAGCGGTGACCTTGCGCAGCGCGGAGGCTCCGAGCTCGGAGCCGCCGAGCTCGGAGCCGCCGAGCTCGGAGCCGCCGAGCTCGGAGCCGCCTGATCCCGGGCCGACTGATCCTCGTCCGCCGAGCTCGGAGCCGCCTGATCCCGAGCCCCCGCGTCCCGAGCCGCCCCGCCCCGGCCCTGGCGATCGGACCCCCGACGCGGGCCCGGAGCCGGTCGAGCCCCCCGGTCGGCGACCGATCCCCAGCGACGCGGATCCAGCTCCAGGCCCGTCCCCGACCGTCGAGCGCGCCGATCGGGCCCTGGTTCAGCAGGTCGGCGACTCGCTGGCGCCGATCTTCGGTCAGACCTGGCGGACCCTCCAAGACCAGCGCCGCGACGCCGACCGGGGGGCGCTGCTGCTGTCCGCCGAGCTCGAGCGCATCCAGATCGACGCCATGAGCCGGCGGCTCGCGTTCGCCGAGGACCGCGTCTACCTCGAGCTCGCGGCGATCGAGACCCAGCTGCTCGCGCTGGTGCGCCTGCGGTCGCGACTCGACGCCCAATGGATCCCGGCGACGCGCCCGCCGAGCGCGGCGCTCGATCAGCTCGAGGCGCTGCGCGTCGAATACGAGCTCGCCCGGGCTGCTCACGCGCTGGCCGAGGCTGAGCTCCGCGCGGCGATCGATCGGACCACGGGCAAGTCGGGCAAGGCTGGCGGCGCGGTGGTCGGGCGGGAGCTGGTCGCCGACGCGACGCGCAAGCTCGACGAGGCCCAAGCCGGGCTCGACGCGGCAGCGGACGCTCACCACGAGCACCTCGCTGAGCACGGCGCGGCCGTGTGCCGCCGCAGTGGCACATTCGCTCAGACCTACGCCCGCGACCCCGCTTGCGCCGGCCCGATCGAGGGGCTCGTCGGCCTCCACGCCGAGCTCGTCGGCGTCGCGCTCCCGCGGCTCGAGGCGCTCGAGCGCCGCGCGAACCAGCGCCGTGATGAAGCGGTGCTGGTGCGCGACGAGGCGGGCCTGGAGCTCCGCGTCACCTCGATCGCCGCGAGCGTGTTAGCGCTCCAGCGGTTCACGGCCGGCGGGCTCGAGCCCCGGGACGTCGCGGCGATCCTCGGCGCGGTCGCGGGCATCGGCCTAGGCGCCGCGATCACGGCGGGGGTCTACATCCCATGACCACGCGCGCGTTGATGGTGTTCGTCTGGTCGATCGCGTTGGTCCCGGCGCTCGGCTGCGCTCGGGCGCAGATGCAAGGGGCCGCGGCACAGGTCGCCGGAGCCGTCGACGAGCTCCGCGCCGACGTCGAGACCCACCAGCTGATCCGCACCGAGCTCGCGCGCAGCGGGGTCGAGCGAGTCGCTCGCGGCGAGGCTGAAGTTGCGACCCGCGAGGCGAGTCGCGCGGCGTATCGGGTGCAGCTGAGCAAGGCCGCCAAGCCGCTCTTGCGCCACTCGCGAGCGATCGCCGAGGGCGCCGACCCTGGGTTTGCGCCGACCCTCGCGACCGAGGTCGAGCGTCGGGAGACGGGCGTCGGCTACCGCCGCCACGTCGAGACCCTCGAATCGCTCGCGGCGTTGCTCGAGCGCCTCGCTGACGGTGCGCTCCCCGATTCGATCGGCGTGTATCTGCAGCTCGGCGCCGAGGCGGCCGAGGCGGCCGAGGGCGCGTGGACCCGGACAACCCGAGACAACCCGAGGTGAGTGAGGCTCAGCGATGTCGACTGGTACCGAAGACAAGAACACCGCCCGCGCGCGGCGCCGGACCGAACGCCAAGCCGCTCGCGCGCGTCGCCGTGCGCAACGCCGGCGAGTCGAGACGCCTACGCCCACGCCTGATGACCCCGGGCGCGGCGCGCCGACGGCGGCTGGCGCCCAGCTACGTCGGCGGCGGGCGTTCGCGTTGATCGAGGCGAACTCGACGGAGCTTATCGCCGTGCGCGAGGCCGCTGCGCTCCGCTTGTTCGGCGCGGCGCCGGGGACCGACGCGCACAGCGTGCTGACCCGCGAGCTCGAGGCGCTCAACGATGAGATCGACGAGCTGCGCGAGCTCAACGACGAGCTCTTGCGTCAGGTCAGCCCGCTCGCGCTCGCGGACGATCGGCTGACCGAGCTCGAGCGGATGATCGCCACGGCCCGGGCGCTCAGCGTGGCTTCGCTGCGCGCCCAGGCCCTGCTCGAGGCCGCCCGAGACCTGCTCGGGGCCCTCGATGACGCCCTTAGTCAGGGCGCCTGATCACGGGTGCATGGGCTGCTCGGTGATCAGGATCCGGTCGCGGGTCCCAAACCAAGTGGCGAGCACCGAGCCGCCGGCATAGAGGGCGGCGAGCGGGATGAGGATCGCCCCGACATAGGGGATCAGCGCGACCACGGCGATCACCAAGTAGCCGATCGCGAGGGCGCCCATAGCCGAGCGCTCCTCCGAGTAAAACGGCATGAGGTAGCCGATGCTCAGCCCGAGCGCGGCCATGCCGAACACGAGCACACCAGCGAGCACGATGACCGCGACCGGGATCAGCGGGATCCCGACGATGCTGATGGTCAAGGCGCCGAGCAGGGGCAAGAACAGGATCACCAAGGCCAGCGCGAACAGGATCGAGCGGCCGATCTTGCGGCGCGCCCGGGTTGCGACGGCGCGCAGCTGCCGAGGCGCGAACGCGAGGAACAGCGCCGAGAGCAAAAATGCCCCGATGACCTGTACGAAGGTTGCGAGGCTGCTTGCGAGCGGGCCGCGCATGGACATGCCGTTCCTGCGCCCGACCGTGCCCCGGTAGGTGCCGCTGACCTCGACCCGATCGCCGCCGATGACGGCGCTCTCGGCCGCGAGGATGTTCCCGCCGACGGAGACCGCGTCGCCGCCGACGCGGGCTTCGGGGCCAAGCTCGAGGGTGCCGCCGATGACGACGGCGTCCTTCTCGATCTCGCCGAGCACCGTTAAATCACCGCCGATCGTGATGATGTTTTCGACTCGCTCGCCTTGTTCGACGCGAATCGACTGGCCAAAGCTCACTCGTGAGGCGCCGGTCTCGGCCGCCGCGGCGGGTAGGGCGGTGAGCAACAGCGCGATCAGGACGGCTGCGGCGCCGCACCACCGCGCGAACTTGTCGCGAAGCTGATTGAGACGGTTCATTCTCAAAGTTGCTCCAAATCCCGTGCCAACATTCGCGCGAAACCGCGGCGCATGCTTTGTTTGGTCAGCCTGGCCCGTTGTGCCGGAACTGCACGCGCGCCTGCGGGTGCGCGTGTGGTGTCAAACTATTGATCGTGCGACCAAGCGGTCGCGGAAAACAAGGTAGATAAAAAATGATCAAATTAAAGAGCTTTGAAGGGACCATCGAAGTCACCACGACCGGCAAGGTCGCCGTCGCCCCCGACGAGGCGGTGATCGACCTGACCGTGATTACCGAGGCCGAGACCGCCGCCGCGGCGGTCTCGGCCAACGCCCTGCGGACCCAGGCGGTGATCGACGCGGTCAGCAACGAGCCCAATCACAGCGTCACCACGACCGGGCTCGGCGTGACGCCGCTCTATCGGTTTGACGCGAAGACCGGCGTCAGCTCGATCATCGGCTTTCGCGCGACCAACACCGTGCGGGTCAGGACCAAGCCGGGCCACGCCGGACGCATCTTTGACGTCGGCATCCAAGCGGGCGCCAGCGCCGTCAGCGGGATCAGCTTTCGCGTGCAAAACGAGGCGCTGTATCGCGAAGAGGCCCTGCGGCTCGCCGTCAAGACCGCCTTCGCCGAGGCGGCGATCGTCGCGCAGACCGCCGACGTGAAGATCGACGGGGCTCGGACCATTCAGATTGACCCGGGCTTCATGCCGATCCTCTATCGGAGTCAGGCGTTCGAGGCCGGCGCCGCGCCGACCCCGGTGATCCCTACGGATGTGATGATCGAAGCGACCGTGCGGATTATCTTTCAGACCCGGGTCGGCTGAGCGCGGGCCAGCTGACCGGCACGAACGAGCCACCGACGCGGACAAACTTGCGCGGGGCGATCGCTTGATCGCTCCGTTCGCTGTAGTTGAATCGGAGCCATGCTCCATCGACTGAGGCTGATCGCGTGGGTGCCGGCGTTGACCTTGGTGGCGGCTTGCGCCGTTCGGCTGCCGGCGTCGGCGACCTGGACCGGGGCGAGCGGCGATCCGCGAGTCATCCATGTGACCGAGGCGAGCTTCGCCCCGGATTCGAGGGCGACCGCCGCGGTCCGGGCCGAATGTGGGCTCGAGCGGGTGGTCCCCCAATACCTCGCGCGTTGGAGCCCGGTCCCGGTGGTGCTCGCGGCCGAGACCACGGGCGCGGCGCGGGTGTTGAAGCTGGAGATCACCGACATCTGGGCCCCGCGCGGGGGGGCGTGGACCGGGCCCAAATCGTTGACCGTCCGCGGCGAGCTGCGCGAGCGAATCGACGGCGACTGGGCCGTCGTCGCGAGCTTTGAAGGGCGGCGGACGACGGCGCGGGTCGGGGGGACCTGCGAGATGCTCGAGACCGTCGCTAACGCCCTGGGCAAGGACGTTCGGGCCTGGCTCGCGCGGCCGAGCTTGAACGCCCCGCTAGCAGCCCGTGGTGAAAGTCCTCGCGCCGCCTCGCTTGGCCTTTTCGCCGAGGGCGGTGTCGCCGAAACTTGTAGTACGCCCGGTACAACTGCGTTTCGGCTCCTAGCCCTCGCCGAAA
>Ga0114946_10001004_pt1 | contig 19506 bp, 17 predicted proteins | sample WalLakDeSediment_FD_88676 | JGI IMG/M metagenome (GOLD analysis project Ga0114946, IMG submission 88676) | Lake sediment microbial communities from Walker lake, Nevada to study Microbial Dark Matter (Phase II) - Walker Lake 11/02/13 Deep Sediment | ecosystem: Environmental > Aquatic >...
CCGTCGATCCTGGCGCTGCAACTCGTTGGCGCCGGAGTCGGCAACATGATCTCGTTGCAGAACATCGCCATGGCGGCAGGAGCAGCAGGTCTAGAGGAACGCGAGGGTCAGGTCATTCGAGAAACCATCATCCCGATGCTCGTTGTATGTCTGGCCGCAGGGCTGCTGTTTCTGTTCTGGTAGGCAACGAAGCGGATGTCCTTCACCTACCCAGCAGCTCCCCACAGCGGCGGCAGGCCGCCGCACTGTATGGACGCTTCCGCTTTCATCAGGGGATGGGGCACTTCGATTTCGACGAGGATTGGCGCGGAGCGCGGGGTCCGGGTGGATATTGTTTTTGCCGCCGTTCTCCGCGCGGTGTTCATCCATGAACCGGGCGATCGGGTCACGAATCTGCCGCCGTCGTCCATCATTCCTTCGGGCTGACGATGCGGTTCTGCGCCTCTCCTTCGATGAAGGACACGATGTTTTCGCAGGTGGTCCGCAGAATGCGTTCCACCGCTTCCTTGGTGTTGAACGCCGTATGCGGGGTCACGATCACATTTCCCACCCGCAGCAGAATGTGATCGGCCAGGATCGATTCCATTTTATGGGACTTGCGGTGATAGGAATGCAGCAGTTCTGCTTCCTCCCTTACAATCGGTTCCTCGTCGAGAACGTCGAGGCCGGCGGCACGCAGCGTTCCGTCTGCCAGCGTCCTCAGCATTGCGCGGGTATCGACAATATTGCCGCGCGCGGTGTTGATGAGGACCGACCCCTGCCTCATCTTCGCGAACTCCTGGGCCCCAATCAGGTTTTCCGTCTTTTCTGAACCGGGTACGTGCAGCGAAACGACGTCCGAGTTCGCGAGCAGCTCTTCGAGATCAACATACCGGAAGCCGATTTCGTCGGCGAGTTCTTCCCGCGGCTCGATGTCGTACGCCAGGACCTTCATGCCGAATCCTTTCGCAATCCTCGCCGTGTGCTGCCCGATGTCGCCGGTGCCGACCACGCCGAGGGTTCGCCCGGCCAGATCGAAACCGACAAGACCCTGCTGCGAGAAATCTCCCCGGCGCGTTCGATCCACTGCCTCGATCAGTTTGTGGCTGATCGCCAGAAGGAGCGCGAAGACGTGTTCGGCCACCGTGTGAGTGCCGTAATCGGGAACGCTCGCAACCGCGATTCCGTGTTCCCGGCAATAATCGACATCAATGTGGTCAACGCCAGTCGAGCGCGTCGTGATCAGTTTGAGCTGGTTAAACTGTTGCAGAACTTCTGCATCGAGAGATGAGTAAATGAACACCGATGCGATATCAAGATCCGCATACTCCTTTGCGATCTCGGCATCGAGTTCCCGTTCGTCGAAGACCAGTTCGTGTTCCTGCGAGAGGTTCTCGAACGCCTCGCGCTCCCATGACTCAATCTCGAATACACCGATTTTCATGCTGTCCCCAGGGTGGACCCGGCTTCTGCGCGGATATACCTGGCCCGGTCAGGCCGGGCCGTCGGTGTGAACGTGGTCTCCCTCACTGGGGAACGACATTCGCAGCGCTCGGGCCCTTCGGGCTCTGCTGGACCTCGAACGAAACTGTCTGACCCTCGGTCAGGGACTTGAAGCCCGATCCCTGTATTGCGCTGTGATGGACGAAAACATCCTTCTCACCGCCAACAGGGGTGATGAACCCAAACCCCTTCTCGTTACTGAACCACTTCACTGTGCCCGTCGTCATTTTTCGAATCTCCTTCGGTTGGATTGTGTCTCAGCACGTCTTCCATCAATGCATTCTGGCCGTATCGTGCTAGGGGCAAGAATTCACGAATAACCCGCCGGCGGGCAAGGCGTGTCATTACCCATTTGGCCTTTTTAACGGGCGTATTTGTACCCATGAAAAAGATCATCGACGCTCGGGTTTTGGAGAAGGAAGCGTCCGAATGGGTCAGGTAATCTGCAGGGATCGGTCCTGGTCCGGTTCATCCCGAACCGGTTCCGCCGGCTTGAATCCGTTCTGATCGCACCGGCAAACGGATCAATCAGCCTCTCATTCGTTCGGCGATGTCGCGTGGCAATTCGACACCGTCAGGGACCTCCCCGAGGTAGCGGCTCGACTGCGGCCGTAACTCTTCATCGAGTTCGTAGACGAGCGGAACGCCTACAGGGATTTCGACGTGAGGGATGACATCGTCGGGGATGTCATCCAGCAGTTTGACCATGCCGCGGATCGAATTGCCGTGTGCCGAAACCAGCGGGGTGCGGCCCTTTTTCAGGGCTTGCATCACGGGGCCTTCCCAGGCTGGTTTCATCCGCGACACGGTGTCCTGGAGACTCTCTCCGCGCGGCAGCTGTTTCGGGGGCACTTCCCCATACCGTGGATCCTTGCCGGGAAAGCGTGGATCTTCGGGATCGAGCAGCGGCGGCCTCACGTCCCAGGAGCGACGCCAGGCGTGGACCTGCTCGTCGCCTGCGAGATCCGCCATCTCCTGTTTGTCGAACCCTTGCAGCGCGCCGTAGTGGCGTTCATTCAGGCGCCAGTCGCGAACCACCGGCAGCCAGGCATGATTCATCTCGTCCAGAACGATCCACAGGGTCCGGATGGCCCGGATCTGCACGGACGTGAAGCAAAGGTCCGGCGCCAGAGCCTCCGATGCCAGCACAGCCGCGGCGTCAGCAGCCTGTTTTCGGCCGGTGTCGGTCAGGTCCACGTCAGTCCAGCCGGTGAAACGATTGGAACGGTTCCAGGAACTTTCCCCGTGGCGAAGAAGGATCAGCTGCGGCATGGTGTTTCCCTCCTGTGCGATGTCACCCAGGAATACCGGCGTCGCGGTCGTGACCGGCCGTCCTGAAAGTGCGCCTGAAGGCGGCATCGATCGCAGACGAGGATAACTTCACGCGCACTGCGGCGCGAGACCGGTACCCGTGGAGCGGGCCGTCCAGCAGCCTGTCGGACTTGGGTGCCCGTAGCGAGCCGGGTGGGAGAGCGAGGGCAGTTTTTCGTGATTTCGAGGCGCATAGTGGTTCTATGCAGCGAGAGATCAGGGAAAAATGCACCGCTCCTCCCGCCGGTGCAGTAGGAGCAGCCCAGGTCCGACAGGCTGCTAGTCGCCCAGCACGGCGGCAAGGACCTCCTCTACCTCCTCTGTTGCCGCGGGCATGACTTCAGCAACCGTGCCGCCAAACATCTCTGCCATCATGCGGGTATTCATGCGCGAAACGATCACGCGATCGTCCTCGGTCTCATAGACCGATATCCGGCAGGGCATCATGGAGGTGACGACCTTGGCGCGGTCATCGGCCAGGATTTCGGCTGCATGATGCGGCTGGCAGAGTTCGATCACAGCGACTTGCTGCACGTCGTACCCCTCAGCCCTCACAGGCTCGTGCAGCATGTGCACATTGGGCACTGCCCAGCCCTTTTCTTCCGCATGGCTCTCGATCAACTCGATCGTCTCATCGAAGCTGTGACGGCTCTCGTCCTCGATGACCATCAGCTCAGGGGCGCCCGTGAAGGTGACGACCGACATGACGATGACGCCCAGGATGAAGCCGCCCAGGGCGGAGAGTGAAAGTCTTGCAGTCATGCTTGGATTCTCCTTGGGTTGTGTTCGTTCATGAATGGGTGTTGGTGGGTTGTGCAGCGGGCCTGCTCGGTGATGTCGGGGAAGCCCCTGAGCCACTTCGGCCGTGGTCAACCATTTCCGCTCGAACTGGAGGTCGTGCTCCCGCAACCAGGTATCCCGCTGCAAATCAGCGGCGTTGCGCAACGCTCGCGAAAGGCGGGTGATTGCGTGTCGCTTTCGCGAATCTGTACCAAAACCATAACAAAAGAAAGTTGGGTCATTCAATGACGGTTCGCGGGTCCCTGTGTCACTCGTCCGGTTGCGCCGGGCGGCGGCTTCCGGGCATCCTCAAGCTGGCGGAAGACGATTTCCCGCGGCTCGGTCATACCAATTTCGGTGTCCCCGGAAACCACCCGACTCTCGAAAAGGAAACCGTCTGGGCATGATCCCCGGCCCCCCGGAAACCCTGAATAGGGTGAGGAGCGACTGGAATGAGCGGTTCCTCAGGCATCCGAACAAGAGGCTTCGTGGCCTTGATGATCACGGTGTTCATCAATGCCCTGAACGACAATTTCTTCCGGCTCGTCTTCATCTTCCTCGCGCTACGCGTGTATGTCACCGAAGGGGATGGAACCTTCTATTACAGCCTGATCGGCTTCATTTTCCTGCTTCCATTCGTACTGTTTTCCCCCTATGCGGGATATGTCGGTGATCGCTACAGCAAGAAGGCGGTGATCGTCAGCACCCGGGCGGCCGAGGCCGTGGTTCTGATCACCGCCGCGGTGATGCTGGTGCTGCAGAACATGCCGGGTCTGTTCATTGCCCTGTTTCTGATGGGGATGCAAAGCACGTTCTTCAGCCCGGTGAAGTTCGGGATCCTGCCGGAAGTCGTTCGTGAGGAGGAACTGTCGCGAGCGAATGGCCACATGCAGCTGTGGACTTTCCTTGCGATCATCCTCGGCACGGCACTGGCCGGGTTCATCATGGAATGGGCAGGTGACGCGTTGTGGATGCCTGCGACGGTGATCGTGGTCTTTTCCATCCTGGGTCTGATCTCGAGCTTTTTCGTGACCCGCACCGAGGCCGAGGGTGATCCGGCACCCTTCCGCCTGAATGCGCTCGCCGATGTGGGGGCGGCGATTCGGGAGATTCACCGCTTCCGCGTGCTCTTTCTGGTCGTGATGGGAATCGCCTGGTTCTGGGCGCTGGGAACCCTGTATCAGCTGAACGTGCCGATGTTCGCCGAATTCCAGTTGCAGGTGGGCGAGATGCGGACCGGCATCATCCTTACCCTGCTGGCGGTGGGGATCGGCGTCGGCAGCATCGCCGCGGGCCAACTGGCCGGCGGCCGGATCGAGATGAGGCACGTACCCGCCGGAATGATTGCCGCGGGCGTATTCAGTTTCCTCCTTTTCTTTGCTGGCGGCAGTTATGTCGCTACCCTCGTCCTGTCCTTTCTGCTGGGTGTCGGTGCGGGTTTTTTCATCGTGCCGATTTCCGCCTACCTTCAGAATGAAAGTCCGGCCAAGCGGCGCGCCCGGTTCATCGCTGCGAGCAATTTTTTGGCGTTTTCGGCGATGCTCATGGCGCCCGTGCTGTTCTGGATCCTGACCGGACCGCTGGGCGCCACCCCGGGCCACATCTTCATCGTCTCGGGCCTGGCCTCGATCCTGGTCGGCGTCTACACGATCCGCCTTTTCCGGCAGGGCAGGTTGGATGACCGATCATGACGGCGGACCCCGAATCACGCGTGTTCGGGTCCTGAAGGGGGCTCCGCTATACTCGACCCAATTCCCTCATGCGCAGGCGGTGGAGGATGACGTCAAACCAGAAGCTATCGAAGGATGACGTGAGCGAGCGGGCCTGGCACGCGGAATCCATTGACGAAACCGTCGACGCTCTGGCCACGGATCGCGAGTCGGGCCTGAGTGAGGACGAGGCCGGGCAGCGCCTCGAGCGCTTCGGTGAAAACCGCCTCACGCCGCAGTCTGAGCGCACCCTGTTACGGCGTTTCTTCAGCCAGTTCAACAACCTGTTCATCTACCTGCTGCTCGGTGCCGGCGCGATCGCCGGGGCACTTGGCGAGTGGCTTGATAGCGGCGTCATCTTTGGTGTCGTCCTGATCATCGTGTTGATTGGGTTCATCCAGGAGGGACGCGCCGAGCGTGCGCTGGAGGCCGTGCGCGGGATGCTGTCCGCAAAGGCGCGGGTCGTGCGCGATGGTGATTCCCACGAAATAGCTGCCGAGGAACTGGTGCCGGGAGACGTGGTTCGTCTGGAGGCCGGGGAGCGGGTTCCGGCCGATGTGCGGCTGGTCCGGGCCCGCAATCTTCAGGCCCAGGAAGCGGCGCTGACCGGCGAATCGACGGCCGTGGAGAAAGGCACCGACCCGGTCGAGGAGGACGCGGAGCTCGGCGATCGGGCCAGCATGGCCTTCTCGGGCACCGTGGTCACGGCCGGGCGGGGCCGGGGCATCGTTGTCGCGACCGGCGATGCCACGGAAATTGGTCGCATCAGCGGCATGCTTTCCGAGGTCGAGACCTTGAAGACGCCCCTGATGCGTAGGCTCGATGCCTTCACCCGTGTTCTGAGTATTGGGATCCTGGGTCTGGTCACCGTGGCTTTTCTCATCGGTGTTCTCGTGTGGGGCCGTGATTGGGGTGAGATGTTGCTGGCGGCGGTCACGATTGCCGTCGCCTCGATTCCCGAGGGTCTTCCGGCGGTGATGACGGTGACGCTGGCGATCGGTGTGCAGACGATGGCCGGTCGCAATGCGATCGTACGACGTCTGCCCGCGGTGGAGACGCTGGGTTCGGTCACGATCATCTGCTCGGACAAGACCGGGACCCTTACCCGCAACGAGATGACCGCAAAGACCGTTCGGACCGCAGAGCATGACATCGAGGTCGAGGGGGTCGGTTTCGAGCCCGAGGGCGGCTTCCTGCTGGACGATGCGGAATTCGATCTCGGTGACGATCCGGCCGCGATGGAGATGGTCCGTGGCGGAATGCTGTGCAACGACGGCCGGCTCCATCGCGAAGGGGACGAATGGAAGCCCGAGGGCGATCCGACCGAGACTGCGCTCATCGTGCTGGCACACAAGGCCGGATTCGACCCGGATGAGGAGAACGACGACTGGCCGCGGGCGGATTCCATTCCGTTTGCGTCCGAGCGCCGATATATGGCGACCCTCAACCGTGATCCGGACGATGTTCACTTCATCTACGTGAAGGGAGCGCCGGAGCGCGTACTGGAGATGTGCTCCCGGGAACAGCGCGGGGACGATACCGCCGAACTCGATCGGGATGCCTGGAGCAGCCGTGCCGACGAGATCGCCGAGCGGGGCCAGCGGGTGCTCGCGATCGCGCGCAAGCGGATCGAAGGCGAGACCGGCGAACTCGAGGAGGATGAGGCCGAGAGCGACCTCACGCTGCTTGGCCTGTTCGGGCTGATGGATCCTCCGCGCGAGGAGGCCATCGAAGCGGTGGCCACCTGCCAGCGTGCGGGGATCCGGGTGAAGATGGTTACGGGGGACCATGCCATCACAGCGAAGGCCATCGCCCGTGAACTCGGGATCGAAAATGCCGATGAAGTCCTGAGCGGGCGTGAGCTGGAGGACATGAGCGACGAGGAACTCCGCAGTCGCGCGCAGAAGGCCGATGTGTTCGCGCGGGCGAGTCCCGAGCACAAGCTGCGGCTTGTGAAGGCCCTGCAGGCCGAGGGTGAGATCACTGCCATGACCGGGGACGGCGTCAATGATGCACCGGCGCTGAAGCGGGCCGACATCGGAATTGCGATGGGCCAGAAGGGAACGGACGCCGCGCGCGAAGCGTCGGCGATGGTGCTGGCCGACGACAACTTTGCATCGATCGAGCGGGCTGTCGAGGAAGGACGCCGGGTGTACGACAATCTGAAGAAGGCGATCCAGTTTCTGCTGCCCATCAATGCTGCGGAGGCATCGGTTCTGCTGATCGCCATTCTGCTCGGTTGGGCCTTGCCGATCACCCCGGTCCAGGTTCTCTGGGTCAACATGGTCTCGGCGGTGACTCTTGGGCTTGCCTTTGCCTGGCAGCGGGCGGAGGGCGACCTGATGCAGCGACCACCCCGGCGCACCGACGAGCCTCTTCTGACGGGTTTCATGCTGTGGCGCGTGGCCTTCGTTGGCAGTCTGTTGCTGCTGGGCACGGGCCTGCTGTTCCTGCAGGAGCAGGCGCGTGCCGACAGTTCGCTTGAGTTCGCGCGGACCGTGGCGGTGAATGCCCTGGTGGTCGGCGAGATCTTCTATCTGCTGAGCGCCCGTTTCTTTGTCGCACCATCGTATACGCTCGACGGGCTGTTTGGCGATCGGGTCGCCCTGTTGCTGATTGGCATCGCCATCGTGCTGCAGTTGCTGTTCACCTATGCGCCGTTCATGAACTTCCTGTTCGGAACCGAGCCGCTGGATGCCGAGGCGTGGATGCGCTGTATCGCTTTCGGGCTTCTGGTGTTCGTTGTGGTCGAGGTGGAAAAGGCGTTGGTTCGATCACGCCAACGGGATGGATCAGGCGAGGAAAAAGCAGCCCTTTAGGGGCGTCCATCCTGGCCTGTTTCTGCCTGCGACGCTGGAGCTACTGCGCTCGAGGGACGGTTCAGAATGACGAAAGACCCGTCGCTTCCATTAGCCGATAGCGCCAGTAGCGCAGGCGGGAGTCATCGGCATGCTCGCGGTAGGGAAGGCTGTGTATGCGGTCCGGTTCGTTGTTCCATCGGGCATCGAAAACATCGACGGCATCGGCGATCACCGCCGTCCTTGCGTCGGTTAGGACCTGCACGCTGGTTTCCAGGTTGAAGTTGTCGAGGTTGCGCCGGGTAAAGTTGGCGGAGCCCGCGAGCAGCGTGGCGTCTCCATTGCGGGTGCGGTGCAGCAGCATCTTGGCGTGACACTGTTCGCCGGCGGTGTTGCACCAGCGTACCGGTACGCCGGCTTTGTGCAACTCCCTGGCGACCGGCCGGTTGGGGATGCCCCGTTTTTCTCGACCGAACGCGTCTCGGTTCGGATCAAGAAGCAGCCGCAGTTCGACCCCGCGCTGCTGCGCGGCGACCAGGGCCCTGACGATGGCCCGGTGCGAGAGATAGAACATCCAAAGATCCAGCCGATCCCCATCCCTGGCGGTTTCAATCATCTCAAGAGCGGCATCGCGAATCCGTGATTCGGTCAGTATGCGGATACGGGTTTTTGCATCGACATCGTCGTTGTCCGGGATGGGATCCGGAAAGGCGATTCGGGTACCGTTCGAGAATGCGACGACCGCGCGTTCGGTATGCAACAGGTCGATTGCCGCGTCGCCTCGGAAGCGCACGGCGATATTGTCGTGCCGGCTGCTGGCGTCGTGCGGATTGCCCGAGGTCACCAAGCCGGTCCAGCCGTCCGGCCCGTCCGTAACCAGCGTCTTGCGGTGGTTCGCCTTGAAGTTCAGAAGCGCGAGATAGGTGCGGATGGTGACGGGCGTCTCGCCTACCGGGTTCGGCAGCCAGCCCCCGTTCGAATCGTTACCGAACCACTGACAGCAGATGCGCCAGGCGGCGGACCACAGCGGGTTGGAATCACGCAGGACCCGCAGATCGGTTTCGATCACGCGGATTCCATGCGCCTCCAGCCGCGAAAACAGCGGCTGCTTCACGCCGCCGTAGAGCGTATTGAACGGGTCAGTGATCAGGAGCACCTCAAGCTTCTCGGGTCCTTGTGCGCGACGCTCCGTCAAGCCATCCACGAGTTCGCTTGAGAGCGGGCGGTGCCCGTCATCGACAGTGCCGGCAAACTGGTTGACGAGAAAGAAATCCGCGACCACGAGTGACTGCGCCTGAGCAATCATCTCCAGTGCGGCGTCGAAGATCTCATGGTGGGTGTGCTGTTCGCCGCGGGTATCCAGCCACGTGCTGTCGACCAGGAATTCCACGGCCTCAGCCGCTCGGTAGGGAGTCGCGTCATCGAGCCCTGCAGGCAGCGGCTTGTAGACGTGGTAGACGCCTGTCAGCGCATACGCCAGGAGCAGCCCCGCCAGGAATACGCGGTGCGGCGCCTTGCGGAACCAAACCCATACGGTCATGCCTGTGTCCACCAGAGCCTTGAGACAATCCGGATCTACAGGGTGCCGATGCGACATCGCGTCGTCCAGACGGAAGTCCGCGATTCACTGGCTGGCTTTTGGCTTCGTCGCTCGTGTGGGCTGCTTGCGCGCGTAAGCATCTTCCGGGCACGCGCACGCCTTTCTGGAGGCGGGCCGCGAGATGGGCCTCAGTGTCGACTTCGACGTCATACGGGCGTTGATCGGGAAAGGCGGCGACAAGCTGATCCCGGAGGCTTTTGGATTTTCCAGCGAGAGTGAGCCTGGGGAGCGGTTGAGCAGACGGAAAGAAGAGATTTTCCTGGCCCGTTACCTCGAACAGCTCGCGCCAACGCCCGGGGCTCGCGATTTATTGCTGCATCTGCGGGACGAAGGCATCCGGCGGGTACTGGCAATCTCTTCGGGAGAGTCCTCGATGAATCGGCTGCTGAAACAGGCCGGAGTCGAGGATCTGATCGAGGAGGCCACTTCCTCAAGTGATGGTTAGGCCTCGAAGCCCGATCCGGACATCGTCCGGGCTGCGCTGGAGAAGGTGGGAGTTCCCGCCGATCAGGTGGTGATGCTCGGAGATACTCCCTATGACGTGGAGGCCGCGACGCGCGCGGGGATTCGTCTGATCGCTCTGCGCACCGGGGGGTGGACAGATGGGGAGTTGCAGGGGGCAGCCGCAATCTATGATGATCCCGCTGATTTGCTGGAGCATTACGCGGCTTCGCTTCTCGTGTGAGTGTCCCGAAGTCGCTAGAAGGGCAAGCCCGGACCTCGTGAGAAAAACGGCGTCCACAAGTAGCCATGGCCAACCAGGATCTCCTGAGTTCGGCGACCGACATCCATAAGTTCGGGGTTGCCTCTCAGCAGGTATCGCATGAGCGATTCACGCTGCCGCTGTGCCGAGTGCGAGGCGAGTCAGCGGTACATGGAGTCTGGTACGCCGCCTTATCTTGCGGCTCGTGCCTTTGTAAGGGTTCTCAACGTAAGCGGGTGCCGGGATGGCAATTCGATTCACTGCCTGAAGTGCGCCAGATCCCGGTGTTCCTTGCCCACTGTCTGTACCAAAGTGTTCCTCATCAGTACTTCGGATACGGACCGAAGGCTCCTGTTGAAGCGCACTGAGATCCCGTCCGGCCGGCGCTGGATCACCTTTCCCATCTTGTGACTCTCGCCGTCATGGGTTCCCGGATCGGGAAATATGACCTCGACCTCATCTTCCTTCAACGAACCGGTGAATTCCAGAAATACGCCATTTTGACTCAAGGTTCGGGTCTGCACCTCGATCGGGGCACGTTGACCAGCGAGCAGCCAGACACTCATGCGTACAAAAATTCCGTCATCATCTAAGCGAGCCATGATTCCCGCCTTCTTTGAGGGCCATTTTCTGACGGTGAGGAGCACCATCGAGGATCGGTCTGTGTCCGTTGCGTAATACTTTAGGGGATCCAGATAGGCTGGAACAGGCGCGGCGCCGCCTAGGTAGAACTACCTAGTAGGGTGGCCCGAGCAATCGGGATCAGGACAAGGCAACCCGTTTGACGCGGATGCAGGATGTTGCTGGAACCCTGCCATACGGACTGATAAGCTTCGAGCATGATGATGCGCTAGCTCCAACAAGCATTGACAGCGAAGTGATCATGAATAGCTCTCGGGCCTTTCCCATCGTGGGCGTCGGTGCTTCTGCCGGCGGTCTGGAACCGTTGCAGAAATTGCTGGGGTCGATGCCGCGCGAGCCGGCGATGGCCTTCGTGATCATCACCCACCTCAATCCCGAGCACGTCAGCATGCTGCCGGAAATCCTCGCACGGACGACCTGGATGGACGTGCGTGCGGCCAGGGACGGGGATCGGATCGAGCCGGGCTCGGTGTGGGTATTGGCCCCCAACAGTGTCCTGACCATCGAGGCGGAACAACTTCGCTCGCGCGAACCCGAACCCAATCGCGCTGAGCGCAACCCGATCGACATCTTCCTGGCCTCTCTGGCCCGGGAACAGGCTGAGCGTGCCGTCGGGATCATCCTGTCCGGGGGCGGTTCGGACGGCGCGCTGGGTCTCAAGGCCATCAAGGAACACGGGGGCTTCACCTTCGTTCAGGGCAGCGATCACTCGGCGCCGCGCCACAGCGGCATGCCGACAAGCGCCATCGCCACGGGGATGGTCGACATGGTCCTGCCCATCGACGAGATCCCGGGCCAGCTCGTGCATCTTGCAAGGGTCACCGAGGGCATGGAGGCGGAGGCGGATGCCGAGTCCGACGAGGAGCGGATTGCGGCGGCACAGAAAGTCATTTGCGCGATCATCCAGCGCCAGCTCGGTCACGACTTCGGCGGCTACAAGGCTTCGACCTTCCTGCGTCGGATTCGGCGGCGACAGGGTCTGCTGAGGCTGCAGGACCTCGAAGCCTATCAGGAACGACTACGGAAAGATCCGGACGAAGTGAATGCCCTGTTCCAGGATCTGCTCATCCATGTAACGAGTTTTTTCCGCGACCAGGAGGCTTTTGAGGCACTGGCCCACTGCGTTCGCCGATTGCTGGACGAAAAAGGTCCTGATGATCCGCTGCGTGTCTGGGTGCCCGGCTGCTCGACCGGCGAAGAGGCCTACTCGCTCGCGATCCTGCTGCAGGAAGAGATGGGGCGCGCCGGAGTCGCGCCCACGGTGCAATTGTTTGCCACGGACATCGATGCAGCGGCGATTGATATCGCACGCGTCGGTCGGTACCCGGCCGCCATGCTCGAGGACCGGATCTCCACGGAACGCCTGCAGCGATTCTTCGTCGCCGAAGGACAGACCTGCAGGGTTAAACAGGAAATACGCGATCTGTGCGTCTTCTCCACGCATAGCCTCGTGCGGGATCCTCCCTTTTCCCGCCTCGACCTGATCTCATGCCGAAACCTGCTGATCTACCTGACGTCCGATTTGCAGCGCAGGCTCGTTCCGATATTCCATTATGCCCTTCGGCCGGGCGGCTATCTGTTCCTTGGCTCGGCCGAGAACATCTCCCACCACGGCAATCTGTTCAACACCGTTGATGCGAAGAAACGCATCTTCCAACGCAATGACCAGACGTCCACGCCGGTTGCATTCCCTGTCTACCTCGCGGGCGAGCGGCTGCCCTCCGTGGGAGCACGCGGGCCACACCCGATCGCTGCGGGAAACAGCGCGCGCCACCTGGCCGAGACCCGCGTGCTGGAACGGTTTGCCCCCGCCTTCGTGGTCATCGACGAGGCAGGCGAGGTATTGCACTACTCTGGGCGCACCGGGAAATACCTGGAAGCGCCGACGGGCGCTCCGACGCGGCAATTGATCCCACAGGCGCGCAAGGACCTGCGCCTGGAACTGTCGTCTGCGCTTGCCGAGGCGAGGCGTACCACTGCCCCCGTGCACCGCCCGAATCTGCACGTGCAGTGGGATGACCGGCGTCAGCGTTTCGATCTCATCATCGAGTCGATCGTCGCTCCTGACCAGAGCCGCGTGTTCGTCGTGGTCTTCGATGAAGTGGGATCGCCGTTGTCGGAGGAGCAGGCATCGGGCCTGCAACAATCCGCGGCCAATGCTGACGATGTGACCGATCATCTCGAACATGAATTGCAGGAGACCCGCGATCGCCTGCAATCGGTGATCGAGGAGTACGAAACGGCGATCGAGGAGTTGCGATCCTCGAACGAGGAACTCGTTTCGATGAACGAGGAACTGCAATCCACGACGGAAGAACTGGAGACCGCGAAGGAGGAACAACAATCCGTCAATGAAGAGTTGCAGACGGTGAATCAGGAACTGCGTGACAAGATCGAGCAGCTTGCCCGCGCCACCGACGACATGCGCAACCTCTTCGCGAGCGCCCACATCGCCACCCTGCTTCTGGACCAGAACCTTGTCATCCGCAGTTTCACGCCCGATGCGAGCACCATCTTCAACCTGATCGACAGCGATGTCGGCCGCCACTTGCCCGACTTTTCACACTGCCTGGATTACCCGGAGCTGCGGGATGACCTGATGCATACGGCCACCCGTGGAGAACCGCGCGAACGGCAGGTCGCCACCGTGGGCGACGAGGGAGATCCGCCGTCGCACTATCTGGTCCGCCTGCAGCCCTATCGGTCGGAGTCCGGAAAGGTAGACGGTGTCGTGGCCTCGTTCGTGAATGTGACCCGGCTGGTCGAGGCCGAACGGCATCAGCGCTACCTGTTGGCTGAACTGAACCACCGCGTCAAAAACATGCTGACCATGGTGATCAGTTTGGCCATGCAGACCGAGGCCAGCAGCGACAATTCAGCACAGTTCCTGGAGGTCTTTCAAGATCGCTTGCATGCGATGGCGCGGACCTTCGAACTGCTTTCACGGGAACACTGGGGCAAGATCGCGTTCCGCGAGTTGCTGGAGGTCACGGTCGCCGCGCTGCCGGATGGCGGGCACCAGGCGATTCAACCCCATGGTCCGGAGGTCGTGCTGCGGCCCAAGGCCGCCCTGGCACTGGGCATGGTTCTGCACGAATTGGTCACGAACGCGGTCAAGCATGGTGCGCTCTCGGTTCCGGACGGCGGGGTGACCGTCAACTGGCGCACGATGGCGCAGAACGGCCAGGAGGTCGAAATCGATTGGCTGGAGCATGGCGGCCCACCGGTGACCGACACCGTGGCCGAGGGCTTCGGAACGAAGCTCATGCAGGGTGAAATCGCGCATACCCTTCGGGGACAATGCGAACTGAAATTCGAGCCCGACGGGCTGCACGCGCATATTGCGTTTCCTGCGGCGGAGAACCTTGCCGGGGGCGACCCGTCACGCCGAGGGGACGGGCCCGAAGCAGGCAAGCACAAGGCAAAGGCGGCGGGACATGAACGGTGATGGCGACGGGCTTTCGGGCCTTCGGGTCTTTCTGGCCGAGGACTATTATGCGATCGCTGAAGCGCTCGCGATGACGCTGGAGCGCTTCGGCTGCCGGATCGTGGCCACCGCCTCCAGCGCGGCCGATGCCCAGGCCATCGCCAACGACGTGGATGCCGACTGTGCATTGCTCGACATCAACCTCGGTGACGGGTCCTGCTACCCGGCCGCTCAGCGTTGCCGGGAACGCGGCATCCCGGTGATCTTTCTGTCCGGTTATGACGCGCCGGCGGATCTGCCGCCCGGCCTTGAGGGCGCACCGCTGCTGCTCAAGCCCGTGCATGCCGAGAGGGTGCGTCAAGCCCTGATGGCGCTGGATAAGATACGTTGATGATCTCCAAGCTGCGTGCTCCACGGACGCGTAACCACTGAGAATGGCCCACTAGCAGCCTGTCGGACTTGGGTGCCCGTAGCGAGCCGCGTGGGAGAGCGAGGGCAGTTTTTCATGATTTCGAGGCGCATAGTGGTTCTATGCAACGAGAGACCAGGGAAAACTGCACCGCTCTCCCACCGGCGCAGTAGGAGCAGCCCAAGTCCGACAGGCTGCTAGTGGGCCTACGCGTGCACCCGCGGGGTCGGACCAAGCCAACTGATTGAAATAGAATAAAAAAACGTATTTTTAGGCGGTTTTTCTGGCCTTATCGGGGTGTTTTTGGGCTCAAAAACGGGCTTCCAGGCGTGCCTGGCGTCCCGATCGGATACCAAACTTTCCCCATGGGCCACTAGACGGCTGTCGCACGGATCCGTTGTTTGTCAAAGGAACGCCCACCACGTCGTCAAGCCGGTAGCGATCACGAATAGTGTTGACGCACCGACCCGGCTGCCGAGACGCACTCCGCCGATTCCCCATGCCAGCCCTGCCTTCACGCACGCGTTGACGAACGCCGCGATCAGGATTGCGAGGGCGGCCGTGGAAGTGGCGAGATTTTCGCTCGCCATGTTGGACAGCGACAGGGTGATCGCATCCACATCGGCGAGGCCCGAGACGGCCGACAACAGGTAGATTCCGGCGTCCCCGTATCGATCCGAAAGGGCCTTGGAAAGCACCATCAGCCCAGCGAGCAGTGCCGCGAACAGCAGGGCAGGCCGGAGTTCAAAGGGATTTTGCAGCCGTGCGTTTGCCGTTTTCGAACCCTGCACGCTCCAGTGCCAGAAGAACGCGGCTGCGAGATAGTTGACGACGCTCATGGCCAGCATCGGCCAGAGCAGGGCGGTGGCCAACGACCAGTTGAAGATGCTGCTAAGTACAAGTATGCGAGGAAACATGGTTGCGCCGGCCACGAGGATCCCAGTTGCCAGCAGGTTCTCGGCACCATGACTTCCGCGGGCGATGCGTGAGAGACTGACGGTGGCCGCCGTCGACGAGGCGAGTCCCGCGAAAAGCCCCGTGGCGACGATTCCCTTGCGCTCTCCGACGATCTTCATGGCGAAGTAGCCGACGAAGGAGATTCCGGTGATCAGGACAACCATCCACCAGATCCGGTAAGGGTTCAGAGCCTCCCAGGGCCCATAGCCTTCGTTCGGCAGCAGAGGGAGGATCACGACCGAAATCACCAGCAGTTTCAGGGCCGCGTAGAGTTCGCGTTCCTCCAGTCGGCGAACCCAGGCATGCAAGGTCGGCTTCACGCCGAGCAGGATGGTCGTGACCACCGCGCCGGCAGCAGCCAGCGCCCCATGCCCCAGACCCGCCATGGCCCCGAAGGCAAACGCGAGCAGAGCGGCAATGATGCCGGTGATGCCGATGTCAGGATCCTCAACGCGATGCTGTGTCAGGGCATAGGCGACCGCCAGGACCACAGCCAGGCTCGCAAACGCGACCGCGAGCATGGCTGTTCCGGTCTCGTGAGCAAGCAAACCCCAGGCGCCGCCGAGCAGGCCGATGAGCGCGAAGGTACGGATACCCGCGATCCGTTGTCCCTCTTCCTGTTCCCGCCCTTTCCAGCCACGTTCCAGGCCAATCACCAGGCCAAGACCCAGCGCGATGCCGAGGGCGTAGAATGCTGAGATATCGCCGTTGATCGTGGCTCCTCCAGGTAGGGATTGCAGGCGGCTGAAGGGGTTCTTTCCTCGCTGTTGGCTCCCGGGGGCGTTTGCCCTGCCTACGAGCATATCGCGTTGACAGTAGGGTTCGCAGCTTGCGCATCCAGCGGCGGGGGTGACGGCTCCCGCCGGGAAACGCGAAAATTGCCCTGAGCGCCGCAAACGCGTTTGCCGCCTTCGATGGATCGCGCAGGTGCGGGTGGATTGCACCTCCTTTGACTTTTGGGGGGGGTGATCGCCGGTATCGTAAAGGCCTTTTTTGTCGCCCCAGTTGTGGGCGCATTCCGAGGTGACCGGATGACCCTGCTGACCTGGATCGGGATTCTGCTCTGCCTGTCGCAATCGGCGATGCTTTCAGGGCTGAATCTCGGCCTGTTCTCGCTGGGGAAACTCGAACTCGAGGTCGCGGCACGCAAGGGGGATGAGCGCGCCGCGCGGGTGCTGATGCTGCGCGAAGACGCCAACTTCGCGCTGGTGACGATCCTATGGGGGAACGTTGCCGTCAATGTCCTGTTGGCACTGCTTTCGGGCTCGGTGCTGACCGGCGTGGCCGCGTTCCTGTTTTCGACCGTGGTGATCACGATCTTTGCGGAGATCATTCCGCAGTCCTATTTCACCCGCAATGCCCTGCGCATGGCGTCCATGCTGACCCCCGTGCTGCGGTTCTACCAGGTGCTTCTGTACCCGGTCGCGCGGCCGACGGCCTGGGTGCTCGATGCGTGGCTCGGTGGCGAGAACATCCGTTTTTTTCCCGAGCGGGACCTGCGGCAACTGATCCAGTTGCACATGGAGTCTGCCGAGTCGGAAATTGCCCGTGTGGAGGGGCAGGGCGCGCTCAATTTTCTTGAGCTCGACGACGTACCCCTGGACGAGGAGGGAGAACTGGTCGACAGGGAGAGTCTGCTGCGACTCGAGTTCGATGGACCACACCCGGTATTTCCTGTGATCTCGCCCAGCCCGGAGGATCCGTTCCTCCAGGCGCTCAACCGCTCTGGCAAGACCTGGGCGGTCATTCTCGACCAGGAAGAACAGCCGCGACTCGTGTTGAGTACCGACGATTTCATGCGCGAGGCGATGTTCGATCCCGACCGGTTCAATCCCTTCCGGCATTGCCATCGCCCAATCCTGGTGCGGCGCGGTGACACCAAGCTGGGCGAGCTGATTCAGCATTTCCGTCTATATTCCGGACCTGAGGGCGACGATATCGTGGAAGATGACGTCGTCCTGTTGTGGGATGACCGGCCCCGTGTATTGACCGGCACGGATATCCTGGGCCGTCTGTTACGGGGAATAGCCACGAGGAGAGGAGGAAGCGATGAGCGACCGTGAGAAATATGCCGAGAAAATGAAGGCCAGGCTGAATGAGTGGAATGCCGACCTGAACAAGCTGGAGGCGAAGTCCCGGGAGGCCGAAGCGGAGTGGCGTTTGAAATACGACGAGCAGATCCAGGAGTTGCGGGAGCAGCGCAACCAGGTCGAGGAACGCCTGCGCGAGCTGCAGAAAGCCAGCGATGAGTCCTGGAAACGGCTGCGGGAAGGGATGGAACTGGCGTGGGACGACATGGCCAAGGCATTTAGGGACGCAGCTGACCGCTTCCGGTGATGGCGTCTGCTAGCAGCCTGTCGGACTTGGGCTGCTAGGCGGGATTCCGGCGAAACCTGCCCACGACGGCGCCCGTGCGGTCGTGCCGCATGGTTGGCATGGGGACTGGTGGGGAGAAAACTGTAGGTCGGGTTAGCCCAAAGGGCGTAACCCGACGGGTCTCGCACCCACCCGTGGCCGCAAAGCGGCATCCTCCCCGGCACCCCGGCACCCCGGCACCCCGGCACCCCGGCACCCCGGCACCCCGGCACCCCGGCACCGCGGGACGTCGGGTTACGCTGCGCTAACCCGACCTACGGAACTGGGCCGTGACTTTCACGTTAACGGCGACTGCTCCCGGTCATTCGATGCCTGCGGCGCGCTGCTCCTGACGAATCCAGGCAATGATGTGCGCGGCATCCTCTCCGGACACGCCCGGAATCGGCGGCATCGCGCCGAACTCCCAGTGATGCTGATGGACGCCAAGGGCAACGGCGCGATAGAAGGCCAGATCGGAGTGATGCGACGGTTCGTAGATCCGGTGGATCAGCGGCGGCCCCTGGTCCGAGCCGAGGGCGCCGGTTCCGTGGCAGCTGGCGCAATGTGTAGCGAAGAGATCGGCACCTCGCGCGGGAACCGTCTGGAAATCCTCTGGAGGGATGCGAAACTCGGCTCGGGGTGCTTCCGTCCGTTCCGGTACGGCAGAGGCAGCATCCGACGCACCGCGATCCTGTGCTCCGGTTGCGTCATTCGTGGACTCGCTGCAGCCGCTGAGCAGCGCAAGGCAAATCACTCCAATAGGTAGGCTTGTTCGTTTCGTCATCATTCGTCTCCTTGTCGGCCATGGAAAGGTAGGGAAGGACCGAGAGGAAGGTGCAGCGAGAAGGTGGTGAACCCGTCCGCGGACAGGACTTCGACGTGTCCTCCGTGAGTCTCCACGATAGACCGGGTGATGGCCAGGCCGAGGCCTGCGCCTTCACCTCTTCCCGACCGTAAATCATCCGCACGGTGGAAGCGGTCGAAGAGGAGACGAAGCCGGTCTGCCGGAATCACTGCTCCCGGGTCGCATACCTGAGGATGGCCTGATTTGCGCTCCGGCCGATCTCGATTTCCACCGTGTTCCCTGCGGCCGTATGGCGGAGCGCGTTCGACAGCAGGTTGGAGATTGCCCGGCGCAGCATCAGCCGATTGCCAACGACGCTTGCCTCTCCGCTCAGCCGCAATTGCACGCCTTGTGCGTCGGCCAGCGCCTCGTAGAATTCGAGCAGGGCCCTGGACTCTGCCTCCAGTGCAACGGCCTCGCTAAGGCCTTGGCGCAGATATTCGCCAGTCTCCGGTTCGTCCTCGACGATGAGGATCTTCATGCCGCAGC
>Ga0114946_10001005_pt1 | contig 19505 bp, 13 predicted proteins | sample WalLakDeSediment_FD_88676 | JGI IMG/M metagenome (GOLD analysis project Ga0114946, IMG submission 88676) | Lake sediment microbial communities from Walker lake, Nevada to study Microbial Dark Matter (Phase II) - Walker Lake 11/02/13 Deep Sediment | ecosystem: Environmental > Aquatic >...
ATCTGCTCCTCCGGGCACAATTTTGTGCAAGAAGACAACCTGCCCTTCTGACTCACTCACTGCCACGTTGTAATTGCATACTCCTGGCAGCAGATCAGCCAATTGGGTTAGCTCGTGATAATGTGTGGCGAATAAGGTTTTAGCTCGCAGCCTTGGGTGATTATGAATGTACTCTACCACCGCCCAGGCAATGGAAACCCCATCGTACGTGCTTGTTCCACGACCAATCTCATCTAATATCAATAAGCTGCGCGGGGTGGCATGATGTAAAATATTGGCGGTCTCCACCATCTCGACCATAAAAGTAGATTGCCCAGCATGGATCTCGTCCTGGGCGCCTATCCGGGTAAAGATGCGGTCTACCACGCCGATTTGGGCAGTTTCAGCAGGTATGAAGCTTCCCATTTGAGCCATTAGCACCATTAAAGCCACTTGTCTTAAGAAGGTTGACTTGCCACTCATGTTGGGTCCGGTCAGGATTTGGATTCGCTCTCCTTCCGCAAACGCCACATCATTAGGGACGAAACGCTCTGCCGTCATGTTTTGCTCAACTACTGGATGGCGACCTGAGCGAATCTCCAACACATCTTCAGCGACTACCTTCGGTCTGGTGTAACCTCCGTTCACCGCAGCCTCAGCCAACCCTGTGATGACGTCCAGACGCGCGAGAGTACGCCCGCTAGCCAACAATCGTTTTGCAGATCCTGCCAGCCGTTCACAAACCTCTTTAAATAAGCGCGACTCGATTTCGCGGATGCGTTCCTCGGCATTCAGCACCAGCGTCTCATATTCTTTCAAATCAGGCGTGATATAGCGTTCTGCGTTAACTAACGTTTGCTTACGAATGTAGTCTTGTGGAACCATCTTTGTGTTGGCTTTGGTAACTTCCAGGTAATATCCAAACACTTTGTTATAGCCTACTTTAAGTGACTTGATACCCGTCCGCTTGCGTTCAACACCTTCCAAGCTAGCGATCCAATCACGCGCATGGCGTGAACGTTCGACCACCCCATCTAGCTCCGCTGAGAAGCCAGTCCGAATGACACCTACATGTTGAAGCGTGGCTGGTGGATTCTCGCTCAGTGCTGCCTCGAGCAAAGAGAGGTCACCTGAACAAAGGTGCAGGTCATCTAAGATCATTTTCAATGAAGCTTCATCCGGATCCAATATTTCACATAAGCCTGGCAATTGTTCCAGAATGTTGCGTATGGCAACCAGTTCACGTGGTTTCGCTGATCCTCCTACTACTCTTTGTGTCAGTCGCTCTAGATCTCCTAATGGCTTTAGCGCTACCCGAATTTCTGCTCTTAGCAGACCTTCTGAGACAAAATAAGCCACCCCATCCTGCCGTTTTTGAATGAGATCCAGGTCAAGTAGGGGTTTGCTGACCCATTGTTGGATCAAACGTCTCCCCATAGGTGTGACCGTATGATCCAACACATCCAACAAGGAACCTTTTACTTCTCCCGAACGGATCGTTTCGGTCAACTCCAGATTTCGACGTGTGGCCGCATCTAAAGTCATAAAGTCACTCAGCTGATAGGTTGTCAGTCCGGTGATTAATTTCAAAGATGCTGCCTGGGTCTCATCCAGGTATTGGATAATCGCCCCGGCTGCGCGTGAAGCTAAAGGTTGCCCTTGCAGGCCAAATCCGTCCAGCGTGCCTACCTCAAAGTGTTGCAGTATAGCCTCCTGACAGCGACCGGTCTCAAACCGCCAGGCAGGCCAGCTAGTCTGGTGACCAGGCCAACCATTTTTCCATGACAGGTTGTCCGGGAAAAGGACTTCTGCTGGTTTCAACCGCATCAATTCCGCCCTGATTGCAGTGTGAATGTCGCCTCCGCTCAGTTCCGTGGCTGCAAACTCTCCGGTGGTAATATCAGCATATGCCACTCCTGCCCGTTGGTCTTGAAGCACTACCGCCACCAGGTAATTGTTTGCGTCTCCTGGCAGCAGCCCAGGTTCAACCACCGTACCTGGTGTAACAACTCTGGTAACCTTACGCGGGACTAAGCCTTTGACTGGCTGTTCTCCAACTTGTTCGCAAATTGCGACATGATAGCCTCGCTCGATCAGTCGCGCCAGATAATTCTCAGCCGCATGATAGGGGATACCAGCCATGGGAACACGTGCCCCTTTAGCCACTTTACGAGAGGTCAACACGATATCCAGCTCACGAGCTGTAATTTCTGCATCCTGGTCGAAGGTTTCGTAAAAATCGCCCAGTCGGAAAAACAGGATTGCATCAGGATATTGGCGTTTGATTTGCAGGTATTGCTTGCGAATAGGGGTAGCGTCATCTGCCATCATCGTAAGATCATTCTATATCGACCTGATTAATTCGGCAAGGAGATTAGTGAAAGTCGTGAGAGATCCTAAAAATAATTCGCCTTAGACAAACCATAATATTTTTACAGATTAGCAAAATTGTAACCAAATTTTTATTGCTAATTTCACCCCCAACAGATATAATTGAGTCACTATACTCTCGTAGAAAGGAAGGTAATACTAATGGCTAGCGTAACTTTCGACCACGTTACCAAGCGATTCGGGGATGTCATCGCTGTGAATGATCTGGACATCCAAATAGTGGACAAAGAATTCCTTGTCCTGGTCGGTCCCTCTGGATGTGGGAAATCAACTGCCCTTCGCTGCCTTGCTGGGCTTGAAGATATCAGTGATGGGCAAATTTTAATCGACGATCAAGTTGTCAACGATGTAGCCCCGAAAGATCGAGATATCGCTATGGTGTTTCAATCCTACGCGCTCTATCCCCATATGTCCGTTTACGACAATATGGCTTTTGGACTGAAACTGCGCAAGACGCCTAAACAAGAAATCAAACGTCGAGTTGAGGAAGCAGCTCAGATATTGGGTATTCAGGAACTACTCGAACGGAAACCAAGACAGTTATCTGGTGGTCAGCGACAGCGAGTGGCAGTAGGACGTGCAATTGTGCGCGAGCCAAAGGTATTCCTCTTTGACGAACCTCTTTCAAACCTGGATGCAAAACTGAGAGTCGAAACCCGGGCAAACATCAGTAAACTTCACCAGCAGCTTCAAACCACTTTTATTTATGTTACCCACGACCAGGTCGAAGCCATGACCATGGCAACTCGCATCGCGGTCCTCAGCGACGGGCTACTCCAGCAAATCGATAACCCCCAAAACCTTTATGATTCCCCCGACAATCTCTTTGTAGCTGGGTTTATTGGCTCACCAGCCATGAACTTCTTCCCAGCAAGAATAGATAAAAGTGATGGGAAGTTTTATGTGGTATCCGAAGGTTTCCAGGTGCAAATTCCTGAAGATCGGGCAGATAGATACATGCCCTATGATGGCAAACAGGTGATCTTTGGTATTCGACCTGAGGATATCCATAATCCGATGTTCACACCACCTGACATTATTGCCCAGCCGGTTGAATGTAAGGTTGAAGTTACTGAATTAATGGGTAATGAAATCTTTCTGTATCTTATTAGCGGTGGTAACAACTTTGTAGCCAGGGTTGACCCCCGTACTCGGGTTGAAATGGGTGACGAAATAAAGACGGTCTTCAACATGGATAATATGCACATTTTCGACAAGGAGACCGAAGAAGTAGTCCGCTAATCAGCTTACCTAAAAATCAGTGAGTTTTCCAACTCATTGGTTTTTCTCACCCCAAATTATAATGAGGCGCAGAGATCAATACATCTATCAACTCTGCGCCTTTTCTTTAGGAGTCTAATAATGCCTTTTGAACATTTAAACCCTTTGCTTAAGCCTAATAATAAAAAAATCGTCCTGTTGGTTATGGACGGACTGGGAGGCCTGCCTATTGAACCTGGTGGTCCAACTGAACTAGAGGCAGCCAACACCCCACAGATGGACCGCCTGGCTGCGGAGGGAATGATAGGGCTGTCAACTCCCATCCTCCCAGGGATCACACCTGGTTCTGGCCCTGCACACATGGTTTTATTTGGATACGATCCACTTCAATACATAATTGGTCGTGGTGTTTTAGAAGCGGCTGGTGTGGGTATGTTTGTCCGATCAGGTGACATTGCTGCCCGTGGTAATTTCGTCACTCTGAATTCATCAGGAGAAATTACCGACCGTAGGGCAGGCCGCATCTCATCTGAAGAGGCAGCTCCATTGGTCGAACGCTTAAGAACCATCGAAATTCCTGGCGTAGAGATCGAAGTACGCCCTGTTAGAGAATACCGCTTTGCGGTCGTGATGCGTGGTCCCGACCTTCATCCAGAAATTGATGATACTGACCCACAAAGTACCGGAGTTCCTCCACTTCCAGCGAACGCACGCCACCCATCTGCTAAACACGCTGCCGAGCTTTTTAATCAGTGGATTGCCAAAGCAAGTCACACCCTGGCTGAGAATCCCAAAGCCAATGGTTTGACTCTTCGTGGCTTCTCTACCGATCCTAAATTCCCCCCCTTCAATCAAGCCTATGGTTTGCGAGCAGCCTGTGTTTCTGTCTACCCCATGTACAAAGGTATTTCAAAATTGGTGGGCATGGACCTGATTGAATTTGAAGGGGATTCACCAGAAGATGAATTTTCTGCTGTCTCGAACCATTGGGAGGATTACGATTTCTTCTTTATCCACATCAAGAAAACAGACAGCAAAGGGGAAGATGGTGATTTCTCTGGAAAGGTTCAGGTGATTGAAAGTGTTGACATAGCATTGCCTGGATTGTTGGAACTCAAGCCCGACGTGCTGATAATCACTGGCGATCACTCCACACCAGCCCTCATCCGCACCCACACCTGGCATCCCGTTCCTTTCTTACTATGGGCGCCGGCAACCGTGCGACCGGATGACCAGACTCAATTTGGCGAACGCGCTTGCGCCCATGGAGGCTTGGGTCACTTCCGCGCCTTGGATACCATGCCTCTGGCTTTAGCTCATGCCAGTCGCCTGGAAAAATTTGGCGCTTAATCCACCCTCAAATTGAGACCGTCTGATCTCTGGAATGATCAGACGGTTTTTTCTTTAAACAGATAGGCTATCACCAGACCCCCAATAATCGAAAAAATCCCAACCACCAGAAATGTATCACGCCAAAATCGCTCAGGGAATAGACGGATCAATGTATCTGAATAAGCAAACATCCAAGTCCCTGGAGGGAAAAATATGTCGTGGAATGCAACAAAGAAAAAACCGAATGCCATTAAGACCAGAATGATGACTGTACCTACCAATAAAATAGTCAACCAACCCCCACGCGCCATGCCTTTCTTATAATCTGGTATCCAATGACCTGACCAGGCCCAGGCTCCTAAGAGCAGTAAGCCTCCCAACGAAGCTACCCAAACCCGCAGTGTTCCCTGCACTACGTTCTTCACATCAACCATATGAGCCAGCTCGCGTTGGTTATAGACCACGGATCCATCTAGGAATCTAAGATCTGCCAGGAAAGAGATATCTTCGTCGTTGAGTAAATAATCTAAGGCAATATTCGACCAGTACAACCGGTCTTCTAACGAAAAACCGAAGGGGTCAGGTGGAAACCCGGGAGTACGATATTCTATCTGGATAAAAGCAGGCGTCAGAAGCAGTCGCACCGCTGTCAGCACCAGAGCAACAGGTACCAGCAGTGTCACAATCCAGGAAAGCGTTGGTCCAAACCTACGTCCGGTTCTTTGGGAAATGATCCGATTTGCCCTTGGAGTCTCTTTATTTCCAGTCCAGGATTGTTCTTCTCTGTTTTCATAGTTGGTTTCATTGCTTGTCGCTTGTGTCATTCAAACACCTCCATATCTCCATACAAGATGAAGTTTAAAACCATCTGGTTGGTGATCCATTCTATCGGTGCCAGGTCATCCGTATAGACTATGGTTGATTGTGGAGTCGGCTGCAGGTAAGCTGCAGCCAGGTACAGGGACTCAATCAAAAGTGGGTGTGCATTACCTTCATTCTCAAGATAAACAATATTATTATAAAGATTTTCAGTTTGAGTGGGCTGCACTGTGGCGTATACAACCGAGTTGTAACTTCCTGGAACATCCATCACGTAAATACTTGGGAAAACTGTGCTGATTGTTCCCACCAATCCGTCAACCAGCCGCCTGTCTTCTGGTGCCCGTCCAATATTCATTACCATTACCCCATCTTCTTTCAAACGTTCTCGAACGACTTGGAAAAACTCCTGGGTGGTCAGGTGCCAGGGAATATATGGTGGGCGGTAAGCGTCCAGGGAAATGATCGAATACTGCTGTTCACTACGCTCCAACCCCCACCGTCCATCTTGAGCAAATGCATTCAGGTTCGGGTCTGTCATGGCAAAAAATTCTTTGCCCACCTCGATTATCTTACCATCGATCTCAAAGCCATCAATTGTTATTGGACCAAAGACATGTGTTGCCTGACGAGCGGTCGTGCCGGCTGCCAGGCCTACAATTGCCAAATTTTCTACCTGGTCAGGATTATAAGGAGCCGGGTTGAAAAATGGAGCAGCCAAGACCTGCATCCAGGGCCCATAATGAATCAGATCTTCTGGATGGTATACAGAATGAACCCCCTGTCCCTCATTCAAGCGTAAATACCGATAACCGTCTCTCTCAATTACCTGGATGTAATTGTATGCAGATTCGGTTTCAAAGATTTGTCCTTCGGTAGCCTTAATACCTCTTCCAGTCATGGTAATTGCCAGGATTACCAGCAAAGCAGGCATCCACAACCAGGGCAAAATCACTCTGAACCCAGATGAAATCCAGAGCCCTAACAATGCCACCAAAGTTAAAAAGCCACTGAATACCAGGAAGGTACGTGTTGTACCAATCAGTGGTATAAGGATCAGTACCGGCAGGAATGTACCAATAAATGAACCCAAAGTAGAAATTGCGTAAATCCCGCCTGAGATTGTTCCGGCTTGTTTCGGGTCGTGTATCGATAGGCGTATCGCAAATGGTGATATCATTCCCAACAATGTCACCGGAATACTGAACAGGATCAGAACACCAGTAAAAGAACCAAAAAGAATTGCCATCTCTAACCGGTCAAAAGCGCTAGCGGCCGTTCGTAGAACTGGGCTAGAAGCAAATGGCACCAGACCAGAGAGGAATGCTCCCCACAACAGGATAGTGTACATCGTGCGTGTATATGGCGAACGGTCCGCCCAACGACCTCCGATGAAGTAACCCGCTGCCAGGTAAATCAGGATCAAACCAATAATGCTGGCCCAGACCAGATTACTGGTACCAAAGACATTACCCAACAGCCGGGAGGCAGAGAGCTCGACAGCCAGGGTGGTCAAACCTGCAGCAAAAACAGTAAAGTAAATGTACTTTTTCATAGCCATAAAACAATCCCCAGGAATTTTAGTGATTATATCCCAGGTTAATTAGGCAGGTCACTGGTGTTGGTTCTTGAAAATTGATTGAATGTAACGTACAAACCCCCTGAGGTCTTTTTAGACTCGATATTGAAAAGCTGCTGGTTTTTCCACCAGGTAGTGTTCATTGACAGAATGTGGCTCGCCCTTTTCTTTGCAAGGATGGCTCCCCGAATTGTTTGAAAATTCTCTAGATAAATGAGCGGCAACCTGTCTCTGAAACTCACTTGCTTCAGCTTCATATCTGAGTTTCTCGCTATACCCTCGATGAACAATAAAATCCCAAACATACCGGGCAATGAACATGAGCAGTCCATCCCTTTTGTATTGTTCCACGTGCTTTAATTCGTGAGCCAGGAATGCGATTCCAGCCACAGTGTGAGGGTTATACAGCTCTGGCCTGCGGAAATAAATGGTCGAACCCAGAGCAATTGCGCCAATCTCCTCTTTCGCCAATTTTTTACTGCTCAACAACCGTGAAAACCCTTTCACCTCAGCAACTCGGGCAGAGGCAACAATTCCAGGAATCTCGAACCACTCTGGTCTATCCAGGATCCTGACCACACACTGCGGACATTTTTCTGGTAAATTAAAACTCTTACTATCTTTCTTCATTCACTCACAAATCATCAAGCATAGGCTTTATCTGATAATGTTAACTAGAAAAATTACATAAATCTGGACGGCTTTTATCGATTTTTCCATTATACGGTCAGCAACATACATCTGTCAAACACGATCATCCTTGGGAAGAATCTTTTCATCCGAATAAATTCATCATGTCAACTGAAATTTTGTTAGAATTTCTCACATTTTCAACCAAGATTAGTTATACAATATAGAGAACCTGCTCATGCCAAAACGCCCTTCTATTACGACCCTGATCGACCTGCACAGTGTAGAGATTTTTGCTTATTTGTGTCGATTGATACAAGATATTAGAGATGCTGAAGATTGTCTGCAAGAAACCTTCCTGCAAGCTTTGCGTGCCTATCCCCGCCTGAAACACGACACTAACCTGCGCGCATGGTTGTTTAGGATCGCCACCAATCAGGCTTACACCCAATTAAGAAAACGCAATCGATTAAGCCAGGAGATTGCTGATCTGGACAACCGGATACATTCAGCGAACGTTGAAATAGAACCCAGCATTGAACGCAAAGAATTGCTTTCCTCCATTTCTCGGGCTGTTTCATCACTTCCTCATAAGCAAGGCGCGGCGCTGTTAATGAGGAAATACCAACACCTCAGTTATGCTGAAATCGCCGATGCTTTAAATTGTAGCCAGGAATCTGCTCGCTCCAGCGTTTATCAAGCATTGAAGAAACTACGTGCTCAATACAATCAGGAGACAGTTTATGAATAAGTTAAGCAATTTGAAGGTTATATCCCACTGGTTAGGGGATATTAATGGTTCGCCATCTGAACACCCACTTTTAGAATTTCTAGACCAGATCTATACAACTGGGCCAAGTCAGAAAGAAATCCTAAACGCTCAATCCAAGCTCCAAAAGACTATCCTTTCCAGGCACGAGTTGTTTGTTTTCTATGATTCCTACTTCCATCCACAAATTGGTGAGATTTTCACCGCAGTAACTGAAAAAGGTCTGATCGCTATTGATTTTGGTCTCAGCAAAGAGGCTTTCATCTCCCAGATTGAAACCAAGACTGCCCGTATAGCCAGCCATTCCTCAGAAGAAAACAAGAAAATAACCGAGCAACTTCGCCAATACTTTCAAGGACAAAGGCAGCATTTTGAACTTGCTATAGATTTTCATCAGATAACCGAATTTCAAAATCAGGTCTATAGGGCAACCAGTAAGGTGCCCTATGGACAGGTGGTTACCTATGCAGATATTGCCCGTAAGCTGGATAAACCCGGCGCATCCCGGGCAGTCGGACAGGCTCTCCGTCGCAATCCAATCCCATTCATTATCCCTTGCCATCGGGTTATCGCCTCAGATGGCTCTTTGCGGGGGTACAAAGGGAATTATGGATTAGAAATAAAAGCAACTTTGCTAAAGATGGAAGGCTGTCAGCTCCCTATATAATACACCTGATGCTCTCCTTGGTATAATTTATAGAATAATCACAAATCGGTCTGGGATAAAATGAATACCGTGTAATTTTATCTCCGTTACCTTACCTCTTGTTTTTCAGGAGAATGTATGCCAGAAAAAAAGTTAACTGGAGCTGAGATCCGCCAGGCTTTTATTGATTTCTTCGTCGAACGTGGGCACACTTATGTTCCATCCACTTCGCTGGTCCCTGGAGAAGACCAGACCTTGCTGTTTACTAATGCCGGCATGGTTCAGTTCAAAGACGTCTTCTTAGGCACGGATAAACGCCCTTATACCCGCGCTGCTAACTCGCAAAAGTGCATGCGGGTTGCTGGTAAACATAATGACCTGGACGATGTTGGTAGGGATGATACTCACCATACCTTCTTTGAAATGCTTGGAAACTGGTCTTTCGGAGATTATTACAAGAAGGAAGCGATTGAATGGGCCTGGGAATTATTCACCAGTACCTGGGGTCTGCCTAAAGAACGTCTTTGGGCTACCTGTTTTGAAGATGAATTAGGAGAGATCGAGCGCGACGATGAAGCCGTGAATCACTGGTTGGCTCAACCCGGATTTAATCCAGAACATATCCTTTTTTTCGGCCGGAAAGAAAATTTTTGGGAAATGGCTGAGACCGGCCCTTGCGGTCCAAACAGTGAAATTCACATCGATCTGGGACCTCAGACTTGTAACCGCCAAAATGTCCCTGGACACATTTGCCAGGTGAATGGGGATTGCGCTCGTTTTTTGGAGTTATGGAACCTGGTATTCATACAATACAACCGCACTGGTGAACGCTCACTTACGCCCCTCCCTGATAAACATGTCGATACTGGCATGGGATTTGAGCGCATCGTCTCTGTGCTGCAAGGTGTACGATCAAATTATCAAACGGACCTTTTCATTCCCTTGATGGAGGCTATTCAGGAGTTAACCGGTCACGATAAAAACCAATTCCAGGAAAACCTCACCCCTTATCGCGTAATTGCCGATCACGCCCGATCGGCAGCCTTTCTGATCGCAGATGGTGTGATCCCTGGCAACACTGGTCGTAATTACGTCTGCCGTATGATTATTCGTCGAGCTTCACGATTCGGAAGCATGATTGGCTTGAACGAGCCCTTCCTGGCTAAAGTGGCTGACGTAGTTATCAACACCTATGGTGGTTTCTACTCCGAACTCCTACGCAACCAGTCAGCAATCCTGGAAAGCATAACTCGAGAAGAAGCTCGCTTCCACCGCACATTAGAAAGCGGCGTGGCAAAATTGGAAAATTTACTTCAGAAACAGCGTGAAGTTGGAAAACCTGTCCTGTCTGGAGATAAAGCCTTTGACCTTTACGCTACTTATGGCTTACCTTTGGAAATTACACGTGATATTGCTCGAGAACATGGTCTGGAGGTGGACGAAACCGGATTCACTGAAGCTCTTGAAGGGCACCGAATCGCTTCAGGCGCAGGTGAAGGGTTTGTCGCTCTTACAGAGAGTGATATCGAAGTTTACCGTCGATTACGCGCTGAATTACAACAACAGGGAAAACTAGATCTTGAGGGAGTCATCTACAACCCTTATGGTCAGCTCGAATTCAAAGCCCCAATCCTGTCAATTGTCCGAAATGGAAAGGCAGTCAAAGCGGCTCAACCAGGTGACCAGGTTGAAATTCTACTCCCCGAGACCTCATTTTACGTCGAATCTGGTGGACAGGTCTCCGACACTGGAACAATTACCAATTCAGGATCTGATAGGAAGAATGGACAGAATGAAGACTGGAAAATCCAAGTGTTTGGTATGCGCCGGCCTGCCGCTGGTATTATCGTTCACCAAGGACAGGTGGTCAAGGGTATCCCCGAAACAGGCGCTATGGTAATAGCGCAAGTAGATGCACAACGTCGTGGGGATATCATGCGTAATCATACCGCCACACACCTCCTCCATTCAGAACTGCGAACCGTATTGGGTGACCACACCCGTCAGGCTGGCTCATTGGTGGCACCGGATCGCTTACGTTTCGACTTCACCCACCCCCAGGCTCTGACACCGCAACAATTGGATGAAATCGAGACGGGTGTTAATCGAAAAATATTGGAAAATTTCAACCTGGATATCCAGCATAAGCCCCTGCAACAGGCTATCAGCGAAGGAGCAATCGCTCTCTTTGGTGAGAAATATGCTGACACAGTGCGTACAATCACGGTTGGTGGTGAAGATTTCTTCTCTTATGAGCTTTGCGGCGGCACCCATGTCGATGAGACAGGCGATATCGGTATTTTCCTGATCACGAGCGAATCCAGTGTGGCTGCTGGTATCCGCCGGATTGAGGCTGTTACCGGTCGATTTGCCTACGAGATGATTAAACAACGCTTCAGCGCATTGAACCAGGCTGCAGCTATACTTGAAACCACCCCAGAAAATGTGCCCACAAAAACACAGGCGCTTGTTGATGACCTCCATGACGCTCGGAAGAAAGTGTTCTCTTTACGCCAGGAAACCATTGTCGCTGAATTTAACCGTATCTTGGAGAACCCTGATTCTGACCCAACAGCTTTCAGACATGTAAATGGAATTCCCGTTCTCTCTCTTGCCTTGCCCGACGCTGACGCAGAATCGCTTCGCCTTATGACCGACCGTTTTCGCCAGCGATATCCATCCGGGGTGGTAGTCCTGGCAACCATCAGCGACGAGCGCCCAATCTTGGTGGCTGCCATCACAGAAGACCTGGTTAATCGTGGTTTAAATGCAGTAGAACTGATCAGGCAAATAGCTAAACCTCTGGGAGGTGGTGGCGGTGGGCGCCCGACAATGGCTCAGGCTGGAGGCCGTCATTCTTCGAATTTAAACCAAGCCTTAGAGAGTGTAGCCACCTGGGTATCCGAAAAACTAAAGACGTGAAGACTCATACCCAACCCATTCCTCATCTCCAAGTGAATCATGCGTATCCTGGCTGTTGATCCCGGAACGAAACGCATTGGCATTGCCATAAGCGACCCGACAGGCACCATAGCTAACTCGTTGTGTGTGCTTGAGCACGTGTCCCGGCAGGAAAACGCTGTCAATATCGCCAGGCTGGCTGCTGAGCATGAAGTTGAACAAATTATTGTTGGTCAATCTTTAGACGATTATGGGCAACCAACATTTCAAGGTCGCCGGGCTGCTCGATTAGCAGCGGCTATCCGCAAGCAGACCAATATTCAGGTAAAATTATGGGATGAAAGCTTCAGCACCCAGGATGCTCAAACATTCGCCATCGCTATGCGAAACACGCCCCAAAAACGAAAGAAACTATCTCATTTTGACGATTCAGCGGCTGCAATAATCCTACAATCATATCTGGACGCTAATAGCCCTGGCGATTGATATTACAATAATTATGCGATATTTTTACTGATTTCGAGTCAAACCCAGAAATGTCTTCCCGACGCTCTCCACTCTTCTTGTTCTTCATCCTCGCAATATCTACCCTGCTCTGTCTTGGGGTTTTAATTGGAGGATTGCTTTTGGCTGGATTACCAGCGTATACTGCCAAAGCTTTCGGCCCTCCAGCGCCTCATTTGGATCATACCCAACAGATTCGACTCTCTGCTCAACTTCTCTGGCATAAAGATGACCTCTCCCTGCCAGTGGATCCCAATGGTTCACCAACCACCTTCGAAATATTGCTTGGAGAGGGTATTCCCACGATCGCAGACCGTCTACAATCAGCAGGTCTGATCAGGAATGCATCTGCATTCAGCGCTTATTTGAGCTTCAGTGGGCTTGACGTAACATTACAAGCTGGGGAATACAACCTCAATCCAAACATGACAGCCATTGAGATTGCCCATCAACTGCAAGACCCGACTCCGGCTGTCGTTGAATTCAACATTCTTAAAGGTTGGCGTGCTGAGGAAGTCGCTGCCGTACTGCCCACCTCTGGGTTACAAATCACTCCCGAAGGTTTTTTGAATTCTCTTCGAACGCCCCCTCCAGGCTATGAAATACTGGAAAGCCTCCCACCTGGCTCTTCATTGGAAGGATTTCTTTTCCCTGGATCTTACAACTTGCCCCGCCTGATCAATACTGAGGAATTAGTCTCTGCATTCTTGGATAGCTTCACTGAAAACGTGCAACCTGAGATAATGAATGGTTTTGAACAGCAGGGGTTGAACCTGTTTCAGGCAGTTATCCTGGCCTCAATCGTTCAACGAGAAGCTGTTGTCATAGACGAGATGCCCCTTATTGCCTCAGTTTTTCTCAACCGTCACGCAATCAGTATGAAATTGGATGCAGACTCTACTGTTCAGTATGCTTTGGGGTACGATGAAGCAAGGAATACCTGGTGGAAAAGCCCACTTTCTTCACAGGATCTCCAGGTTGATTCCCCTTACAACACTTACCTTTATCCTGGTCTTCCACCTGGACCTATTGCCAATCCTGGAATTGAAGCCCTCCTCGCAGTGGCATTCCCGGCGGATTCAAATTATTTTTATTTTCGGGCCGCGTGTGATGGCAGTGGTACCCACCTCTTCGCAGAAACCTACCAGCAGCACCTTCTCAATGCTTGTCCATGATTTCTAAAGAACAAACTGAAAAGCCCGTGCCTATTTCTCCCTTAATATATAATAGGTTGCCTTTCTATCTCCAACCTTGATCAGCACGCCACGCTTGACTAGGTCAACCAGATCGCGCCGAAGAGTCTCAGGGTGAACGCCAGGACATAGCTCCTGATAATTACTGTTGGTGATGCGCTTATGGGCAACCATGAAACTTAAAGCTCTTTCCTGTCGTGAGTTTATTTCAATATCCGCTGAAATCTTAAGACTATGTCTGTCTAATCCTAAAATTGGTTCATTGAATAATGTAACCCGGAAGCACCCACCTACCTCTTCAAACCTTGGCGCTCTTAAACCGTTTTTATGCATCATGGATACTACCCGGTCAAGCCCATAACCTAGCCTTTCAACAAAACCAAGATCCGAAAGCACTTGGGCGATGATTGCGTTACGAGAGAATCTCGCCTCCAACAGGTTATCCAGGTTGACTGGGCCGGGAAGATCACCCGGAGAGCTGACCTCCAAACGGTCAGAAAATATGTTCAGGTGAACACAATCTCCTTGCTGGTTATAATCTCGATGCGCAACAGCGTTGACTAAGAGCTCCCGAACTGCCTCGAATGGGTATTCGTATGCCTCCTGATGTACCAAACCTGATACTTCCACTGACGATCGAATATGATCTCTTACAAATAGTTCTGCCTGCTTGAGTTGGTCTGGTAGAGAGCCGCGGAATTCATGCTTTATAAAATGGTCGCTGAATGTTTTCCCGGAGAAACGTGCAGCTAATAATGTGGCAGATGGCAACCACTGTTGTGGAGCCCGTCCAAAGAGTAACATTGCTGCATATGTAGGACGTAAGTCTCCATTTTCTTTACACAAGCAACCACGTTTGACTAAAACATCCAATGGTTGTTCATTACCTGGGAGGTTGAGAGCCTCAACGTACGCCTTTATTTGGGATTCATCAATTTCACCTAACCCAGCCCCTGGAGGTGTCCTGGTTTCAAACTGCACCAGACCACGATCCAACAACAATTTGCGCAAACGCCTGGCTGGGATGGGGTTAGTTTGCGTCCCTTCCCGTCCAAAATATCTTCCATCCAGATTGTATACGTGAGGTAAACCGCCTGGAACCCTTACTGAAATCACAACATGTTGATTTAATATATGCTTCGTGGGTACCGGTAGAACCAGGGGGGGTTCAGCGAGAATACAAGCCTGAAATACGCGGTCAATCATTTCATTTGAATCATTGATACCTATAATCTTTCCTGAGCGTGGTGTAAATCCTAGGAGCACAGTACCACCAGCGGTGTTTGCCATTCCCACCAGCGTTGCAGCTAAACGCATCAATGGGACATCTTCCGGATACCAATGTAGCTCAGGGCTCATCCCATTGGATAGCAATTCTTGTATTCCTGCAACGTGAGTTTGTGATGGTTTCACGGTTTTCAATATAGATTCCAATTAGCTTGCCCGGCACCGGCTTCAGAGTTTAATTTCCCATCTACAATTTATCAACCAGGCAAGGATTGCGATGCATTTCTTGCTGATGATGCTGCTCTATCCATATTTCGTCTCTTTGATGAGGGTAGCCTTCTTGGCCTAATTTTTTTGGCAGGTGCTGGTCCTAAAGCAATCTCAACAACCTGGTCCATGTGTTCAACTGCGATTATTCGAATGCCAGCTTTAGCTCGTTTAGAAACATCCACCAGGTCTTTCTCGTTTTTGGCTGGTAACAACAATGTCTTTATCCCTGCTCGATGCGCTGCCAGAACTTTCTCCCGCACACCCCCAACAGGTAATATCCGCCCCCGCAAAGTTATTTCTCCAGTCATACCCACATCTTTATGGACTGGGCGACCAGTAAATGCAGAGATTAATGCCGTGGCTATCGTAATTCCCGCGCTTGGTCCATCCTTTGGAATAGCACCCTCAGGTATGTGGATATGAACATCCACATTATCAAAAATTTCCTGACTTACATTTAATTGTTTCGAGCGAGATTTCATATATGAGAGAGCCGCCTGGGCTGATTCCTGCATCACATTTCCAATCTGTCCAGTTATCTGGAGGTTCCCTTTCCCCTCCATAAGCAAAACTTCTACTGGCATGATCTCGCCCCCACATTCAGTCCAGGCTACAGCCGTGGCTACTCCAATTTCGTCGTGTAATTCAGCTTCCAGGTTGAAGAATTGGGGTGGCCCTAAAAACCGTTCCAATGATGTTGCCGTTATCTGGCTTGGATATCGTTTTTTTTCTGCTTTATGCCTGGCAATCTTCCTGCATATTCTCCCAATCTCTCGCTCCAGGTTACGCACACCAGCCTCGTAGGTATACTCCCGGATAATCCGTTGAATAGCCCGGTCCTGTATACGGACTTCTTTTGAGTCCAAACCATTTTCCTCCTGTTGGCGCGAAACTAAAAATCTGCGGGCAATTTCTATTTTCTCTTCTTCTACATAACCAGGAAATTCTATGATCTCCATTCTATCGAGAAGTGCGGGAGGGATTGGGCTTGCAGTATTGGCAGTTGTGATGAACATCACTTTGGAAAGGTTATAAGGTAATTCGAGATAATGATCGGAGAAAGCAAAGTTCTGTTCCGGATCTAACACCTCTAATAGAGCCGAGGCAGGATCACCACGGAAATCCTGTCCTAATTTGTCAATTTCGTCCAGCATGAAGAGCGGATTGGCCGTTCCAGCCCGGCGCATTGTCTGCAAGATACGCCCTGGAAGTGCTCCGATATATGTCCGCCGGTGTCCGCGTATCTCAGCTTCATCCCTGACACCTCCCAAAGACAAACGCACGAACTTCCTACCCAATGCATCGGCGATGGACTTACCCATGGATGTCTTGCCTGTGCCTGGAGGGCCAACAAAACACAAAATTGGTTGGCGATCCCGTTTTGGTTTGAGGCTACGTACAGCAATATACTCAAGCACACGTTCTTTAACTCGTGAAAGTCCATGATGGTTCTGGTCTAAGACTTTACTGGTATTCTTAACATCCAGATTGTCTTCAGTTATTTCTATCCAAGGCAGTTCAACAATCCAGTCAATATAGGTACGTGAAATGATGACCTCAGGCGACATTGGAGACATCTGAGAAAGACGGTCAGCCTCTTTCAGCGCCCGGTCTCTCACCTCTTCGGGCAGACCAGTGGATTCGATCCGGTCACGAATATCGCTTACTTCACGCAGCCATGGGTCGCCTTCACCTAATTCGGTTTGGATAACTTTCATCTGTTCGCGAAGGTAGTATTCGCGCTGGGTGCGGTCTACTTCACCTTGAGCCCGGGAGTGGATTTCGTCTTCTAGCTCGAGCACATCAGCTTCTTGAGCCAGGAATGTTATCACCTGTTTCAGTCGTTCTAAAGGATCAAGTATCAGCAGTAGTTTTTGACGGTCTTCGATGGGTGGCGCAATCGCAGTCACAATCATATCAGCCAACCATCCAGGTTCTTCAATATTTAAAGCATATAAGTAGGCTTCTTCTGGTAAACTGCGGTTTAACTGGACGCACCGCTGAAATAACTCCAGAGCTGTCCGCATAGTTGCGTCAGTTTCGCGGTCCACCTCCTCAGGTTCGTAAATCCGGCGACCGCGAACACGAAGATACGGTTTCTTCTTAATAAACTCGACAACCTCTATTCGCCGTCGGCCCTGAACCAACGCCGAACTGGAACCATCTGGCATGCTGAGCAATCTACCTATAGCAATCTCGACCCCAATAGGATAGAAATCGGTAACATCAGGATCATCATCTTCTGGATTGCATTGAACCAAGGCAATGACCGTTTGATCCTTTTTCTGAGCAGCTTCAATAGCTTTCAAGGATCGATCTCTTCCAATAAAAACTGGAGATACCATCCTTGGGAAAATCACCATGTCCCGTAAAGGTAATACCGGGCAATCGATTAAACCATCTTTATTAGGTTCTGCGTCAGGAACATTGTATAATTCTTCGGTTCGCCGGTGCAGGGCTTCTCCGAATTCATCATCATCGTCTTGCAAGAACCAATTGTTATTTCTCATTAGCGACTTAACTCCATAGACCGTAATCGCTCAAACCAGGCTTCACGCCCGCTTGCAGCAATAAAAACACTGCCTGTAATTAATATCACCGCCTCACCTCCAGCCAAAGAGAACGCTTCCAAGAAAGCTTCATGGAAATCTGGTATGGCTTTAGCTGGTTTTCCAAATTGATGAGCAATCTCCACCAATTTCTCTGGCTCAATAGCTCTTGGATGGAATGACTTGGTCATGATCACCTGTCCTACCCGCGGCATCAGTTTAGTGAACATGCCAATGATATCTTTATCTTCTGACACACCAAAAAGAAGCACTATTGGATAGCCGGGGAAGTAATCATCCAACGCCAGTCGGAGTTTTAATGCCGAATCGCGATTGTGGGCTGAATCCACAATCACTGGAGGGTATCGTTGTAATATTTCAAAACGCCCCGGCCAAACAACTGAGCGAAAACCGTCACGAATATTATCATCGCTGATCAATAATCCCTGTTTTCGAGCAGTTTCCAAAGCAGTATAAGCTGTAGCTGCATTCTCTACCTGGTGAAATCCCAACAAAGGAATTGTCAATCTGGTCGGCTCCCACTCATCAAAACCACCAGTTTCGATAAATGAAGTTACATTGTCTTGCTCTGCAGCCGTCCATACCAATAAGGTCTGGCTTTCTAAAGAGCGGGAAAGCGGAGCAAAGAAGTAATCCCTACCAACTCGGATCAATGGTGCAGCTTTTTCCGAACACACACGTTCAATAACCAGCCGGGCTTCATCTTTTTGTGGTGCCATAACCAGTGGCACTCCGCTTTTTATAATACCGGCTTTTTCTGCAGCGATTTCGGATAATGTCTCCCCTAAGATAGAAGTATGGTCATACGAGAGCGATGTAATCACCGTTACTATTGGCTGACAGATGTTTGTAGCATCCAACCTGCCCCCTAAACCTACTTCGACGACAGCTGTTTGAACACCTTTTTGTTGGAAATAAAGGAATGCCAGGGCAGTGGTGATCTCAAAAGTCGTCAAATCAGGAATAGAATCCACCACCGGTTTTACCTGTTCCACCACACTAACCAGATCAGCAAACGAAATATTTTCCCCATTAATCTTTATCCGTTCGACATAATCGTGTAAATGCGGGGAGGTATATAATCCAGTGCAGTATCCAGCAGACACTAACGCGTTAGCGCACAAAGATGCCACTGAGCCTTTTCCCTTCGATCCCGCAATATGAATGATGGCGTATTCTCTTTCAGGGTTCCCAAGAGCGGTCATTAATTGTTTCATTCGCTCTATATTAAAAACCTGGGGTGAATAGCGGAAGGTTTTTGTCAAACTATAATCAACAAAGCTGTAGAGATAATCTAGAGCTTTTTGGTAGTCAGCTTCGATATTCATGTTCAAAAGATTGTACCCGTTTGGTCATTCATCGACAAGAGGTATGAATTTAACAAGGTAATGATTTGACTGAGCCAAGGAATTGACTGGATTAAGTCCTTAACTCCTCAAATAAAATTTTTGTACATCTATCCAGTGAGTATTAA